>Ga0208373_1004259_pt1 | contig 13158 bp, 10 predicted proteins | sample RifOxyC2_FD_184036 | JGI IMG/M metagenome (GOLD analysis project Ga0208373, IMG submission 184036) | Soil microbial communities from Rifle, Colorado - Rifle Oxygen_injection C2 (SPAdes) | ecosystem: Environmental > Terrestrial > Deep subsurface > Rock core/Sediment | place: Rifle, Colorado...
GCCTGTATATCCATCTTGTTACGACACGTTGATCGGGGCGAATTTAGTGATTGGCGTGGCAGGTCTTGATCAGCATAATCGCAAGGCCTCATTTTCAAACTACGGAAAAACTTGCACGGACCTTTCTGCGCCTGCGACCGATATTTTTGGAGCCGTCTATCACGACGCTACGCGATTGTTGTTTTCGACTTCCTATGGAGGACCTTGGGAGGGAACATCTGTTGCAGCTCCAATGGTGACGGGTGCCGTGGCTTTGCTTAAAGCAAAATATCCTTCGCTTTCGCCAGATCAAATTCGAAATATTTTGAGACTCTCTGCTGATCCTCTCAAAGAAGGAACACTTGTTGAACGTCAGTCGCTGGGTTCAGGTTCGTTGAACATTGCTCGTGCCTTAGAAATGGGGGCTTCGTTTGCAGGTGTCTTTTCTGCTCCTCTTGTTCAAAAAACATTTCAACCTTCATCGACATTCGTTCTAGCACAAGCCGGGGGATCAAAACCGCTCGTTTATCAGGTAAATGAAAAAGGAATCATTGCCTCTTCATTTTCTGCCTACAACGACGGATTTTTGGGAGGTGTTCGTCTTGCAATGGGGGATGTGGATGGTGATGGAAAAGAGGAAATTGTAACAGGTGCGGGTCCTGGCGGCGGTCCACAGGTACGCATCTTTGATCAACACGGCAAGGTATCCGACCAATTTTTTGCCTATGCCCAAACGGATCGAAACGGCATTGTGGTTACAACGGGAGATGTGAATGGAGATGGAATCGAAGAAATTCTTGTGATGCGAGATACGCAACGTACAGGAGAAATACGTGTGTTTAATCGAAAAGGACAATTGCTTCAAGCGTTTTATCCATTTGGAAAAACGTCGCTGCTTATGAGTTTTGCTTCGGCAAATATGGATCAGGATGTAGCTGAAGAAATCTTGATTGGATATGTGACCAAACAAGGACCGGTTGTGCGTGTACTAGACGGGGTTGGAGCTTATGAACAAGATATTTCCATTCAACAACCAATCATAAATCAACTGTTTGTTTCTGCGGGAGATATGAATGGCGATGGTCAAAATGATGTTGTTGTGTCCGCTGGGGCGGGTAATGCTCCTCTTGTGGCCGTGTATGGAATCAATGCCAAAGAGCAGTCTAGTTTCTTGGCTTATGACAGTCGTTTGAAATCAGGTCTCTCTGTCCAAGTGGCAGATCGTGATCAAAATGGTCGTGCAGAGATTTATACAGCTCCACTTCAGGGAGGCGGACCGCAGGTGCGTGTATTTGATACAACCGGCGTCATTGGAGGATTCTTTGTTGGCGATCCTTCTGTTCGCAGTGGTCTTCATTTAGGCATGTAACACTCGTTCCACGTATGGTTTCTTTTTCCAAGGTGTGTGTCGTTTTTGTAACCTTGTCTGGTTTTTTGTTTGTCCAATCTGGATTTGCCATGACCGTTAATGATCCGCTCTTTGCCGATCAATGGTATTTGCAAAAAATTCAGGCACCTGTGGTGTGGGACACAACAACAGGTTCACAAGAAGTCATTGTGGCTATTTTAGATACGGGTGTTGATTTGGATCATCCAGACTTGAAAGACAATCTTTGGACGAATCCACAAGAGATTCCAAACGATGGAATCGATAATGACCAAAATGGATACATCGATGACATGCATGGGTATGACTTTGTTGGAGACGATGCAGATCCACAGCCGGATGTTTCTGGAACCTATGAGATTGATAGTGTTGTGCACGGAACGGTTGTTGCCAGTATCCTTGGTGCTGTTGGGGATAATGCGGAAGGAATGGCAGGAATCAATCACCACGTGCGATTAATGAGCGTTCGTATTTTGGACGCTTTGGGAATTGGAGACTCGACGTCTGCAATAAAAGCTATTGATTACGCCATTGCTAATCACGCACAAGTAATCAACTTGAGTTTTACAGGATTTGATGATGATCCAAGGTTTATGGAGGCCTTAAAACGAGCTTATAACGCTGGTATTTTTGTTGTTGCGGCTATTGGAAACAGTGATAACGGCGGAACAAATGTTGATCTCAAACCAATCTATCCTGCCTGCTATGGAGAAGAGGGAGATATTGATTGGATTATTGGTGTTGGGGCAACAGATCGACTCGATCGTAAATCAACCTTCTCGAACTACGGCGCTCTTTGTACCGATATTTCCGCTCCTGGCGAAGAAATAATGGGAGCTGTTTTTCAGACAAATGCGTCAAGAGAGTTTGCTCGCGACTTTTATCTTTCCGGATGGTCTGGAACATCCATGTCTGCCCCGATGGTTTCGGGAGCAGCAGCACTTTTGCTTTCAAATTTTCCCGATCTCACGCTTAAAGATCTCAAATCGATTTTACGATTATCTGCTGACCCAGAATTCAGCGAAGGGGACGCGTTAGGAAAAACAGGGGCCGGACGACTCAATATCGCCAAAGCGTTTGAGATTGCTCCCTCGTTTGTAGATCACTCTCTTATTGCGTCTTCGTCTCGTCCATCCAGCAAACCAAGTTTTCGCATCGCGATTGCTTCTGAGCAGGGATCTTCACAAGTGCGATTGGTGACAAATGCGGGAGCATTTTCATATAGTTTCCAAGCATATGATGAACCCGTTGGTGTTCGATTGGTGATGGGGGATGTAAATGCAGATGGGAAAGAAGAGATTGTAACGGTTCCAACCTCAGGACTGTTTCCTCTCAAAGTTTTTTCGCTTGAAGGATTAGAACTGGCTTCATTTTTTCCGTTTGGAACATACACGCACGGCATGTTCGTTGCTGTTGGAGATGTGGATCAAGACGGGTTTGAGGAAATTGCCGTGAGTCAGGATGCGGATGCAGGAGAGGTCGCCTTGTTTACAGGGAAAGGGGAGCGTCTTCAAGAGTTCGATCCATTTGAGACAACGGGAACAACGCGTGTTGCGTTGGCGGACGTGGACGGTGATGGAAAAGAGGAGGTGATTACTACTCGTGGAAATGGATTTGAGCCTTGGGTACGTGTGCACACAGCGCAAGGCGTGTTCATCAAAGAATTTTTAGCCTATGCCAAAGAATACGACAAAGGTGTTTTTGTCTCGGGTGGTGATTTAGATGGAAATGGAACAGATGAGATTGTCACAGGAACAGATATTGGCGGTGGTCCGCAGGTGCAAATTTATGGCGGGGACGGACGTTGGCTTGGAACATTTTTTGCCTATGCAAAAGATTTTCGCGGTGGTGTAAGACTCTCGGTGGGAAATTTAAGCGATTGGCCAGGGGCATCTATTATTGCTGCCGCTGGGCCGGGGGGTGGTCCTCAAGTTCGTGTATTTAATGGCTATTCAAAGTTGATCGGAACGTTTTTTTCCGGTGATGAAGCGGATAGAAACGGTATCAATTCAACGGCTTGGGGTCTTTAGTTGTCGCCCCTGTTTCTACCTATTATAATCAACACATATGACAACTCCTTTATTTCAACATAAAAATATTCTCGTAACAGGTGGGGCTGGATTTATTGGATCTCACTTGTGTGAGCGCTTGCTTGAGGATGGTCATCGTGTGATCTGTATTGATAACTTTTCAACCGGAGACGTCAGTAATATCAACGCGCTCATGCAAAACGATTCGTTTCGTTTTATCCGAGCAGATGTCAACGAAGCGTTTGATTTGGAATCATATCCGGAACTAACCCCGTATAAAATTCCGTTTCAAGGTATTCAAGAAATTTATCACTTGGCTTGTCCAACCGCGATTAAAAAGTTTAACGACTTTAAGGTCCAAACACTTCTTTCCAACTCAACGGGGAACTATCATGTTCTAGAACTTGCCAGAAAATATCGATCCAGAATCTTGTTAACATCAAGCTCTGTTGTGTACGGTGCTCGACAATCTAGCGAACCTCAAGTCAAAGAAGAAGAAATAGGATCCGTAAATCAGTTGTCTGCTCGTGCCTGTTACGACGAAGGAAAGCGCTTTGCTGAAACCATGTTTCAGACCTATCAAGACGTACATGGCATTGAGACACGTATCGCTCGCGTCTTTCGAACGTACGGTCCTCGTATGCCTTTGTTTGATGGTCATCTTATTCCAGACTTTGTCTTGGATGCGCTTGATGGCAAGGACTTGGTTTTGTATGGAGGAAAAGACTTTCACACGTCTTTGTGTTATGTCACCGACGTGATTGACGGTTTGGTGCGTTTGATGAATACTCCAAATGATCCAGGACCTGTCAATTTGGGAAGCGATGTTGATTTGTCGCTAGAAACCGTCGCAAAATTGATTGTAGAAATGACAGAATCGACCTCTCAACTTGTTCCGGGAGAAGATCTGCTATTCTTGTCTGAACTTGCCCTGCCTCATATTGAAAAGATGAAAAATCTAGGATGGTTTCCACTGGTGAGACTGGAGGATGGACTTCGTCAAACCATTGCTTACACTAAAGCCAATAAACTTTTACTTCGAACATTGTGAAAATCATCGCCCTGATTCCTGCTTACAACGAAGCTACAACGATCACCGAGGTTCTTGAACGAACCCGGGGTTTTGTCGATGAACTGATTGTCGTTAACGATGGATCAAAAGATGAGACAGAAACATTGGCAAAACAAGCCGGAGCGTTTGTTGTGTCTCACGCGATCAACCGTGGGTTAGGAGCAGCTATCGGAACAGGATTTGCCATGGCTCTGCGTCGTGGGGCGGACGTAGTCATTACCTTGGACGCAGACGGTCAGCATGATCCAAACGAGATCCCCGCGTTTATTTCTGCTATTTCGCAGGGAGCGGACGTGGTTATTGGAACACGCATGAAGACACGTATAGGGATGCCTTGGTATCGACAGGTAGCGCAGGTCATTGGAAACATCACAACCTATGTTCTGTTTGGAGCGTGGGTTTCTGATAGCCAATCAGGTTATCGAGCGTTTACCAAGGAGGCCCTTTCCAAGATTCAAATTCGAACCAATCGCATGGAAGTCTCTTCGGAACTGATTGCAGAATCAAAACGTCACGCACTGAACTTGGTTGAAGTACCGATTCAGGCAATCTATACGGATTATTCTTTATCCAAAGGACAGAGTTTTTTTGTAGGTATCAAGACTCTTATAAAACTTGTTTTGCGTCGTATCATGATGTAACTGTATGACTCTTATCCAACTCGTTCTCATTACTTTTGCTCTGTTTGTGATCACACGCGTAGTGAAAGAGTTTAAACGTGGCGGACTGACTCTGGCCATGCTTATTTTCTGGCTAACCTTTTGGATTTCCGTCGGGACCGTCTCGGTTCTTCCTCAAACAACAGACGTGGTTGCCCGTTTTGTCGGTGTTGGTCGAGGAGCAGACTTGATTGTCTATCTTTCTGTGATCGGATTATTTTTCTTGGTCTTTAAGATGTTTGCAAAAGTCGAAACAGTAGAACAAGAAATGACCCGTTTAGTACGTGTGTCTGCGATTAAAGAAGCAGAAGAACAACAAAAAACACATGTTGCCTAAAGTTGGTGTTATTTATTTAGCATGGAATCGCAAACAGTATCTTGAAGAAGTGCTGTCTGCTTTGCGTAGTCAAACCTATCCGCAAGACCGGTTGGAACTTATTTTTGTCGATAACGCGAGTGAGGATGGAACCGCTGAGATGTTGCGTGAAACAAAAGGGATTACGTTTTTGGGGAATGCGGAAAATCTTGGTTTTGCGGAAGGCAATAACATGGGTATTAACCATGCCTTGTTGCATGAGTGTGACTATGTTTTTTTACATAACGACGATCTCAAACTCGATCCAAATGCTATTTTAGAAGCGGTAAACTTGGCGGAGTCAGATAAAACGATTGGTTCGGTTCAATCACTTATCAAACTTTGGAAACACCCGGACACCATCAACTCAAGCGGTGGGCAGATTCATTTTTTGGGATTTGGATTTGCACGTGACAACGGACGTAAACAGCAAGATGTTCCTCTTCAGGAAGCGGAAGAGATTGCTTATGGAAGTGGAGCGGCTCTGCTGTTGCGTTCGTCTGTCCTTCAGGAAGTAGGACTCCTAGATCCGTTTCTTTTTTTGTATCACGAAGATTTGCAACTCGGTTGGCGTATTCGTTTGGCAGGATTTCGTAATGTGTTGTCGTTGAAATCGATTGCGTATCACGATTATACGTTTAAGCGATCAATTGAAAAGTTTTATTGGATGGAGCGCAATCGATGGTTGGTCCATCTGACCTGTTTGAAAGGGAAGACCTTGCTGTTGGTTGTTCCATGGATGGTGCTGCTTGAACTTCCTCTGATGGTTTTTGCTGTTTTGGGTGGATGGTGGAAAGAGAAAATCATGGTTTATCTACAGTTTTTTAAACGTTCCACATGGACCTATCTGATCAGTACACGCAGACGTATTCAAGCATCGCGTCGTGTTTCAGATCAACAGATTGTCTCCTTGTTTGAGGGTCGTATCGTGCATCAACAAACACACAACCCGCTCGTTACTTATATTGGTAATCCTCTTTTTTCTGCCCTATGGTTATTTCTCAAACGTCTCATCCGTTGGTAACGGATCATAAACTGACAATCGCACAAGTCGTTTGCACCTATCCTCCGTATCACGGTGGTATGGGGCGTGTTGCGTTTGAGTATACAGAACGCCTCAGAGCACGTGGACACAATGTACACGTGTTTACTTCGCGTTCAGAAGAGGTTAGCGATGATCCTAAATACATTCATCGTATTCCAAGTTTGCTTCATGTTGGAAACGCGGGGGTCATGCCATCTTTGTTTCATCGTCTCAAAGGATTTGATTTGGTTCATTTGCACTATCCCTTTTTTGGCGGAGCAGAACCGACGATTATTCGCAAAGCTCTTCGTGATGACCAGGGTCTTGTGATGACCTACCACATGGATGCAACCGCTGGTGGAATTCGAGGAGCGATTTTTGAAATGCATCGTCGTATGTTGTTGCCTTGGCTGGTTGGGAGAGTTGATCGCATCTTAGCCAGTTCAAAAGACTATATCGAAACGTCCGCGATTGCACAGCTGGAAGGCGCGCTTGATCGTGTCGAAATTCATCCGTTTGGGATTGATTTGGATCGATTTTATCCAGCAGACGAGTCAGAACTTAAAGCAAAGCTCTCCATTTCTGCTTCCGTTCCTGTTCTTCTTTTTGTAGGTGGACTTGATAAAGCCCATCATTTCAAGGGAGTAGGAGTCTTGCTTGAAGCGTTGAAAGACCTCACGAACCAATCTTGGCACGCGCTGATTATCGGGGATGGAGACTTACGATCTATGTACGAACAACTGTGTCATGATTGGAATTTGTCGAGTCGCGTCACGTTTTTGGGATCGATTTCTGATCAAGAATTACCTCGCTATTATCGCATGGCAGACGTTCATGTGTTTCCCTCCACGCGCCGAGCAGAAGCGTTTGGGATCGTGGCGTTGGAGGCTGCAGCCAGTGGAACACCAACGATTGCCTCAAACCTTCCTGGTGTACGAACCGTTGTCTTAGATGGTGTGACGGGTTTGCTGGTCGAGCCTGAGCAAGTAAATGCGTTGTCATCGGCTATTTCATTGTTATTAGAAAAACCGGAGCTACGAGAACGATTCGGTGCAAGTGCACGTTTGCATGCACAACATGAATTTGCTTGGGAGCCACTGATTACCAAACTTGAACAAACCTATCAATCCGTGATCGAACAACAATCAGCACGACGGTACGATCAAACAGCCTTATGAACATCGGGATTATTTCCAATCTTTACCCACCAGACGAACGTGGTGGAGCAGAACTCGTTGCCTCGCGCATTGCCGATGAGTTGTATCGACGTGGTCATCGAATTTTTGTTGTTTCAACAGAGCCGTTTTCTGGATTTGATTCATTGAAGCCACATATTGTTGATGAGCGGTTGGGAAAAGTCTACCGATTTTTTCCACTGAACTTGTATCATCTTACACAGGCAAATAAACATTCGTTTTTGACACGGCTGTTGTGGCATTTCATCGACACTGTTTCCGGTTCCTCTTCTTCAAAGTTGCAACACGTGCTCATCAATGAAGAACCGGACGTGATGATTACGCACAACTTGAAGGGGATTGGGCTTTCTATGGCAAGAACCATTCAAGAAATGGGCATTCGTCACATTCACACCCTTCATGACGTCCAACTCTCTGTACCAAGTGGACTGCTCATTTACAAACAAGAAAACAACTTTGTGAATCGTTCCGTGTTTCGACGCTGGTATGAATCCTTGGTCAAAAAAGCGATTGGTACACCAGACGTTGTGGTTTCTCCCTCATCGTTCTTGATGAATTTTTACCAAGATCGAGGATTCTTTGCTTCCTCATCAACACAGATCATTCCAAACCCAGCGCCAAATTCTTACCGTGTTTTGCGTGTGGAACGCCCAGAAGGTCCCGTTCGTTTTTTGTTTGTCGGTCAAATCGAACCGCACAAAGGCATTGAATTTTTACACAACACACTCCAGTATCTTCCATTTGACTGCGAGCTTCACATTGCCGGAGACGGTTCATTGCGACCAGATGTTGAAGCATGGGCAGCCCGCGATAAACGCATTTTCTATCACGGATTTATTTCCCTAGGTCACATTCTCCAACTCATGTCGAACTGTGATGCTGTTGTATTGCCGTCACTTTGCTACGAAAATTCTCCAACAGTCATCTACGAAGCCTTCCAAGTCGGTGTTCCGGTTGTTGCCTCAGACATTGGAGGAATTAGCGAACTTATCGAACACGGAATGAACGGACTCCTCTTTGAACCAGGCAATCAAGACGCCCTCACCGCTGCTCTTACCGATATCGAACAAAAACGAACCTGGTTTTGGGACCAAACCCCGAAACTAAGAGAACGCGCAGAGAAATACGCTATCGAGAAATACGTAGACGCCTTGGAGAAGTTGTTCTAAAAAAGTGAAAATCAGAAAAGTCAATAAAAACGGGGCCTGCTGGTTACCTGGTTACCGAACGGTTACCAGGTAACCAGTAGAACGACTATTTTTGTATGAGAGAAACGGAGTTTGAAAATGGTGAATACTATCATATTTATAATCGGGGTGTTGATCAACGTGAAATTTTTGTTGATGAATCTGATTATGATCGTTTTGTGCAGAACATGTTTTTATTTAATGACAAAACTTATTTTGATCGAGGAGATATTTTCGACAAAATTGTAAGACTTTCCGGATCACAGATTTTTGAAAACGAACGTGAGCCATTTGTTCAGATTGTTGCCTATACACTTTTGCCAAATCATTATCATTTTTTGCTTGAGCAGTTAGTTGATGGAGGAATTTCTAAATTTCTTCACAAACTGAACAAGGGATACAGTCGGTATTTCAACTTGAGATACAACAGAACTGGCACCTTATTTCAGGGGCCATTCAAAGCCAAACATTTGAATGGTGACACGTATGCAAGTCACATTATTCCTTATATTCACCTAAACATCCTTGATCACGGTAAACATGACTGGCGTGAGGGGCGGATTGAAGATTGGACGTCTGCGTTAGCTGAAATGGATCGTTATAAGTGGTCCAGTCATCAGTATTATCGAGGTAAAAATCAACCATTTCCTCTTGTTGATTCGCAAAATCGTTTGAAATGGTTTGGTTCAATGGAAGAATATTCATCGACGCTACGGGAGTGGTCGAGTAGAAATTTCATTGAAGAACTTGAAGAAGGGTTAACAACCAAGGTGATAAATCGCTAATGAAAACGAGGTCTGCTGGTTACCTGGTTACCGAACGGTTACCAGGTAACCAGCAGTTGGAGAGAATATAAAACACACCGTTTATGTCGGTGTGTTTTGCTTTAGAAATCAAATCGGAACACCCAGACGGCTCCATCTTCGAGGGATCGCCAGTCTGTGGCGATGGTCTTTGCTGTTTCGATGATGCGTGGGGCTTGCCACCAGTAGCTGTCGACGATGTAGAAGAGGGTGTCTACGTCTCCATGCATGGGGACAAGATCAAGAGCTTGCTTTGCTGTTTCCAAAGAAGGCTTGTCGTTCATCTCGAGGAATTTCTGATAAAGCTGTTCGCCTGTTGGAATGGGATAGAAAAAGAGATTGCCGTAGTAGCGAAAACCAATGTGTTCAATGGCTGCGGCACTGACAGACTGGTTAGCAAGAACAAGATAAGGTGTTCCGTTTGCCAGTTCCTCAACCAGTTCTACGGCTTGTACATCGGCTTCTGAAACATTGAATCCGTGACCGGTGGTATAGGCGTCGTGACGAGGGTAGGTGAAGTAAAATGAACCGACGGCAAGTGCAGCAAATAGGACCATGAGGGCAATACGCAGACTCAGGGCGCGATTTCGAACTGCGGTAAAACAGCTACTGATCCCTACAATGAAAAGGGGGGTGAGGAAAAAGAGCATGAGAGGAATGAGACGATCTGTGTAATTTTGGCGTTCGTAATCGATGAGGAACGAGAAATCGATGGAAGTTTTCATGAGCAGAAAGTTGATCCCAAGAGCAAGTGCCATCACAAGGGTTGGGCGCAGATGGTGTGCATTTTTATGCAGAACCACCCAACCAACAAGAGCGAAACAGACGATGAGAAGGGAACTATTAAGTCCGTAGAGGTAGACAAAGTCGAGCAGAGGATTAAATCGGTTCTCAAAGAAAACAGAGAGATTGATTTGGCGTAGTAAGTTGCCCGGAAGCAAGGAAGCCCAGTCGATTGTGAGGGATTGATGAGACAACAGGGCGTTGCCAATAAAACTCAAGGGCATAATCACACAGGCTCCAAAGGCAAGTAGGCGAGATATCCATCTGGCAAGTGGTTGAAAACGGTAGGGGGCGCGTGAAGGGTCACTTAACAACAGGGCGACGTAAAACAACACAGGAAGCCCCGCAATAGGATGAATCAACAGAGTTGCAAGAGCCCCAAGAAAAAGAGCTCCCAAGCGTGGGTGTTCCAACTTAAGGAGATACGGAACAGAACCAAGAATAAGCAGGAGGGTCCAGAGGTTGGCAAGACCTTGCGGAGTCGTCACGATAAATAAGCTAAGCGGGAGTAACAGAAGACCAATGAGCGTGGTTGTGGCTGTTCGACGATTGTTGGTCAGATGTGCTGCCGCACTAAACCAGGCAAGGGGAAGAAGCAGAGCGGTCAGAACGGGAAGCAAAAACGTATCGGCAAGATCAACGGGAAGATGGAAACCTAGATGAGCCAAGAGGACAAGGCTATATTGACCAATATAGTAGAGCGGTTTAGGAGTAATGGATCCAAATTCAGCGATATGCGATTCGGTCGCTTTGTGTATGAAGGAGTCAAATCCGTAGCCAATTGGAAAGACAAAGGCAGCAAGAGAAATGATGGCGAACAAGCTCAGGCTAAAGAGGGGAATCGTCAACGTGCGTTCGCGTCCTCGGTAAAGAAGGGCAAAAAGGACAACAAGCAGAAGCGACATGGTAACAATGACAGAGGGGCTGATCTGAACCCAGGGTGAGCGAACAGCTTCCGTAATAGGTGAGGTCGCATAGACGCTAAAGAGATAGGTCAGACACAGAGCAATGAGCGAACCAGCAAACCAAACGGGCTGTGAAATGGTGTGGGCTTTTGCTTTCCAGAGTTCATGGGCGCGTTCGTACCAATGCGGATGGCCCCTTTTTTCTGCAATCCACAGAACGATAGGAATCGAGAGAAGAACAACCGCTTGAATAACGGTGGGGGTGATTTTGTAGAGATAGAAACAAAGCGAAAGGACAATGGAGAGACTCGAAATGAGCAGCCAAATCCCCATCCATAAACGCAGAACCCCTGTTGATTCGTGGACAACAGATCCGAGTTCATATCCAAAAAAGCAGAGATAACACGTAAGAAGGATTGTTCCTAGAACCGTGCTTTGAAACACCTGCATGTTTAGCAAAAAAAGAGCTAGAAAACCCAGTGCAAACATGGTAGAGTGAAAAGGAATTCTGCGAGTCATAGTACTTGCATGTTACCACAATTTTCTTATGTTACAGCGAGACCCCTCCCAACTTTACCCGCACGATCACTTGATGAAGTACACGATCATCCCGCTGATTCCTCATGCAATCACCCCAAACATGGTGACAATTTTTCGCATGATGTGCACGCCGTTTGTCTTGTATTTTTTATATACGGAACAATTCGACATTGGCGTCCCGCTCTTTTTTCTTGTGTCGTTGACAGATGCCATCGATGGATCACTAGCTCGGCTTAGACATCAGATCACTGATTGGGGAACGTTCTACGATCCTGTGGCAGACAAGTTACTCATCAGTTCTGTGGTGATGCTGGTTGTTGCAAAGCACATCAACGTGTTCTTTGCCCTTATTATTTTGCTTATTGAGGTGATGATTGTTGTGGGAGGTCTTTTGCGAAAGACACATGGAAAAGTAACGTCTGCCAATATTTTTGGAAAAACAAAAATGTGCTTGCAGGTGATTGGTGTGCTGTTTTTGTTGATGTCACTTTGGGCTGGGCATGACCTGTTTATCCCAATCTCAACAGGAACGCTTTCAATGGCTATTGTCTTTGGTGTGATCAGTTTGTTTACCTATGGGTTTTAAAGGGAACAACCGTTATTGGAAATGGATGTTCTGCTTGTGTGCAGGCTTGTTTTTTGTTGGATCGCTTGTTCTTTGGCTTGCTGGAAAGGGAAGTGTCTTTGTGTCACCAGACGAAACAGCCAATGCATGGTTTATCCAACAGTTTGCTTCACAAGGAACGTTCCGATCGTTTGATGCACTCAATCTTGATTTACAAGGTCTTGTTCATCCTCGCAGTACGATTGTCATCAGCGGATGGATGATGCCCGTTGGTTTTTTGGGACTCTCTACTCTTTACGGAGTCATGAGTGCTCTGTTAGGAACAAGTGTTCTTGCTTTTCTTACGCCCGCCTGTGCTTTGCTTGCTGTATTTGCTTTTCGACAGTTGGTGAAACAGTGGTTCGATGAGCAAATCGCAAACAGTTCAACGATTATCCTGCTTGTTCATCCGGCACTTTGGTACTACACCGCACGAGGGCTCATGCCAAACGTCTTGTTTGTTTCTCTGCTCGTGTTTGCCCTTTACGCATGGTTTGTTGGTTTTCGAAACAGAACGCTGAGCGTTTTTTTGAGCGGACTTTTTGTAGGACTAGCTGCGTTTGTACGAGCTTCAGAAGTGTATTGGATCGGGCTTGTGTGTCTTGTGCTCATCGTCGCCTTTTGGAAGTCTCTT
>Ga0208373_1004260_pt1 | contig 13153 bp, 10 predicted proteins | sample RifOxyC2_FD_184036 | JGI IMG/M metagenome (GOLD analysis project Ga0208373, IMG submission 184036) | Soil microbial communities from Rifle, Colorado - Rifle Oxygen_injection C2 (SPAdes) | ecosystem: Environmental > Terrestrial > Deep subsurface > Rock core/Sediment | place: Rifle, Colorado...
GTGAGCCGGTCGAAAACAAAGCGGTTTTCCTTCCGGACCACGCCCGCGACCTCGCGTTTTTTCCGCAGAAGCGAATCGAGCAATGAAATTAGCGCTTTTTTCCGGATGTGCAGGACTTCCATAACAGATTCCTTCTTAAAGGATTGCGTGCAGCGTAAAGCAAAAACAATATAACATTATTTGTTAAATTCGAACAATCAAAACATGTGGACGAAAAACGTTTTTTCGAGAGTTTTTTACGCCTGAAATCATGATGTTATTTCAAACACGCCGCCGCCCTGGCGCAGAGCCGGTCGACTTCGGCGCGCGTGGGCGCCTCGGCGATGATGCGCACGATGGGCTCGGTATTGGACTTGCGGAGCTGGACCCAGTATTTTTTATAATCGACCCGGATGCCGTCCTGCGTATCGGCGCGGCCGTCGGCAAAGGCCTTCCTGAAACGGGCAAGCCCTTTGTCCAGGTCGAGCCTGGAGATGTCGACCTTGATCTTCTTGATGACGTACCTGGGCAGGGTCTTGACTATTTCGGAAACCGATTTCCCGGTCTCGAGCATATGCTGAAGGATGAGCTCCATGCCCACCACCGCGTCGCGGCAGGGGTGGATTTCCGGGAGCATGACCCCGCCGTTTCCCTCGCCCCCGAAGATGCCGCCCTGCTTCAACAGCTCGGAGCTCACGTTGATTTCGCCCACCGGCGTGCGCAGCACGCGGCTGCCATGCCTTTCCGCAATGTCCTCGATCATCCGCGACGTCGAAAGGTTCACGACCACCAGCCCCTTTTTCCGGCGCAGCAGAAAATCACCCGCGATGGCGAGCGTGTATTCCTCTCCGATGGCGATGCCTTTGTCCGACACCACGGCCAGGCGGTCCACGTCCGGGTCCACGGCAAACCCGATGTCCGCGCCGGTCTCCTTCACCGCCTTGCAGAGCTGGCCCAGGTTTTCGGGCACGGGTTCGGGCGCGTGGGTGAAAAGACCGTTGGGCTCGCAGTTGACCTCCACCACCTCGCAGCCGAGTTCGCGCAGCAGATGGGGGCAGATGACGCCGCCCGCGCCGTTGACGCAGTCGAGCGCCACCCGGAACTTGCGCTTCCGGAGCCGGTCGATGTCCAGGCAGGGAAGCGACAGCAGCCGGTCGAGATAAACGCGGTTGGCGGAGATTTCGCGCTCGATTTTGCGCACCCGGTCCCATTTCACGCGTTCGAACACGTTTTTCTCGAACAGGGGAAGGAAATGGGCGAATTTTTCGCGCGTGAGAAAAAGGCCGTTGGAGCCGATGAATTTCATGGCGTTCCATTCGACGCCGTTGTGGCTGGCCGTGAGCGCGATGCCGCCGTCCGCACAGAGTTCCTTGGCCATGAGCTGGATGGACGGGGTGGAGCAGACGCCGAGGTCGATGACGCGGCAGCCCGAGGCGAGGAGCCCGGTAGCCACGGCGCAGAACATGATTTCGCCGGTCACGCGCGAATCGCGGCCCACGACCACGGTGCCGTAATGGCAGTACTTGGCGAAGGCCGAGGAAAAACGGATGAGGACCTCGGGGGTGAGCGTATCGCCCACAATGCCCCGCACGCCCGAAACGCTGACCATGAGTTTGGAAAGCGGCATGGAAAGCTCCTTTAACATTTGAAAATATGGACGCGGTCACCGCCGTTGCGCTTGGCCTCGTACATGGCCGTGTCCGCCCGGTGCACCAGTTTTTCCTCGTCGTCCTCCTTGTCGGCCGAGGCGATGCCGATGGAAAGGGCGGTGCGGCCGAGTTTCTGTTCGCGGAACCGCTTCAGAATACGCTCGGCCACCACGGTACCGTTGGCCACGTCCGCCTCAAGCAGCAGGACCACGAACTCGTCGCCGCCGTAACGGTAGGCGGAGTCGAGGTCTTTCCGGATGCACAGCTTCACGACCTGGCCGAGGTATTCGATGACCACATCCCCGGCCTGGTGGCCCTGGGTATCGTTGAGTTCCTTGAAATGGTCGATGTCGATCAGGAGCAGCGTGATGGAACTGTAAAGATTTCGGCGCAGGCGGGTGAAGGCCTGGGCCATTTCCGAATGAAAGTGGCGCACGTTGAAAAGGCCCGATAAATTGTCCGTAATGGCAAGCGATTCGAGTTGCTCGTTCTTTTCTATCAGCGCTTTTTCAAGCCGCTTGTTTTCCGTGATGTCCTTGCAGGTGGCCACCATCCCGAGGATCTGGTTCCGTTCGTCGCGCATTTCGGAAATGCTCATGCTGGCCATGATAAGGGTGCCGTCCTTGGCCTTCATCCGGATTTCGTGGTTCTGGACGCGGTCGTTCTTGAGTACCGCGTCAAAAATTGCGGTGGAGTCCGCCGAACTGGCCAGCAGGTCGGTGAAGGGCCGGCCCACGATTTCGTGCTGGCGGTATCCGAGGATGTTTTCGGCGCCGGTGTTGAATTTGAGGATGTAGCCGTCGATATCAAGGGTGAAAATGATGTCCGCCGCGTCCTTGAGCACGCGGTCGAAATAGGCGGCCAGCCGTGATTTGCGCTTGGCCAGCATCTGGTGGCGTTCGAGCTGGCCCTTCATGTACTCCAGCCGGTGGTGAAAACCGCGCGCGTCCCGGAAATAGAGCGCAAGCAGGGCGGCCGCCCCGGCGAGGGGAATAAATATTCCCGCTATTTTCGGGGCAGTGAAGGCGTCGCGAAAACTGACGGTGATCATGGCCGCGGCCGCCAGGATCAGGACGCCAATACCAGTGAAATACAGGAAAAGTTTTGAGATTTTCGGCTTGTCCATAATGGCAGGGAAAACCTGCCATATAAAGATAGTCAAAGCCCTTTGGACGGGGCAAGGGAGGAATCCGGGACTGTTGGAAACTCACCCCTTTTTACTTCTCAAGAAAAGCCTCGATGGCCCCCCAATAGGCCTTAGGATCAACACGCTCGAGATTGTTGTGCTTTCCGCCTGGAATGGTGACCAATTTCTTTTTCCCTTGAAAAGCTTCATAGAGTTTCAATCCCAATTCATAGGGTATAATCTCGTCCTCGATGCCATGAATAATCAAGATCGGAGCATTGATGTTCTTGCATTTCGTTTGATTATCAAACGGATTGCCAAGAAACCAGGATAAAAACCCAATATGGTGAGACCGGGCAAATTCCCGTCCGTTTGAGAGCGGAGTAATCAGAATCAAACCGCCAATATTTTTCTTTTGTGCCGTATTCACGGCAACCGTGGTTCCAATAGAACGGCCACACAGGATGATGGCTTCCATGGGCACGCCCAGGCTGTCTGTCGCATATTGTAGGGCAGCTTCACCGTCACAATACACTCCGGCTTCGCTCGGGTTGCCCGTGCTCCTGCCATACCCCCGGTATCCGACACCCAGAACATTGATGCCAAGGTCCCGGTATTTTGCGAGTTCAGGTAACCGCATATCAATGTTCTGGGCATTGCCATGATAATATATCAGCAATTTAGTTGATGGGGCTGAAAGAAAATAACAGGACAGCTTTTCATGGTCAGGAGTCTCAATGCTGACGAGCGTTGTGTTGGGGGGCAGGTTATCAGCAGAGACAACCGGATCGGACTTGTCAGGGAAAAACGAAACCCTGTTGACCATCCGGTTGCACCCGTTGCAAAACACTATAACGAGACAAAGCAGTACTGTTTTCATGAGCGGTTCCTGTCAACGTTGACTACTCGCACCTGCTTGATTTGACCCTGTGAAGTCTTGAAAGGCCCTTCGTTAAAGCCAAACAGCTTGACAACCGGAAGGAGGGCATTCCGATTTTCGTACCATGCCGTTCGAAAGTCGGAATTGATCCTGATTAAGTTGGTCGTAATGGTCTCTGAAAAAGCAAGGACCCGTTCCTCCGTGGGGACTTCCGAAATTTCAAAGCAGAAAAGCGGCCGCACTCCGGCGTCCGCGGCGTCAACAAGGGATTGACAATAAGAGCGGGTTATTCTGGAAAGTTCGGGGGATGAATAAAGGCATTGCTCGATATCTTCGGGATAGATATTGGCTCCCATAATGCTCAGGGTATAATCCCGCCTTCCGTATATCCATAGGAAAGGAAGGTGAAGCGGTTTTGGGGAACCGGTCAAGGCGGATACGTCCAAGCCGCTGTCAGACAGGATTCGCATCATTTTATCGAAATCCATAATCCCGCCCTGGTCATGAACATTATAACGGATTCTCGGAGAAAGTATATTGTCGCGGGAAATAGTGCAAAGAATTTCATCCTTTTCGTTTACTTCAAGAAAGTGCATAAGCGGATTGTATTGAAAGAGCATGGGCAACCGGGAATCCGCGCCGAATAATTTTGCACGCAAAGACGGATTGCTCCGGGTTAAACGCCTGATGGCCACCGTCAGCGGTGTTTCTCCCGCCATGCCGATTTCCATATCCGTTGCCCCATAACCGCTGTACACATTCTGAAAATATGGAAGAAGATAATCCCGAAGGCCTTCCGACATGCCCTCTCCACCGACAATCGCATTTAGCGTGAAGTTTTTCAAGGGAAAAGACTCTGCCAGGGCGACATCAATGATTTGCTTAATAAATGGCGGATACCCCAGAATGAGATAAGCCTGTTTTTCACCAAAGTACGAAAGTGTGTTGAATATTTTCCTGATGTCCGGACCGGTATTTTTAACAATACTGTTCCGCTGAAGGGCGATGCCCATGTTTAATCCTGTTGCCCACGCGCCCATTGAAAATGCGTTGATAATAATGCCTGGGCTCGGCCCAAAGCAGTATCGGGTGAAATAACTGATAAACTGATGGCTATCCGAACGCTCTTCTGGGCTGCGTACCCAGTTGTAGGGTGTCCCCGAACTGCCGGAGGATTCGTCAATAACAACCCCGGTTGTTGGCATTTTACCTCCCCGACACCGTTCATCAATAGAATAGGCGTTGATGTATGACGCCTTATCAGTCTCGGCCATGGCGCCTTCGTTCTTTTTAACAAACTTGGAGTATGCCGGCACAAAAAGAACAGCCCTGCGTGCGGCGCGTTTCGCCCGGATACGTGATGCCCACGCAAGAAACTGCGGCGGAACAACTTCGAAACTCCATAAAAAAGTATAATATCTTTTGCTTAAAAGATGGAATATCGCGGTCAGCGCTTGAATAGAAATAAACTGCAATCGTTCCTTCATTGATGGCCGAATAGAGATGCTGTTCATATTGTACTCCTTTGCCATGTGCAATATTCTGATCCGGTTCAGCAGCCTATTGGAATTTCGCTTCCGATATACTTGAGAAAAAGTCCTGGAGAAAAGACCGGGTATTCAACTCGGCGGAACCGGATGTTAACACCACCGAAGTAAGCGCCCCATAAGGAACCTTGTATTCCGGGCGTGAATACGCCGATGTCGTTGGAATATTCTATCACAGGACCGAGAGCGGCGCCTGCGAAAACAACGCCGGTCTGCACTTCGGAATAAACCCTGACCTTGTTTCTTTCAAATTCCAGGCCGATATCAAAGCCTACGGGGAGATCGATATGATTGCAACTTGGTAAGAACCAGCAGGCGTATTCAATACCCCCGCTCAGCCGTACTTCTCCGTTACCAAAGTTGACGTGGAAGGTGGGGCCAATGGTATGTAGGGTGCTATTATAGGAAAAACATTCTGCCACGAAGAAAAGAAGCAGGGTTATCGTGATATGCATTTGAAACCTCCGCTTATGGTGCCTTGTCAGAAAAACAGGATTGATGCCTAAAAAACAAACCCTAAGTTCAATCCCGCGCCTATTTTTGAGACTTTTTCCGATACCGGAACCCAGTCTTCATTCCCTTGTTTTTCAACCCATTTGTCCCTGTAGATTTTATATCCAAGCTCGATTCCCAGTGTCACGCGGTGAAAGAAGTATTCGTATCCGATTCCGAGACCGCCGTTGAAGGAGTCTTTAATTAGATGAAAAGGGTGGTCGCTTTTCGTTTCATCATCATCATGGTAATAGTATCCGCCGGCCATGATATAAAAACGATGACTCGTTTCCTGGATAATGTCCTTTTGAACCTCCAAGCCCAGCGTGTAGTCGGTAATGATATGCCGTTCATTCTGGAGCTTGCTGTCAAACAGATAGTATATGCCGGTCGCCTGGATGCGCCATTCGTCCGCGGGCTTGTAGCCGTAAAACGCGCCGTACCCGGAAAGATTGGAGGCCTTTATGCCGAACGCCTGATGGTATTTCAGGTAATCGGGTCCGGCATAAAGGGCTGAGGCGATTGCGAGCAACAGCATGGAAAATTGGCGTTTCATGATTCGTTCGTCAGAAGCCGAGGTTTAATCCAACCGCTATTCCAAGACCGGTTTCCTTCGTGGTTTCCATGATGTTGGCTTTGTAGTCATAATCGAACTTGTAGCTGACGCCGAGATCCGCGGATACGCTCGGTGCAAAAAAGTACTCGATTTCGCCGCCCAGGCCCGCGGTCATCAGCGTCTGTTCCCGGCCGTTGGCATCGGTAACAATGATGCCATTGATATTGGACTTGTTGGTTTTTTCTCTTACGGCATAGCCGCCGCCGATGAAGCCGGCCACCCGGTATCTGTCTTCACGGATAATGTTGCGCTGAAGGTCCAGGCCGAAGTTGTAGGTGATATCGTTGTTCGTCCGGTAAGTCGGCATCGTTTCCTTTCCGTAAATGTATTCATAATACTTGAACCATGCCGTAGTCCGGATATAGTAGTTCGTCAGGAAATTCCGCTGATATGAAATCCCGTAGCCTGTCAGGTTGGAATAGCGGACGCCGAGTTCGGTCGGTTTCGGTGCGAACGGCTGCTTCGATTCGGTTTCCTGGGCATAGGATGCGGCACATGCCCATAAGGCCGTAAGGACGAGGGTGCGGAAGAGGGTCGCTTTGATTCCGGTTTTCATGACTTTTCTCCTTGGTTTTAAGTTTACGATTTAGAAGAAAAGCAATCGAGAGTCCTGAATCTCCAGACAATGCAATGGCCGCATAACACAATGATATCAATTGAAATACAAAGGGGGTGGGGTTTTGGATGAATCAATAAGCTGTGAAAAGAATTTCGCAGATCATCGGATGCGGTGCGTAATAAATTACGCATTCAAAAGCGAATCACGGTTGTTTTGGATTACGCGGTGCGGAGCGGAAGAGAGGGCGGCCTACAGGTTCTCCAGTCCGTATTCCTTGATTTTAAGTTGGAGCGACTTTCGTGAAATGCCGAGCCGCTTTGCCGCATTGGTGCGGTTGCTGTTCTCCTCCTTTAGCGCAGCAATGATATAGCCTTTTTCAATGTCCGTGCGCGTTTCGCGGAGCGAGGATTTCAACCCGGAGCCGGAACCGGCGGAAGGGGGTAACGGCGCGTCCGTAAGGTGGGGCGGAAGGTCAGCGACGTCAATCTCCTCGCCACGGGCGAGAACAAGCGCGCGCTCCACGAAGTTTTCCAGCTCGCGGATGTTGCCCGGCCAGTTATACCGCAGGAGGCGCTCCATGGCCGCTACGGTGATGCCGCGAACCGCGGACCGCGTGCGGGCGCAGACGGATTCGATGAAAAAGTTAAGGAGCGCGGGGATGTCCTCCCTCCGCTCACGCAGGGGGGGAAGCAAAAGCGGGATGATGTTCAGCCGGTAGAAAAGGTCCTCGCGGAAGCGGCCCTGTTTCACTTCGGCCTGGAGGTCGCGGTTGGTGGCCGCGATGAGCCGGAAATCGGCCCGGATTTCTCGGACCCCGCCGACGCGCTCGAAGACGCGCTCCTGGAGCACACGCAGCAGCTTGACCTGCACGCCAGGGCTGATTTCACCGATTTCGTCGAGGAAGAGCGTGCCCTTGTCCGCGAGCTCGAAGCGGCCCGCGCGCACCGCGGAGGCACCCGTGAAGGCCCCCTTTTCGTGGCCGAAGAGCTCGCTCTCGAGCACCCCTTCGGCCAGGGCCGCGCAGTTGACCGCCACGAAAGGCCGGGCGCTGCGGTTGCTCCGGGCATGAATGGCGCGCGCCACGAGTTCCTTGCCCGTGCCGCTCTCGCCCTGGATGAGCACCGTGGCGTCCGACGGCCCGACGCGTTCGATGATCGCACGCAGCTCCTCCATCAGTCGGCTCTGCCCCACCATGGGACGCCCGCCCGGGGCTTCAATGAGGCGGGGTTCGTCCTGGGCATCGAGCACGCTTTCGGTCTTTTCGAGGATGCGGACGACTTCGTCGGCCTCGAAGGGCTTGGTGATGTAGTCTGCCGCGCCGTTCTTCATGGCGTCCACCGCGTCCTGGATGGTGCCGTGCGCGGAGATCATGATGAAGAGCAGGCCGGGGTATGTTTTCTGGACGCACCGCAGGAGTTCCATGCCGTCCATTTCGGGCATTTTGAGGTCCGAGATGACGGCGTCCGCGGGTTCCCGCGAAAGGAGCGTGAGCGCCTCGGCGCCGTTACCGGCCTCGCGCACGGAGTGGCCCAGCTTTTCGAGCTGCGCGCGCAGCACGCAGCGCAGGGAGGCGTTGTCGTCAACGATGAGAAGGTCCATGCCCATGGGACTTGTCACTCCGGTTGATGGCGCGGGAAAGCAAGGCCGAGAAGCGTCCCCTTTCCCGGAACGGACTCAATATAAATATTTCCGTCCATGCGCTCCACCAGCTTCCGAACCATGGCCATCCCAAGGCCGGTGCCCTGCGCCTTGGTGGTGAAGAAAGGCTGAAAGGCGCGCTCCCGGGCCTCTCCGGACATGCCGCCGCAATCATCCTCGAACCCGATGTTGACCCGGCCTTCCCCAGGCTGCAGGGTAATGACAAGTCTCCCGTCGGCACGCGCTTCGAGGCTGTTCGAGGCGATATTGAAGAATATCTGCTTGAAAAAGTCCGGGTCGATACGGGCGAAAAGCGGCCGCGCTCCGGCCGTGACCGAGACGGTGAACCTTGCGGAGCGGCTTTCCATGCCGAAAAGCTCCGCGCATTTTTCGGACAGGCGGACGAGATCCACAACCTCTGGAATAGGGTCTGCGGGCCGCGCGTACCCGAGGAAACTGCGTACAATGGCATCGAGCCGCCGCGTTTCGTCCCGGATGAGAGCGATGAACCGCGCGGGGTCCCCGTTGCCCTCGGCCAGCCGGTCCGCGGCCCCCTGGATGGCGCCCAGGGGGTTCTTGATTTCGTGCGCCACCGTGGCGGTCATTTCCCCCATGCGCGCCAGGTGCTCGCGCTCCTTGAACGCGGCGAGGCTTTCGAGGGCCGCCATGTGCGCGGCCGCCCGGCCCGCGGTCAGCGTGAGCGCCGCGAGGTCGTCGCGATCATACACCCCGCCGAACCGTTTTTTCGCAAAGGCGAGAAAGCCGAAGAGGGTCTCGCCCGAAAGCAGGGGAACGAGCGCCTCCATGCCAAGCTGCTCCAGCGCGTTCAGCCGTTCCTGCCCGGGACCCTGCGCGCCGCCTGGCGCGGATGAAAGCTCAAGGTCAAAACGCAGTTCCTCCTTGACGACGGCTCCCCGCAGATTCAGCAGCGCCGGAGCCGCGATCCGCGCCGGGGGCGACGCCTCCCCCTTCACGCCCGCGAGCGTGAAGCTCCCGGCCTGGAAGGGATCGCGGAGGCAGAGGCAGGCCGCGGGCACCTTGACGGATTCAAAAGTGATGCCGAGCAGCGCGCGGGCGACCTCCGCGCTGTCCCCGACCGCGGCCATCCGCGCGTCCAGCGCGCTTTCCATGGCGCGGACGTCGCTTTTGAGCGGGTACAGGCGACGTTCGGCCAGGGGCAGGAGCCGGTGGAGAGCGGCCTGGTAGACGAGTACGAAGAAGCCGATCACCACGAAATGGAAGAGGAGCCGGGACCCGCCGGGCGCGGCTACGGGATAGGCCCATTCAAAGAAACGGAGCAGGGCCGCGTAGCAAAATCCCATGACAATCCAAAAGACGAGCAGCAGCAAGTAGCGGGCCAGGGCCTGACGGATGTTCATCAGCCGCACCCGGTAGATGCCGACCAGTACGAGGAGCATGAAGCAGAGGGCGCCGAGGTAGCCCGGCGCGTAGGCCGGAACACCGAACGCGGGCAGGAAATTCAGGAGGGTCGTAACCGTCATGATGAGGGTACCCGTGAAAACGTACGCGATGCGGTTGCGCTCGATGTTGGACACGCTCCGGCGCACGGCGCGGAGGAGATAGACGATCATCAGCGTGTAACTGTAAACGACCACGGCCGCGAAAAGCGGGTAGAGCGGCCCCCATTCCGCGTGGTGTCCGTGCGGGTAGGCCTTGACACCGCGGATGACCCAGGGTGTGGTGAAAAGAAAGAGCGCGAGGGCCCCCGCCACCGCGTAACCCGCGGCGAGAAGCCGGTAAGGCACCCGGGCGTACTGGCGGGTGAAGCGCAGGATGAAATGGAAGCCGAATGGCGCGGCAAAGGCGCCCCCCAGGTGGCTGACGCGCGACCAGAAGAGGAGCGCGCCGGGACGATTGGCCGCGTGCTCCTCCAGGAAATAACCGAGGCACCAGACGGCCACGGCAAAACAGAGGGTGCTGAAGCGGCGGTTTATTTTAAACGCCGCTTCCTTGCGGTGAACAACCACGGCCGCGGCCAGATACAGGAATCCTGTCAACAGCGGCGCGTAATCGAAAAGGGATCTCGTCATCATCATGCTATTCCTGGAGAAAGTCCCATTTCACACGCTGACGGCTTTCGATGAAAGTCGATTCCGGACGGAACCGGGCCTTTTTATTCTTTTCATTTCCATCGAGGAAGGCGACAAAGTCAAAACAACGGCCGGGCGTGTCCCGTTCCTGCGCAAATATATCGGCGAAGTTGTTGGGCGGCAATGTCCACCGGTTCAGGATTTCACACAGGGGAAGCATAAGCCCTTGTTCCATACCCGTGCGGGGCTGATAGGCCTTGTAAATCAGTTCAGTGCAGACCAGCGTGGCGTCGGTGTTAAAATCGAAATCAAAATCATACGGAGTGCCGCAGTACGCGAGCGCCTGGAGAACGGCCCGGGCCTTGTCGTTTTTTGAAAGCCTGGGCCGGAGAACGGCCACGTAATCCGCGTCGCAGGTTTTTTCGAGCGAATTCTGCACGACCCCTTCCGAGAGCGCCTCGACGGTACGGAAAAGACCGCTGTCAGCGCTTTGCCCGCGTTCACGCAGGGTCTTTACCACCTCGCTGTTGGAACCGAACCAGGCAGAGGCCTCGTCCGGCGCGCCCGTATAGAGGGCCGCATGCGGCCAGAATCCCGGAAGCCCGATATTGGAGAGCACCCAGTTACGGCGGACAAGAATGATATCGCCGGGCTCAAGAAGCGTATGCAGGCTGTCGACGAGCGCCGGTGTAATGAAAGCAGGGCGCCCGGTCAATCCGTAATGGGTCCGGCCCATGAAGTCCGCGAGGTTTTTCTGGAGCGGAAAAAGCAGGTCGAAAACCTGTTTGCGTCCAACCTCCGGCGCGTTCATGAAAGCCAGGGAAAGGTTTTTTTCGCGGGCGTGCCGGAGCAGCGTATCGGCGCCGGCCTCCTGAAAGGCCACGGCCCACTCCAGCAGGGAATCGCGCCCGCCGGACAGCGCCGGCCGGGTAAAATCGTTGAAATGGGAATATCCGCCCGAGGTCATTTGGAACGTCATGAGGTTCAGCACGCGGAATTTAAGCCGGGAATAAGCCATGGGCAGGGAATCCGCCCCGGACTCGTTCCAGAACTGCTCCACCTGCGGCGCGTCGCCCACCAGGCCGATGAGACGCGAACCCGAAAGGTTCTGGGCCAGGAACGCCGCATAGAACACGGTGAAGGAAAGCGCGTACGACCTGCGGTGCGCGCCCGGATTGATTTTCCAGAAACTGCTGTGCCGGAGACGAATCTGCTCGAGCGAAAGCTGGTAGTCAAGGAACAACTGCCAGAAGCGGCGGAGTTCCTGTTTTTGATCGGGTTCGAGCGAGGAGGCGCTGCGGACGCGGAACAGGCCGGGATGGTCCGTTGCGAATGTTGTCAGCCGGGCCAGCCCGTGGTCATAACGCCGCACCTGCGTCAGATCCGTCTTCGCGATCCCGGTAAACAGGGAATCGGTCATGCCTTGGCTCATGGGCGACGGCATGAAAAACCCGGTATCATCCGTAGGCCATAGACGCGTGACCAGGCAGCCGCTGAAAAAGGCGGAAACCGCGATAAGCACCAAGCCTATCCGCAGGGACGTTCGCACGGCGTTTACGCGATCAGTCCGGTGGTTTTTCGGGCGAGTTCCTGTACCCGGGCCAGCCCACCTTCGTCGAAGGCGCAGCAGGTCGGTTCGTATCCGCCGCAAGGAAAGCTTTCGACATCGGGCAGGTAGCCCGAGGACGCGTCGGTCACGCCCACGGCCAGGCAATCCGTGGCGCGTTCCAGGTCTTCGGCGACCTTGACAAACGGTTCACCGGGCAGGGTCGCCAACCGCATGGGGCCCAGCCGCCAGGCGTGAAAGCGCAGGGGCATACGGCCCGTGCGCAGGTCGTCGGGGGTGAGAAAGGCGCTTTTCTCGTTTCTTTCAAGGTCCACGATTGTCAGGTTCAGGACCTCCCGCAGTTCGTTCCGTTTTTTTCTTTTCTGCGGCGTATCGAGTTCCCGGGCCTCGCACTCTTTTTTGAGGCGCCGGTTCTCTTCAAGCGTTTTGCCGACATCCGTGCGTATGGGAAGCTCCGTTTCAAGAAACGCGCCGGAGAGTTCCGCTGTCGGCACCTCTTTTTCTGGCGCCGCGAGCACGGTATCGGCGCAGAGGGCGCCGAACCGGTCGCGCTCCGCGAAACTGTATTCGGACTGGAGCGGCCGCGTGTTGCCGAACGCGCCGTTCACGAAAAGGCAGGGGGCCCCGAGGGCCCTGGAAATCCGGTTCATGGCAACTGCCGGATAATCGCCGGAAATGACGTTTTTCACCCACTTCTGGCTTACCATGACGGGATGCGCGTTGCCGCGCAGGATTGCGGCCAGGGGTTTTTTGTGCGCGTCCTTCAGGACCCACAGGTGCAGGCGGCGGTCCACCGGCCGGTCGAGCATGAACTTTCCTTCGGGCACGGGCGCGTCCGGCGGGCAGGCGCCGAGAGCCTTCAGTTCGTTCATGACGCATCCGCCCGCGTCAAGCGTCCGCCGCTCCATGTCCACCTTGCAGTGGGTGTTGAAGACCACGCAGATGTCGCCCAACCCTTCACCGATGGCCACGCGGCGGTTGATCTTGGGATCGCGCCCCAGATATACGATGCCCATCGCGCCCTTGCCCAGTTCCTTGGTTATCTCGTA
>Ga0208373_1004265_pt1 | contig 13139 bp, 14 predicted proteins | sample RifOxyC2_FD_184036 | JGI IMG/M metagenome (GOLD analysis project Ga0208373, IMG submission 184036) | Soil microbial communities from Rifle, Colorado - Rifle Oxygen_injection C2 (SPAdes) | ecosystem: Environmental > Terrestrial > Deep subsurface > Rock core/Sediment | place: Rifle, Colorado...
CCCAGGACCGCGGTCAGGGCTGAAAGCAGGTTAAAAAACAAGGCTCGAGATTTGGAAAACCCGCCATAGACCAAAACCCCGAAATCCCCGATTTCCTGGGGGATTTCATGCGAAGCAACCGCGATACTGGTGGCAATGCCTAACGGCACACTGACAATAAAACTGGCAGCAATAACCAGCCCGTCAATAAAATTGTGAAACCCGTCACCAAAAAGGTTTAAATAGGTAAAAGCGTGCACATCGCATTTACCCTCATGGCAGTGGCGCCAGTAAAAAAGACGCTCCATTAGGAAAAATAGCGAGAACCCAAGCAAGGCATAAATAAAGGTTGCCTCTGGCGGAAGCTGTTCCAGCGCTTCCGGTAAAAGGTGCCCATCGCTGTTAACGGTATGGGAGTGGAATTCAACCCGTGAGCCTAAGTCCATAAGATTATGGTATCATAGACAATAGTCATGCCGCAATTAATTGAACCGCGTTGTCCTTATTTTGGCACCTGTGGAGGTTGTTCCCTGCAGCATATCCCATATGGGGAACAGTTGGAGATGAAGCGGATGGATGTCAGGGATAATATGGAGAAGCAGGGAGTAACAGGGGTTGAGATATACCCAACGTTAGGGATGAAGGAGCCGTGGTTTTACCGCAATAAGATTCAATTTCCCATCAGAAGCCAGAATGGACAGCTGCAGATGGGGTACTTTAAAAAGCAGACCCACGAAGTGGTCAATATCAAAGAGTGTTATATTCAAAACCCTTTTTTGACGGAAATTGCCCAGATTGCCTGCAAGATTTTTGAGGAGCGCGAACTAACCGCCTATGATGAACAGACTGGCAAGGGGTTGCTCCGGCATTTCATTGGCCGCAGCGGCTTTCAGAGTAATGAGCTGCTGCTGGGAATTGTGGTCAATGCCAAGGGGCTTCCAGCCGGCTTTACAGTTGCCAATGAAATAAAGAAGCAGGAGCGGTTAATGCATCGCCAGGTCACCCGGCATGCCGACTATCCGGAATTTCCGGAAAAGCCAAGGATTGCCGGGATTATTCAAAATTCCAACATCCGACGGGACAATGTGATCCTGGGTGAGTTTGACACTAAACTATTTGGTTCTGCCTTCATGAAAGACCGCTTGGGAAACTATCAGTTCAAGGTTCATCTGCAATCCTTTTATCAGGTCAACCCCTCGCAGGCTATCAGGCTCTACAATTTAATTGTTAAGCTGGCTGATTTGCATGACAGCGAGCTGGTAGTCGATGCTTATGCCGGGATCGGACCGATTGCTATTTGGCTGGCTAAAAAGGCAGACAAGGTGATTGGGATCGAGCCGGTTGCCGCGGCGGTCAAAGATGCCAAAGAGAATATCCGGCTTAACAAGCTGGCCAACGTGGAGATGCTTTTAGGCAGGGTAGAGGACAGCCTGCCAAAAAATGCTGATGTTATCGTTTTGGACCCGCCGAGGGCCGGTTGCAGCGACAAGGCGATAAAAGCGGTGGTTCGGGCCAAGCCTGGAAAGATCATTTATGTTTCCTGCAATCCACAAACGCTGGCGAGAGATATAAAGATATTAATGGATTATGGCTTTAAAGCAGACTTTCTTCAACCTCTCGATATGTTCCCGCAAACCGAACATGTTGAAGTCGTGGCTAGATTAACCCGCTAAGGTCCGGTGACTGCGTAAAAGGTGATATCGGTTTGTGCCCCGGCTTCTGTTGAGATCATGGCAGCAATCAAATTAGTCAGTGAATCATCTTGGGTAATCCCCTGGTTTGCGGCGAAGGTGGGTTCATTGTCGACGGGATAAGTCGCGACCACATAATACTTTCTGGCTTCAGTAGTTACAATGGTGTAATCGAGCTGATTAACCCCAACTCCAAGGGTATAAATTTCCTGGGAAGAAGACGTAGCTCCTGGCCCCGGCCTTGATGCAAATAAAGCGACCATAACCTGTTGTTCGCCTGCGGTGAGAGTCCCCCGATTAAGCTTGCCAGTAAAAATTGCTAATGTTGTGGTAGTTGTGGTCGTCGTTGTGGTCGTCGTTGTGGTAGTTGTGGTCGTAGTAGTCACTACATTTTGTAAAGTGAAGCTGGCCGACCGGCTGGCATTGGCCAGGTCTAACGCTAGGGCGGTTATTTGGGCCAGAACCTCTGCAAAGGTGCCTTCTTGAGTCGCCCCGGTCCCGCCGATTTGCGTCAAACTAGCTGGTTGTGTGTAAGGAGGATATACAACTACTGCCATATAAGGCCCGCTTTCGGGCGTAGCAAAGAGATAATTATAGGACCCAGCTTCAAATGTAATCAGGGTTTCAATTACCGGTGGAAGATTGACGATAGTCGCGCTGTCTGTTGTGGCCAGGATTACCAATTGGGCTTGTGCATTGCTGGCCAGTGAACCGGCCCCAATTGTCAGATTAAGGCGATAAAGCCCATCAAAGGTTGTTGTCGTTGTTGTTGATGTTGTGGTTGTCATGGTAGTTGTGGTAGTCGTGGTTATGGTGGTTATGGTGGTTGTGGTTGTTGTGGTGGTTGTGGTTGTTTCTTCGGTGGCTCCACCGCCGCAGCCGGCAAAAGAGAGTGAAATACCGATTAAGACCAGGGAGACGAAAAGAAAACCAGCTTTATGTATATTCATTGCTGCTTATGGGCCGGTCAGTTGATAAAGCGTGATATTATGACCGGTTACTTCCCCGGTAATTTCTATTGATGCAACGGTGGTCTGGAATTCCGTTAAGGTGCCGCTGTGGGTAAACCCGATATTGGCAAGGTGAGTGGGTTCCCCTTGGTCAGGATATCTGCCAACAACATAATATCTGCCTGCCTCAGTCGTAAATAATTCAAAGTTAACGGTTGAGCCGGTGAAGGTTACTGCTTCATCACTTAAAGGTTGTGGTGCGGTCCAATTTGTGCCGATCGGGAAAATCCCCACCGCAATCGTTACTCCTGCCGGGGCGTCGCCAAGTGAAACTGTCCCGGAAACGCTGTAGGTCGGAGGAATTGTGGTTGTTGTTGTTGAAGTAGTAGTAGTAGTTGTTGTTGTTGTTGAAGTAGTAGTAGTAGTTGTTGTTGTTGTTGAAGTAGTAGTAGTTGTCGTTGTTGAAGTAGTAGTGGTTGTAGTGGTTGTTGTCGTATCAGCAGAGCTGGCTGAACAACCAACAAACAGGAAGCTCGCGGCAACAAGAGACAGGGACAATATTAGTGTGGCCAAATATTTATTTTTCATAGGCTAATTTTGCCAGATCGCCTAATAAATGTCAAGAAAAAATCAAGCCTATTGGGAGCTCTTTTTCAGTAAGCCCTTTTTTCTTTTGGCCTCTTTTTTCCGTTTGCGCCGGCGGCGGATTTCTTGTTCCCGTGTTCTACCCATGTTTAGATACTAACTCGAAGATCTTATCCTTGTCAAATGGGGAGAACCAGTGGACTTCGGGAAAGCGCCGGAACCAAGTCATCTGGCGGCGAGCAAAATTCCTGGTTTTCTTTTTTATTTCTTCGACTAAATTGTTCGAGACACTATTTTCTGGGTTATGAGCTATAACCTCTTTATAGCCTAATGCCTGGAGAGAGGGGAGATTTGGGCTGTACCCTTTATCCAGCAATCCTTTAACCTCGTTGACCAGCCCTCTGGCGAACATGTGATCAACCCGCTGGTTAATCCTTTCATATAAGTCAACCCGAGGCAGATCGAGGCCGATGATTAGATAATTCTGGGTTCGAAGTTCTATGTTCGAGGTTCTATGTTTTTGCAGCTCCGAGATTTTTTTTCCAGTTAGCTTGAAAACCTCTAGGGCGCGGATGAGGCGTTTTTTGTCGTGCGGATGGATTTTGTCTGCTGATTGGGGATCAATAGTTCTAAGCTCAAGGTTCAAGGTATTGAGGTCAAGCTTTTCCAGTTTGGTGCGCAATTCATGGTCAGCCGGGCTGATTGGGAACGAAAACCCCTCCAACAGGGACCAGAGATAGAGGCCGGTGCCGCCGACAATAATTTTTATTGGTGGTTGGGTGGTTAGGTTGTTAGTTCCCTTGATGAAGTCGGATACGGTCCACTCCTCATCAGGGTAGCGGATGTCGATTAGATGATGGGGGATTCCTTGGCGTTCTTCCAGCGTCGGCTTGGCGGTGCCGATATCCAGGCCGCGATAAACCTGCATTGAATCGGCAGAAATTATTTCCGCGCCAATATTCCTGGCCAGTTCTATTGAGAGGACGGTTTTACCGACAGCGGTAGGGCCCAAGAGGATAATTGTTTTCATTATAAAATTATAAACTTATCAATCAACTTTTGCCAACCATTGTACCCAAAACTTGGCGACGGCAGAACGGGTGGGAATGGCGAAGGGGAGGGTGATTGCGCCAATTCCCTGGCCAATTAGATCTGATAAATATTTTTGCCGCTGCCCTTTATCACTAATTAGGTGCTTGATTGAAAAGAGTTGTTTTCCCAGTAGCCCCCAACCAACCAAAAGGTAATTAAGCAGACCAAGCTGATCGTTCAAGGCAATCAATTTATAAGCAGCATAAGTTTCCTGAATAGTCATTTTTATCGGATGAGGGCGGCCATGTTGGCTGGGTTGATCAAAATACTCTGCCAGAGGAGTATAAGCCAGTTTGCAAGAATGAGCGAGCCGATAAGATTGTTCGGTGTCTTCTCCTTTGGTATATCCAGGGAAATTAATTGCATCAAACGGTGTGGCCAAGATTGCTTCACGACGAAAAGTTGCGCCGCCATAAAAAACTTCAACCAGATAGGGAACGGGAACGTTGCGCACCCTTTTATGGAAACCATTCGGCCAAACGGCTCCGCCAAACCGATCAGGGGAATTAATGCCAAATAAGGTTGTTAACACTCCTTCTGGAGAGGTCTTATTATCATTGGGAAGACATTTCCCTTGTACGCCGCCAATTGTTTTTGCCCGGTCGGCCACAAATATTTTGGCAATTTCTTGTATGTAGGAAGGGCTTAACACAACGTCGTCATCGATAAAATATATTAACTCGCCTCGAGCGGCAGAGGTGCCCATATTTCTGGCTTCAGCCGTGCCAGGTGTTCCCTTTGGGATAATGCGCAGCTCGATTCCAGTATCGGCAAACATGGGGAATAATTCTTCAGGATTTAATTTTCCCCCATCGACAATTATGACCTCTTGTGGCTTGATTGTCTGGCAAAGGACAGAATCCAGACAGCGCCTTAATTCGACTGGCCGATTCCTGGTAGGAATAACCAGTGAGATGCTGGGGCAGGAAGATTGGTCAAGCTTGACCGGCAGAAAGAGCGTTAAGCGGCGATGTGCAATCGAGATTGGTAGTAAAGAAATGCCTCCCAGTAGTTTCGCACGCAGCTGGCTAGTAATCGTCATGCCAAATTATCACAAAATAGGAGGTAAAATTTCAGTTGCTTTGCAGTGGTTAATCTCTCTGATTGCGTAAGATGAGCAGCCGGAGCAGGTTGAGGGCGGCCATGGCCGCTGCGGCAATATAGGTTAAGGCCGCGGCATTTAGGACTGCCTTGGCCCCGACCAATTCTTTATCCATTAAGAAATGTCCATCCGAGAGGACGCGAATGGCCCTTTGGCTGGCATTAAATTCTACCGGGAGGGTTAAAACAGAAAAAGCCACCGCCAGCGAAAAAAGAACAATCCCGGCATCCATCAATTGCGGCAGGCCGGCAAACATCCCAACCAGGAAAAGCGGGAAAGCCAGTGTTGTCCCCAGGTTGGTGACAGGGACCATGCCATTCCTGATTTTAATCGGGAAATATCCTTTGATGTCTTGGATCGCATGTCCCGCTTCGTGGGCGGCTACCCCGATGGCGGCGACGGAATTGCTGCCATAGACATTTTCTGACAGGCGCAGCTTCTTGGCCTGGGGATCATAATGGTCGGTCAGCTCCCCCGGTGTCGGTTCTACGACAATCTGCTGCAGGCGATAGTCATCAAGAATATAGCGGGCGACCTGGGCGCCGGTATAACCGCGGGAACAGGCAACCTGGGAATATTTGGCAAAAGTGCTGGAGACCTTCCACTGGGCGAAGAAGGCAAAGAGCAGGGCCGGGATCAACAGGAAAAATGTCGGATCGTAATACATAGTCAGATAATTATAACAAAATTATATCCCACGGACAATTGTGTTGGGGATATGGCTCCTGGCGGCTCGAGCCATGTCGGCAAACTGTTCCTTGCTGAAAGGGGCAACGGAATGAAGTTTTTCGTCCAGGGCATGACCGGGGACAAATTGCTGTAAAGCCAGCTTCCGCGCCCCGGCCAAAGTTTGGGCGATGGCTTCAATGTCTGTTTCATCAAGCAGGGTTGGGACCACGGTAGTCCGGAATTCATAATCGACCCCACTGGCCATGATCAGCCTGATGCTGGCTTTAATTTTTTCCAAATCGATTTTTGTTCCAGCAAGCAGCTGATATTTGTCATTGAGCGGGGCCTTAATGTCCATGGCGACAAAATCTATTAGGTGTTTGGGTAGATGGGTGGCTAGGAAATCCGGGCTGGCGCCGTTGGTATCGAGCTTAATCAGCAGTCCCAGCTGTTTGAATCGGTCTATTAGTTGTGGCAGCCACGGATGGATGGTTGGCTCCCCCCCGCTGATGACAACGCCATCGAGGAAATCTCTGCGCTGGCGGATGAAGTCTTCGATTTTTTCCAGCGGGATTTCTGCCAGTTTTTCTGGCTCGGTGATCAGCGGACCGTTACTGCAAAAAGGGCAGCGGAAATTACAATAGGGGAGGAAAATAACTGCAGCAACTTTCCCGTCCCAGTCGACAAATGATGTTTCAATAAACCCCTTTACCGAAATATTTGCTGAAGGGGTGTATCCGCGGATATTCATTCAAGATCAATCTTGGTTTTAATAAAGCGTTTTTCTACCACCCGCAGCAATTGCAGGGTGGCAATGGTCAGGATTGAAGTGACCAGGGCGGTAAAATAAAATCCCGCTCCGCAGGAGAGGCCAATAGCGGCGCTGACCCACACTGAAGCGGCGGTCGTGATGCCCCTGACCCCGCTGCCGGTCTGGACGATGCTGCCCGCTCCCAGAAAGCCAATGCCGGTAACGACCCCGGCGGCGATCCTGGCTGGGTCGGCTCCTGGAGCCAGTTGGACCATTTGCATTGATGAGGTCATGAAGAGGGCCGAACCCAGTGACACCAGGATATGGGTGCGCATGCCGGCAGTTTTCTTTTCCTTTTCACGGAACCAGCCGATAGCGCCGCCCAGAAAAAAAGCCATAAGCAAATTTAAGGCCAAAATAGCGTCAGACATCAAATGCCAAACCCATGATGTTTTTTAAAATGTTCAACCAGTCCGCCGTCGGCCAAAAGGGTTTGCATGGTTTTGGGCAGGGGGGCGATTTTTATTTCTGCCCCTTTGGTGATATTTCTGATCAATCCCTGGTCCAGGTCAACCTCCAGCTTGTCCCCTTCGGAAATGCCGTCGGTATCACACTCGATTGCCAGGAGCCCAAGGTTAAAGCAGTTGCGGTAAAAAATGCGGGCAAAACTTTTGGCTAAAACTGCCCCGATGTTGGCATATTTGATCGCCATGGGGGCCTGTTCCCGCGATGAGCCGCAACCAAAATTGCTGCCGGCAACCAGGAAATCGCCTTTTTCCAGGCGACTAAAAAACTTCGGGTCAAGGTCTTCCATGACATGGGTGGCCAGTTCATGAGGGTCTTGAATTTTAAACTTGTAGCGGCCCGAAATAATATAATCGGTGTTAATGTCATCAGCCTGAGGGAGGGTCCGCGCTTTTCCGTTTAAGATCATAATAAAATTATAACGATTCCTGTGAAATAAGGCAAACAAATAATCTGAAATTCACCAATCTTTAAACCGACAGATATTCAAATATTGTGAACATAATCTCGGAAGCTAAATGGGAGGTTGTCCGCTGGTCAATGGCCAGTCGGGGTGGCCGGTTTTTGGCCAATGAAGGCGGGAAGGTTCTTTCGCTAGTGACAGGCTTTCATTATAAAGTCGGATTATCCAGGGCGGCTTTGGCCGCGGCGGCTTTTGTGCGGCCCGGTAATCAACTGCAAATAAATGACGGGAAATTGCTTATGCAGAATGATCGCCGCCGCTGGGTAGAAATTTATGAAGATAAAGCGCTTTTTGCAAAAATTCAGCAAACATTGACCGTGGCGGAAGAAGCCGCTACGCCTGACGGTTTGCTTGATCAATTCCGCTGGGAAGTATTTTACGATAAAAGAAAGTTTTCCTTAGCGAGCAAGGTCTTTGCCTGGACCGTCGGACTAAATCTCTCGCTAAGCCTGGGCATAAATGCCCTGTTTAAACATTTAAGCCACGGGCGGGAATATCTTGACCAGTTTCAATGGCCCATTATCCAAGAACCGGGATTAGGTTGCGGGATTCTGCCTCATTTCCATAGTTTAAGTGACCCAGCTTTGGCGGACGACATATCTGTGCGCTGGTGGGCACCGGCGCTGTTAGTGACCTGTTATACCATGACCCTGGCGGAATTCCATCGCGATAAAGTCATAATCGGCCCGGGCTACCGTAATTGGGCCAAGGCGGCCAATGTGACAATGGCCCTGGGGTTGGCCGGGGATTTATCGCAAAGGATAATACTTGAACTATTTGGCGGAGCCTGGGATTATTTCTATTTTTATGTCGGCCCGTTGGTGGCAGTCTTTAACACCAGCGATGTTTTAGGCTTTGTAGTCGTGCCGACGGTTATCGGGGCCGTGGCCAAAACCTGGCGAGGGGCGACCGGGAATATTTATTCATTCTCTACTTCAATTATCCCGACCAAGGCAGAGGTTGATAAGATGTAATCAGACAATTAGCTGGAGGAATAAAATAAAAGGGGCGACAAGTTTTTGCTTGCCGCCCCTTTAAGGTTCAAATAAGACTAGTTTGTTATTGTGCAGCTGCCGGTGGCAATCAGGAAGCCATGTATGTTAGGGACCCACTCCGTGACCAGGTTGCCGGAGCGGTCATACTTGGACACATATTTCCCTTTGCCGGTGTCAAAGTTCAGAAAATGGCTGATAGTGACTTTGTATGTCCCCGGCTCAACCATAACCAGTTGTTCAATATTGACCGACCTAAAGCTGCTTTCGTTATTTGGCGTCAACCAGCTGCGGTACTGGTCAAATACCAGTGATTCGTCATCCAGGTCGCTGGAGGCTCCTCCCTGGAGGGCGCTGGGCATCATCTTGCCTGAATATCTGAGCCCATCTGGCGGCTCAACGCTAATTTCCGAGTCAATAGTGTTGGAATTAAATTTGTAACCGGGATTTTTGGCTTCGACATAGGCGATAATATCTTTTATCCTGGCCGGGAAATAGGCGCGAGCTTGGAAATTTGCCTTGATCTGGTCAGCGGTAAAAGAGGTGCCGACCCCGGCGTAGGAACTTTCGGCATCAAAGTCTAAATTAGACGGCGCAAAGATTATATTGCCGATGCCGACCCCTTTGATGACCACTTTAGCGCTGGATTTATAAGGGCTGGTGCTGCCGGTTTTGTCGATCTTCCGATACATGGAATTCGGCATATTAAACTTCAGCGCAGCAAACGAGGTTGTACAGAAGGTAACCAGAAACAGGGCGGCCAAAATAAGAGACAGTTTATTCTTCATAAATCACTCCTTATCGAATACTTAACACAATGAGCTAGTAAATTGGTCTTTCTCACCCCCTGTTTATAAATATTTTCTTGGGTCGGCGATCTTCCCCTCGATGACCGATGCGGCCACCGTAGCAGGGGAGCCGAGATAGATAAACGAATTGACATTGCCCATCCGCCCCTTGAAGTTGCGATTGGCGGTAGAGATTACATTTTCGCCGTTTGAGGGGACGCCATTATGTGTTCCGACACAGGGGCCGCAGCCCGGGGTGACGGCGACCGCGCCTGCCTCGAGCAGGGTTTGATAGGTCCCGTCATTGATTAAGTCCAGTAAAATGTCTTTGGAAGCCGGGGCCAAAATCAATCTGACCCCTTCTTTAACTTTTTTCCCTTTGAGTATCTTGGCGGCAATTTGAAAATCCTCCAGCCGGCCATTGGTGCAGGTGCCAATAAATCCCTGCTGAACGGGAACTTCGCCAATTTGTGAGACCGGGACGACGTTGTCTACGGTATGTGGTTTGGCAATCTGCGGCTCTAATTTGGTCAGATCGATCTCAACCGTTTTTAAATACACGGCATCTTTGTCGGGGGTAACCGGATGCGGCGCTTTTGTGGAGTGCTGTTTTACCCATTCCAATGCTTTGGCATCGGCCGCCATCAGGCCGACTTTGGCGCCGCATTCGATGGCCATGTTGGAAATCGTAAATCGGGCGTCAACGCTCAAATTATTAATCGCCTCGCCGGAAATTTCCAGCGCCAAATAGGTGGCCCCATCGGCGCCGATATCGCCGATTAATTTAAGGATCATATCCTTGGAGTAAACCCCTTTAGGGAGCTCTCCCTGATAAACAATTTTCATGGTTTCCGGCACCTTAAACCAGAGTTGGCCGGAGATCATCCCCGCTGCCAGGTCGGTTGAGCCGATGCCGGTGGAAAAAACATTAATGGCGCCATAAGTGCAGGTGTGGGAATCAGCCCCGATGACCAGGTCTCCCGGCACGACATGTCCCTGTTCCGGCGTAAGCTGGTGACAAACGCCACAGCCAATGTCATAGAGCTTGATTCCCTGTTCAACACAAAAATCACGAATCTTTTTGTGGATGGCAGAAACCCCTTCATTGGGGGAGGGGGAGCTATGGTCAATAATAATTGCGATTTTATTCGGGTCGGCGACCTTGGTCGCATTCATTTTTCGAAACGAATCGATGGCGACACCAGAGGTCCCATCTTGGCCGATCATAAAATCGAGCTGGGCAATGACAATGTCTCCGGCCCTGGCCTGTTTACCGGCATGATTAGAGAGGATTTTTTCTGCGATCGTTGAGCCACGCTGGTTCATTATTTTACTTTCTTTTTCTTGACGGTATCTTTGGTGGCGGCGGCAACCAGGCGGGCTTTTTCCAGCAGATATGGGTCAAGCCCCTCCATTTCATTGACCTCTTTGAGCAGCTTGGCCGCTTTTGGCGAATTGACGATATCGGCCAAATCGAGCTTGGCCCGGGCAATTAGGTCCTTAAAAGGGGCATTAAGCTTTATGACTTCGCTCAATAGTTTTTCCGCCCGCTCAAAATCGCCGCTTTTATCGCGACGGGTCAGGATTTCGGCTTTTAAGACTTTGCCCTTGTTAGTGAAATAATCATCCTGACGGGATGACAAAGCCTTGATGGAAAGGTCGGCAAATTTAAGGGCGGCCCCCAGGTCAGCCGGTTCACGATAAAAAATTATTTCGGCCTTTGAAAGCAAGGCCCGGCCACGGAAGTACCAATGCATTTCAGATTCTTTTATCACTTTGTTGATCAATTCAACGGCCTTGGCCCAATCCCCTTTGGCGCGGCGGGCGAGCAGAAGCTCAACTTCAACAATAAAGGTTTTGGCGGTAAAAAAATCAGCTAGGTCGTTCTTCAAAATCTGACGGGCCTTTTCACACAGGGTAATGGCGTTATCAAATTCCTCTGCCTTGCCAATTAAAAGTTCCGCCTTGCCGACCAGGGCTCGGGCTTTCAGGTATTCGGGCGGGTTTTTCAGCAGGATATGGTCATAGAACCTGGCGGCATCAGTGTAGTCTCCCGACTCGCCGCGGCCCACCAGCAGGTCGGCAATCCCAAACATGATCTCGGCCGCATCAGAGCGGTCGGGATGCTGGGACAAAATGCCGCGGTAGCGACGGAGAGCCTTGTTGATTTTTTCTTTTTCTGACGGGATCGGGAAGCCGACTTCTTTATCAACAATGTAGCTCATCAGGGGCGAAAGAATGGCCATATAACCTCCAGATTTTGCAAAATTATTCTATCTGATGTAAAATAGTATGTCAAATGGAAAGACTGACTCCGGAAAGAGAAAAAGTACTCCAGGAGCTGGAAAACCGCCTCGGGATTTCATTTCTTAATAAGTTATTACTTAATCAATCCCTGACCCACAGTTCTTACGGCCATGAAAAATCAATCCCTGATAATGAACGTTTGGAATTTTTAGGCGACGCCGTCCTAAAACTGGTGGTCAGCGAATATTTGTACAACCGCTTCCCTAACTCGGCCGAAGGCGACCTAACCAAGATCCGGGCGGCAGCGATTTCTGATGACACGCTGGCCGAAGAGGGCCAGCGGTTTGAATTAGGTGAATATCTCCTGCTTAGCCTCAATGAAAAAAAAGGTGGGGGACAGAAGCGCCGTTCCAATATTGCCAATGCGGCGGAAGCGCTGATCGGCGCCATTTACCTGGATGCCGGGATCGGCAAAGCCAGGGATTTTGTCGTTGAACTTTTGCGGCAACAGATCGATAAAGTCTCCCGGGAAGGATATATCAGCGATTTTAAATCGGCCCTCCAGGAATATGCCCAGAAACACAAGTGGGACCTCCCTCATTACCGGGTGATCAAAGAGGTTGGGCCCAAGCACCGGCGCCTGTTTTGGATGGAGGTCAGGCTAAAGGGACGCCGCTATGGGGTTGGGCGAGGGGCCAATAAAAAAGAGACCGAACAAAAAGCTGCGGCCATGGCGCTGAAGCGCCTGGAGCAGGAAGAAAAAGGGACGGCTAAAGGGTTGGTACCGCGGACAAAAAAGAGGCTAAATTTACCATGACAAAAATATTAATTAAAAACGGCCGGGTGATTGATCCACAAGCAGGCATTGACGGTTTACGGGACATCCTCCTGGAAAACGGTAAGGTTTCCCGCCTGGGGGGACATCTTTCCAGTCCGGGAGCAAAGATCATTGAGGCCAAGGGAATGCTTGTCATGCCCGGCTTGATCGACATGCATGTCCATTTACGCGATCCCGGCCGACCTGACAAGGAGACAATTGCCAGTGGGACCAGGGCCGCCGCACTGGGCGGATTTACCTCTATCTGCTGTATGGCCAACACCAGCCCGGTGATGGATAACCCCGCGGTTGTGGAATATGTTTTAGCCAAGGCGCGGCAGGAAGGGGTGGTCAACGTTTACCCTATTGCTGCGGTGACCAAGGGCCTGAAGGGGGAAGAATTCGCTGAAATGGGCAGATGTGCCCGGGAAGGGGCAATTGCTTTCTCTGATGATGGCCGGCCGGTCATGAGCGCGGCCATGATGCGC
>Ga0208373_1004267_pt1 | contig 13137 bp, 8 predicted proteins | sample RifOxyC2_FD_184036 | JGI IMG/M metagenome (GOLD analysis project Ga0208373, IMG submission 184036) | Soil microbial communities from Rifle, Colorado - Rifle Oxygen_injection C2 (SPAdes) | ecosystem: Environmental > Terrestrial > Deep subsurface > Rock core/Sediment | place: Rifle, Colorado...
CAGATCTAACCTTTCACCTGTGAATCCAGCGGCAAATATTTTTGTTAAATATGGAGTGAAAATAAAAATTATTATTTCACAAATTAATAAAAATAAAATTAAAGTATTTGTTATGTTTGTAGCAAAATCACATGCTTTTTTGTCATCTTTTTTTGTTATTAATTCAGTGAATATTGGAATGAAAGCTGTTGATATTGCTCCATATATTAACACTGTATAGAGAAAATCAGGGATACGAAAAGCAGTTAAATAAACGCCAATATCATGAATGCCGGTAGAAGTAGTGCCAAACATGATACCGAATAAATGGTCTCGATATACACCAAGCAGTCTGCTTATTAAGGAAGACAGTCCAAGTAAAATGGCACCGGCAATGATTTGTTTGGAAGACAAGGGGGAGATTAGTTTAAATGCTTAACAGTTATTGTCGTTATTTATAATAATTCTTCTTTCCCATCTTCTTTTAGTTTTTCTACAATTTTTTTTACGTTTTGATCTTTGTCTCTTTTGGTGATTAGGATCGCTCTATCAGTCACCACTATCACCATGTTGTTTAAATTGGCAGTGGCGACGAGTTTGTCAGTGTAATTGTAAATAAGGGAATTTTTTGTAGCTAAATTTAAAGATTGGCCTTTGATGATATTTTTGTCGATTTGGTCTTGCGCCAGTTCGTTATAGATAGAATCCCATGTGCCAATGTCACTCCATCCAAGATTTGCTGGAATAATGCGAACTTTTGATGGATTTACTTTTTCCATTATTGCGTAATCAATTGAGATCTTTTGGCATTTTTCATAATTCTTTTTAATTTCTTGAGTATTTTTTTTATTCAATGCTTTTATTGATTTATTAAGGTTTCCAACTGTTTCTGGTAAATATTTTTTATATTGTTCTAAAATGTCTGCAATTTTCCACACATAATAACCTGTATTCCACAGATATTGATAGCTTCCCAAGTATTTTTCAGCGGTTTGAAGATCAGGTTTCTCTTTAAATGCAAGGAATTCATAAACTTCATGGCCATTAACACTTTCAAGCATTTTTCCTATTTTCACATAACCAAGATTAGTATTTGGGAATCTGGCTTTTACTTCAATGATATTCAAAGTGTTTTCTTTTTTTGCAATTTTTTCAGCTATTTTTAATTTTTCAACAAATTCATGTTTGTCCTTGATTAAATGGTCAGCATAAATAATTGCCACAACTTCATCTGGGAATTTTTGTTGTAGAAAGAGCAGGCTATAGCAAATACAAGTAGCGGTATCTCTCATGGCTGGTTCGATAATGATATTGCCAGCAGGAATGGTTTTTGCTTGAAGTCTTATTTCATCTTCATAATCTTGATTCGTAGCAATAAATATTTGATTCGATTTCAGAAAATCTAATCTATCAATTGTTTCTTCCAGTAAAGTTTTGTCACTAACCAGTGATTGTAATTGTTTGGGGTGTTTTTGCCGCGAGAGAGGCCATAGCCTTGTCCCAGATCCGCCGGCAAGAATTAAGGCAAGCATTTTAAGAAAGAAAAAAGTGTTTAACGGGGGAAGTATATAAGAAAAAAGAAAAAAGTGGAAAAGAAAAAAATATTCCACATAATATATTTGCCTTTTTAGCAAAAACATGTATAATTGCCATGTAATTAATGGGCTATTTATAAATTAAATTATTTTTATGGTTTCACTAACTAGACAAGGAAATAATTCAATTCAGAAGATTCTACCTTTAACTTCACAAGATGCCGATAGTAATGTTGATGGTGGTAGTTTAGTGTCTCTTGAAGATAGAGTTCCTCAATTAAGCGTTCTATTGGATAGATTAGGTTTGCAATTACAAGCGCATCAGCATCCCGAAGATCGTATAAAGGATATTGCCATAACTCGAGGTACTTTGATGTTAAGTATTGCGGATATGCAGTTGGAAGATGCTGTAAGAGCGGTTATTGATTTTTTAACTACAGTTCAAAATAAACCTTCTGTAGTTGCTTTTTTACAGGATCCTCACAAACTTCAAAAAGTCGATTTACTTGATTTAACTAATCCAGCTTGTGTAATTGCTTTGATGTATGATGGGTCAGGAACTAACTTAAATGATCGAGCAAGACGGTCTGTACTTGAAATGTTGGTTGGTGAAAAATCTTTACATGAAGAAAGTTCAGTACAAACTCTTATTGATAATTTTGCTAGATTAGCTCAGGATGACCAAAAATATAAACAATTATTTGTAGCTTTTTGTCGTGAATTATTAGGTTTTGCTTTGGAATTAGAAGATAATGAACTTGTTTCAAATGAGGCGGAATCAGGCAGGTATTGTAATTATGAGATTGCAGATCAAGATGGTAGTGCCGGAGATTTAGAGCTTGATCAGGTTTTTACTGGTATAGGTGATTCTACCAGAGGGATTTTGGATGCTATTAAAACAATTGATCTGAGCTTTTATAGAGATTTAGTAAGTGAGATCAAAACTCAACTTAGATACCCTCCACGACAAAGAAGGCTTACAAAAAGAGAAGAAAAACAATCAGCTTGTGGCTCTTTAACAACATTGAAAAGACCGACAATAGAAATTAGTAGTACACAAGCATTTGAAGACGCTCTTAGAGCACTTTTCCCTGAAATAAATTTGGCTAGAGCAAGAAAGCAAGTGATTAAACTTCTTGAGGGTGATAGAGAGGGTAAAAAAGGGCCACCACAATTATTACCTGGGGACAACGATAATGTCCCTCCAACAGAAGTGACACCACCAGAAAATCTTGTAGATTTATCTAAGATGACCTTCTAATAAGCAAAATATTTTTATGGCAAAAAATAGCCCTGATTCTGAGGTAGATGATTTTGAATGTGAATATGAAGAAAAAAGTCTTACATACCAATGTGGTGAGCAATTTTTAAACAGGTTATTTGTTGCTAATCAGGTTTTTTTTGAGCATTTCAATCAAATAGCGTCAAAAGTTTTTTATGAGGAATATTTGCCTGGTAATAATCTTTTGCAAAAAAAAGAATATCTAGACAGAAGTTCTGCAGAATTAAGACATTTATTTTTTAAACATTTAAGACATCTTTTAGGATATTTTTTAATTAGTATCACCAATGTCCAAGCCAAAGGTACTATAAATACTGATGAATGGTACAGTTTTCAGATAGAAAATCTAATGACTAAAAATGATAAAGATTTGGAGAAATTTGTTAAATCTATGTTTAAATTAGGAATTAATGAATTAAAGACGGTTACAGATTCAAGAATTGCTTTGACTTATGTTTTAAAACAAAAAGGCGTTAAGGATCCATCAAGAGATATTGGTCGTACACCTTTAACACTTCAAGGTTTTCATAGATTAGGAAGAACTAGCTTGGCAGGTTTACTTCCCGAAGTTATGTCATCATCATTTATTGCAGATCAAGGAATTTTGGATACAAGATCTCCATTTGAAACTGCTTTATTAGCACGTCAGACCTTGATGAAACAAGGAAGATCCCAATTTGGTACTTACCTTATAATGAGAAGACTTTCTCCGGCACTAACTGCCATAGGTAAATTATATGATCATTTATATACACCAGAGTTGCTTTCTAGATTCCCTAATAATAGGAAAGTTCAAGAGGCTGTTGATTTTGTTCCTGAAGATGAGAGTAAAGATAAACTTTTTTATTACATATCAATGGCCGAATATCCACAGCCAAAAAAATTGGCACAATTATGTCTGGAGTTGATTTTATCAAGTCATTCCCAATATCAATTTACAGCTGAGGGAGGGACTGGAGAAAAAAGAAAAGCTTTTGCCCCTATTTCTTTGGAAGGATTTCTTGCCTATATTGGTGAATATATGCCACAAATGGCTTCTTTTCAGGATTTAGATATGAAATTATCATTCACTGAAATATCCACTGATAACCAAGCTTTTCGTGTTGCCATAAAATGGATTGAAGAAAATACACCTAGAGAATCTCCTTTATATAGGCTGGGTAGTGATATAAATAATAGTGGATTTAAACCGAGCAAAATGTTTTTTGAACCAACAGGTGATCATAATTATAGACTTTATCTTATGTTTTCAGTTTTAGGTTACAAAGAAGGTGAAAAAAATATTCTTGTCACCTTGGAGGTAGAAAGAAGTAATGAGGATATCCAATCAATCAGAGCTAATGTATCTTATAGTGTTACGAATCCATATAATTATAGTAGTGTATATTTGCCTCAAGCCGAATACATGATATCTAAAACAGAATCTGGCGTCCAAGTTATTCAGGATCATGCCTCTCCAGCTTATAATACTTTACATAAGGCCTTTACAACAAGATTAAGATTATCTGAAGCTTGGCAGGCATATGCTACGGAACATCAGATAACTGAACTGGAACAAGATTTGATGATAGAATATGCTATATGTGCTTTTATGGATGTTAGATCTGCATTTGATGAAGAAGGCAGACTCCCGGGATCAGTTTTTTCTTCGATTCTTAATACGTTTACGTTTTCTGATTTTTATGATGATGGTATTGAATTATTAAACAGGCGTCATGCTCCCCAACATACAAAAGAAAGAGCTACAGCTCAATTAAAAATTGCCGCTCATGTTAATAATAAATTGTCAAGACCAGTGAGTCCTGGAGTCAGAAAGGCTGTGTGTGGTGAAAAATGGGGAAAATATATTCCATCGAAAAATAGTAGTTTTACAAAATTACCAATATCGTATATTGATGTTATTAATGCTATGAATGGAGAAACTAATTTGTTTAGTATTTTACATTATATATTTGATACAGCTTCTGCAGAAAATGTTAATCAGGAAATCTCTAGCTTAGCGGGAGCTGATATCGATCAATTAAACGGAATTTTATATACAGAATATGCCATGCGTTTATTATCTTCTTTTAGTAAAAATAGTTCTTGCCAAGATATTTTAGATAATTTGAAGAATTTAGGACTTGTAGAACTGCAGGGTCTTTTATGTGATGAAAGTTTTGGAGCGACAAGAACGCATTTCTGTAATACTTTGGCTATTGTTCTGCGAAGAAAATTAACATATTTTCAGGTATCTTTAGCTTCACGTACTCAGTTAGAAAGAAAATTATTAGAATTTGAAGAGGGGCTTGAATCAGTGAAAAAGCAGGAATTTATTGAAGCCAGGCAAGCAGTAAAGGCTCAACCTAGTCGCAGTGAATTAGATGAATTATTAAAAAGCACTAGATTCCCTGATTTAATAACAGATTTTTCAGAGTTTGCTCTAAAAAGACATATATTAAGTCTAAAAAGAGATGAACAAGAACAACAAGATAGAGAATTGAAAAAAAATAAATTTAAGGCGTTATTACCACCTGATTTAGCTGAAATGTGGATAAGAGAAAGAGCTTCTCTTTTTACTGGATTTTATAATTTTATTACACTTTGGCATTTGGCAAAAGTTTTTAGTGTAAATTTACCTGAAACTGATTTTGGGCAATTTCAAAGAGATGTATTGGAATTTGTTGCAAATAATGGTGGTAATAAATTTAATAAATTGAGGACTGCAATTAATAATAAACCAGCAGAAGTTGCTGCCATGATTACTGATGCTTCACCATTAGCAAAAAGAAATAGCGATAAGATTCCACATTTAACGCCCAGTTTTTTAAATCAATGGTTAGAGAAATTAACTTTAGTTAAACATATTAAATTATTATATGCTATTGATAGAGAAGTTGATGATGCCAATTTTGCAGATATAGAAGCAATTTATAGGGAATCCCCTGACTTAATGAATGAATTTACCGATCGTTTATTTACTACCACTGGTGGTGTAGCAAATTATTTGTGTAATTTAGTGGAAAGCGGTGTGATGTATAAATCAACAATTATAAGAAAATTTTGGTTTGCTGAAATAAAGAAAAGAATTGTGACTTGTATAGAAAATGGTTCAGCCAGATATAATACAGCAGGTGTTATAGATATATTAATTGCCTTAGGTATTCCAAATATTCTTTTAAGAGATAGATTAAATATAGAATGTCAAATAAGTGAGCAACAAAGGCAGGTTTCAGAATTATTTTTGGCGGAATTTCCAAATTTAGGAAATCAATTATTAACTCAGATACAAACAGAAGCTTCTAAAAAGGCTGAAACAGAAATGCGTTATAAAATATCAGAATTTTTTCAAAGTCACAGTTTTTTTTAAGATTATTTACCTGTTTGTTAAAAATAAATTTTTAATTATCTGTTGTTAATATTTACAATTATTGTTAAAATTCAGTTCGCAAAAGACCATAATCATCGCGGGGTAGAGCAGTGGCAGCTCGTCGGGCTCATAACCCGGAGGTCGGAGGTTCGAATCCTTCCCCCGCAACCAATCTTCGCTTATTAAGCTTCGATTGGCACGCCAGGAAATTTATTGTTAATAATTTAATTTCATATATTTTTCTTGATTGTTTAATTCTATATATTTAGAATGTTTTTTGAAGTTTTAAAGCAATTAAAATTCTAAATTCAAAATTTAATTTTTTTTTATGCACCGAACACATACTTGTACTGAAATTTCTGAAACAATGATTGGATCAGAAGTTACTTTGGCTGGATGGGTTCATAGGAGAAGGGATCATGGTGAATTAATTTTTATAGACTTAAGAGACAGATATGGGCTTAGCCAAATAGTTTTTGCCCCTCAATATAAGGAGGCTTTGGATTTAGCATCACAAGTCAGGACTGAATATGTTTTGCAGGTGACAGGTATTGTGAGGGCAAGACCGGAGGGCATGGAAAACAAGAATCTATCAACAGGCAAGGTTGAACTTTTGATTAAAGGATGTAAGATTTTATCTAAATCATTAACTCCCCCTTTTGAAATAGATCAGGATAAGGCTTTAAATGAAGAATTAAGGCTAAAATATCGATATTTGGATTTAAGAAGAGAAAGGATGAAAAACAATTTGGTTATGAGACATAAAATTGTGAAATTTATACGTGATTTTATGGATAAAGAGGATTTTGTTGAGGTGGAAACTCCTATTCTTATAAAAGGAACGCCAGAAGGATCTCGTGAATATTTGGTACCTTCCAGACTTTATGCTGGAAAATTTTATGTTTTACCACAATCTCCCCAACAGTTGAAACAGCTTTTGATGGTTTCAGGGATGGATAAATATTTTCAGATTGCCAGATGTTTCCGTGATGAGGACCAAAGAGGGGATAGACAGCCTGAATTTACCCAGCTTGATATAGAAATGTCATTTGTGGAGCAGGAAGATTTGATTGAACTTAATTCAAGACTGATGCTTGAAATTTTGGATAAATTTGCGTCTGACAGAAAAATTTTAGATAAATCTATTCCAAGACTTACCTGGAAGGAAGCCATGGATAAATATGGAGTTGATAAACCTGATTTACGTTTTGACGTGCAGATTGTTGATTTAACAGAAGAGTTAAAAAATGCCGAATTTTCAGTGTTTAAAAATGCAGTTAAAGATGGTGGCGTAGTCAGAGCTTTGAAAGTGGATGGTGGTGCGAAATTTACAAGAAAAGAAATAGATGAATTTACAGAAGTGGCCAAAGTTTATGAAGCAAAAGGTTTGGCCTATATTATATATGATATAAACGGTGAAGTCAGATCGCCAATTTTGAAATTTTTAAATGAAAAAGAACAAAATGATATTAAAGTTAAAACTGGAGCAAGGCCTGGTGATATAATATTTTTTGGAGCTGATAGTTTTGAAGTTGTTTGTGCAAGTTTAGGGCATGTTAGACTTGCTTGCGCAGAAAAATTAGGACTTATGGATGACAATGTTTTTGCACTTTGCTGGGTAACGGATTTCCCTATGTTTGAATGGAAAAAAGAAGAGAATAAATATGTTGCCACTCATCATCCTTTTACCAGTCCTAATTTGGCTCATTTGGATTTTTTGAAAAAAGGTGAATATGGCAAAGTTTTATCAATTGCCTATGATTTAGTTTTGAATGGCAATGAGATTGGAGGGGGAAGTATTCGTATCCATGACAGCGAGGTTCAAAGCACAGTTTTCAAAGCTTTAAGTATAACTGACGATGAGGCTAAACATAGATTTGGACACATGCTTGAAGCTTTTCAATATGGTCCGCCACCACACGGAGGGATTGCCTGGGGGATTGATAGATTGATAATGATTTTGCAAAAAGAACCAAATATTAGAGAAGTTATTGCTTTCCCAAAAGATTCCAAAGCAAAAGATTTAATGACTGGCGCTCCAAGTACGATTCCAGATGTGCAAGTGAAGGAAGCGAATGTGAAGTGTGTGCTTGACACGTTAAAACAATAAAATACACTTATGTCAAAAATTATTTGGACAGAAACAGATGAAGCTCCAGCTTTAGCCAGCTGTTCCTTACTTCCCATTATTCAAGCCTTTACCAAACAGGCCGCTGTGGAAGTTGAAACGCGTGATATTTCTTTAGCCGGAAGAATCCTAGCTTTATTTTCGGATACTCTTCCAAATGAACAAAAAGTAGGGAACCACCTAATCGAACTTGGTGCCTTAGCTAAAAAACCAGAAGCCAATATCATTAAATTGCCAAACATTTCCGCTTCCATTCCCCAACTCAAGGAAGCCATTGCCGAATTGCAAATCAAAGGCTATAACATCCCAAATTATCCAGACAACACGCAAACCGATGAAGAGAAAGAATTAGCCAAAATCTACAAAACTGTTTTGGGATCAGCGGTGAACCCGGTTTTAAGAGAAGGCAATTCTGATCGAAGGATCCCAGATTCAGTAAAAAATTATGCCAAAAAATTTCCGCATAGCATGGGTAAATGGGAGGCGAATTCACAAACGCATGTGGCCACCATGTCTGATAATGATTTCAGGCATAACGAAAAATCAGTTACCATGGCGCAGTCGACTACTGTCAGAATTATCTTCATAGCCAAAAATGGAGAGGAGACCACCCTAATGAACGCTTTATCTCTAGAAAAAGGAGAAATCATGGATGCAACTTTCTTAAGTAAAAAAGCTTTAGTGCGATTCATGGAAGAACAAATGCAAGATGCCAAAAATAAGGGGATATTATTCTCTATCCATCTGAAAGCAACTATGATGAAGGTTTCCGATCCCATTATTTTCGGACACGCGGTCAAAGTTTTTTTCAAAGATTTAATCACCAAGCATGCTGATACTTTTCAAAAATTAAACGTAAATTTCAATAGTGGACTTGGCGATCTTTATGATAAAATGTCATCCCTGCCTCTTGCAAAAAAAACTGAAATTGAGGCTGACATTCAAGCTGTTTACGAATCCAGACCGATGTTGGCTATGGTTGATTCGTTCAAAGGAATTACCAATCTGCATGTTCCAAGCGATGTAATCATTGACGCCTCTATGCCTGCTGCTATCAAGGTGGGCGGTAAAATGTGGGACAAGAATAACGAAGCTCGTGATGTTAAACTGACTATTCCAGACAGCACTTATGCGCCGTTATATGATGAAACCATCAAAAATTGTCTTACCAATGGAGCGCTTGATCCAACCAAAATCGGCACTGTACCTAATATCGGATTAATGGCTCAAGCGGCAGAAGAATATGGATCACATAACACTACTTTTGAAATCCCTAGTGACGGCACTGTCAAAATAATTGATGCCAATGATAATATAATTATTCAGCATGAAGTTGAAATCGGTGATATTTGGAGGGTGGTTCGAGTCAAAGATGCTCCAGTTAAGGATTGGGTTAAATTAGCGGTAGCCCGCGCCAAAGCCACTAAATGGAAAACGATTTTTTGGCTGGATTTTGACAGAGCTCATCATATCGAATTAAGAAAAAAAGTTGATGCGTATTTGAAAGACTACGATCTAAATGGACTCGATATTGAAATTATGTCTGTCAAAGAAGCCGCCAAAACCTCTGTCGAGAGAATGCGCGCTGGGCAAAACACCATTTCTGTCACTGGCAACGTACTTAGAGATTACAATACTGACTTATATCCAATCATGGAAGTTGGCACTTCCGCCAAGATGCTTTCTATCGTACCATTAATGGCTGGTGGCGGCTTATATGAAACTGGCGCCGGCGGATCTGCGCCAAAACATGTCAAACAACTTATCCAAGAAAATTATTTACGTTGGGATTCGCTTGGAGAATTTTTGGCTTTGACGCCATCTTTGGAGAAAATTGCGGAAACTGATAACAACAACAAAGCTAAAATCCTAGCCAAGACTCTTGATCAAGCCACTGGCAAATTATTAGAAAACAACAAATCTCCGCAAAGAAAATTAGGAACGATTGATAACCGAGGCAGTCACTTCTATTTGGCGATGTATTGGGCGGAAGCCTTATCCAAGCAAACTGATGATCAAGATTTCTCTGCCAAATTTGATTCAATTTATCAAAATCTAGCCAGCCATGAAAATAAAATTATGGCAGAACTCAATAGTGTTCAAGGCAAACCAGCTGACCTTGGCGGTTACTACAAGCCAGATACCAAAAAAATGTCAGCCGTAATGCGCCCCAGCCTGACTTTTAATAGTGTTATTGATAACATGTAAAAGTACTCTGATCTTTTCATTAAAATCATTATCAGTTGCTATAAAGTTTTTAAGCTAAAAACCAGCTTTTACCTGAGTCCTGTTTTTTTTCACCTCACTTCGAAGGTGTTTTTGTTCTAAAATTTTTTCCTTGGCTCTTTTGGAACGTTTCTGTTTTTGTTTTTTTAATTTATAGTTTTTTTTGGCTTTTTCGGATTCTTTGCCTTTTTTCAAAAACTCAATTTTATCTATCAAAAGTTTGTAAGCCTGAATCCGATTTTTCCCCCGCTCACGAAAAGCCTGGCATTTAATTTCAATACCTGTTGGTAAATGTTTTAAATACACTGTAGACGAGGTCTTGTTTATTTTTTGCCCGCCATGACCGCTACCATGAATAAATTGTTCAATAATATCATTATTTTGGATATACAATTCCTGCGCTTTCTCTATATATTTTGCCGATAATTCAATCGGAAATAAATTCATAATCATGAAATGTTCAAGGCTAAAGATTCCCTTTCAATCCCACCTCCTCTGCCGAGGCTTTTAAGGCATTGATAGTTTCACTGAATTTGGCATGTGACAAAAGTTAAAGGAATAAAACATCGTCTTCCGGATGCCTATATAATTTTTCTTTCAAACGTTTTTGATCAAACACATGTCCCATAATCCCGATTGATCTTCCCAAGACGAAAAGTCCGTTCAGAATTTCCGCATTCAAAACATCTTGCGTCTCTTGCTTGCTAAAATCAAAACTGTCCATAAAATCCAAGAAACACATGGCAATACAACCGTCTACGTTTAAAATTAAATTAGCTTTTTTCTGAGTGGTAATGTCCGCTACTGATAAAGCATAATTTAAATATTTATTGGATTTAAAATTGGCAAAAGCATATTTTTTCAAAGTCTCAACTCGTTTATCTGGATTGTGAATACTCTTAATTCTGTGCCCAATGCCTGGGATATTAAGGCCTTTTTTTTTCATTTCAGAAACAAAAATTCTTGGTTCCATCTTTTGATCTAGCGCTTCCTTGAAATATTTGGCGCTGTCAGCAATTGCTCCGCCGAATCTTGGACCGATTGTCAAAATTCCTGAAGCCAAACAAGACATTAAATCTTTGCCAGCTCTAGCAGCCACAATAGCATTATGGGCTCCGCTCACTTCCGGTCCGTGGTCAGCTACATTTTTTAACACTATTTCCAAGAATTTGGTAGCTTCCCTAGGCAATTTTTTCTTAAACCATAACAAAGATAATACATCACCAATGCCATAATTCCCTTCTGCTACTTCACTAATCGGCACACCAAAATATTTTGATTCTTCTCCTCGATCATCAGAAATCGTGCAAATAAAATTTGTGGCTTTTCGAACTTTTCCAGCTTTTTTCAAAACAACATAATCTTCAGGAACTATATTAAGTTTTGGCTCAATAATTTTAGGAATTTTCTTTTTTTGCTCTAATTTAACAAACACTTTTTTAATCAAATCGGGAAAATCATCAAAAGAATTTGGCACATATGCTCCAGCTTCCTTTAATGCTTTATTTTTTGCTTCGGCTGATGTTTCCTTATTGCCTGAGGCTGCTCCTGCATGACCAAATTGAACTTCTGAGGGGAAAACTGAAGCGCAAGTACCAGTCACCCAAATAATTAAAGGTTTTTTAATTTTACCATTTTTCAAAGCATCAACAATTGCATATTCTTCTGTTCCGCCAATTTCTCCTAATGAAATAATCATCTTAATATCTGGATTAGCTTCAAATCTCAAAATATGATCAATCAGCTGTGAACCTGGATATCTATCTCCACCAATTGAAATTCCTTCATAAACACCATTTGTAGTTTGAGCTAAAACGTTATACATTTCGTTGCTCATTCCACCTGACTTAGAAACAAAACCAACTGAACCAGGACGATGTAATTTTGAATCTATAATATTTTCAATTGTTCCTGCTGTGTCACCAATTTTGAAAGCTCCAGCCTTAATTCCACCAACAGTTGCTGGCCCTATAATTAATTTGTTCTTTTTTTTTGCTATCATAGCAAGTTCTCTTGATCTTCTCTCTGGCACACCTTCAGCAATTATAGCAATCACTCGGATCTGATCAGTATTTAGCGCTTCCAAACTAGATTCATAAGCAGAACGCATTGAAGCGAAATTAATCAGAACATCAGTTTTTGGATGATTTTTACTAGCTTCCTCAATATCAGAATAAATTGGGATTAAGATTTCGTTGGTTCCAAAAAATACTTTATGAAAACCAGATGAACCAGGCTGAATGATTGCACTGATTGATGGGAGGTTGCGTGCTATCAGAAAATCAAAATCAAGCATTCTCTGAATGGCTTTTGGCTGTAAACTATAAATAAAACTTTGTGTGTTTCTATCAAAAAGTTCGTATTTTTTCATAATTTAGAAAAAAGAAAAAAGAATAAAAAAAAATCCAAGCACGATGCAAAAATAACATGCTTTATTTATTTTTTAAAGAGAACTAGAATAAATTAGAACTAAGAACTAAGAGTTAAGAATGTTTAATTCAAAATTTTCTTCCACCTGTACTATTTGTCCTTTTAACTGCAATGTAGATCGAGTTGAAAACTTTGGGATTTGTAAGTTGCCAAAAAAAATTCTTGTGTCGCGTGTCCAGCAGCATTTTTTTGAAGAACCAATGATCAG
>Ga0208373_1004270_pt1 | contig 13130 bp, 13 predicted proteins | sample RifOxyC2_FD_184036 | JGI IMG/M metagenome (GOLD analysis project Ga0208373, IMG submission 184036) | Soil microbial communities from Rifle, Colorado - Rifle Oxygen_injection C2 (SPAdes) | ecosystem: Environmental > Terrestrial > Deep subsurface > Rock core/Sediment | place: Rifle, Colorado...
ATTTTGTTAAAATATTAACAAAATCATCTTATCAGAATTGAAATCGTGCGCAACCTAAAATGGCCAATTTTTCTTTATTATTAGCTAAATTTTAAGGAGCGAAATGTTGCCTAACGCAACACTAGTGCATAGAATAGTAGATAATGCATGCGTGTTTTGCAAAACACCTCTACGGACACAAGAAATGGAAGTACTCTTGTCCGACATCTTTTGGCCACAAACTACTGACTTTTTGTGTAACCGCAACTGGGCATCTAAAGATCTGGCACATTTTCTTGAACGCCAAATAAAAAGACACAAGATTAGCAAGCGTAGCGAGAAGGTAAGTGTCCGTTTTTGGGGAACGGATTTTGGGATTCGCTATCAGGTTTTATGGGCAGTCTTGATTGTTTTTTTGGCAAAGACTGAAAATGATACTAATATTACAGTGCATTATGTGCAGAAAGTTCAGGATAAAACATTCTTTGTTTGTTCCTTGGCTAAAATGATGCATCCCGATCTTAATATTCATCTAAATGCGCTGCCAATTGTCTGGGTCAAGGATTCTCCGCTCATCCCTGAATGTCATCCTTCTCATATTAAACTTATGAGTAAGACTCTTGGCACAAAAAGAAAGGATTTGCGGGTTTCGCTGAAAAGTTGGAGATATTAAAAAAATAAAAGAGGGCTGGATTTTTTTGCCAACCCTCTCTTTTTTATTTCTATTTTAATTTTTAATAAATTCCGATATTATATTCAACGTATTTTGATCATAAGAAGATATACTATGACCTACATCTAAAAATCTCCACGCAATATTATTATTTTTTACAGTTTTTTTAAGAGCAACTGAAATGTCCCACGGCACAGATGTGTCCTTTTTTCCATGTATAATTAGCGTCGGAATTTTTAAGGTGGCAAGTCTCTTTCTGATACTTTCTTGAGATTGATCGTCTTTGTGGCCATTTAAAAAAATTTTAAAATCTTTATAAGACTTAATCCTATATGTGTAAGGAAATGCTTTTTTTAATAAAGAAATCAAAGAATCAATGTTAGCTTTAAAATTAAAGGAAGTTATCTTTTTGATTTCATCTTGTCTTAAAAGCATTACCGGAGAGAGCAATAATATTTTTTTAACATCTCCATTATATCTTTTTAGCGCCGCTAAAGCGCCAAAGCTGATTCCTGCTAAAATTATTTGATTTTTTGGATTAAATCTAATCTTTTTACCAAAATAAATCTCTTTCACGCTTGGCCGCTTTGCCCATTTTATAAATTCTCCAACATTATTTAAGCATTGTTGTCCATCAAAAAAACCGCCACTATCGAATGATCCTGAAAAATTCGGGTATAAAACTATACAACCCGATCTTAAAAAATTTTCAATAAGCTTTTCTACATTTGAAGATTTCGGCAAACCGGGCAAAAGTACGACTATTTTTGTTCCTTGTCTTTCGGGGACATAAAGATCGGCAATAAATGATTTCCACTTAATTTTATAAACTGTCATAATTTTTATGATAAACATGCAAAATTATCTCATGTTCTAAAATATTTGAATTTATTTTTTTCTTTTCACACCCCAATACCTCACTCATAACTCGCTTAGCAATTTTTAAATTTTTAAACTCAATCTTTACTGTATATTTTTCTTTTTTAAAATGTTCTTGCTTAAATTTGTTTTGGATTCTCTTTACCCTACTAAGATCAAAATTTGGGAACAAAGACGTAAACTCATCCCTCCCCCAGACTCCTATTCTTAGAATAATACCGCCAGGCGCAAGAACGCGCTTCAATTCTTTTATTGTTTTTGCTAATGGAAAGGAACCCCAGCTAATGAATATAGTGTCAACGCTTTGATTTAAGAGAGGGATATTGGACGCAGTAGATAAAAGAAAATTAAATTTAGTATTTTTACCATAAATTTTCTTTGCATATTTGAGTAGAAACTGAGATGAATCGAGGGCATAAACTTTTGAGAAATGCTTTGCTAATAAATTAGTTTTATGACAAGTTCCGCAAGCAACATCCAATAAGACCTTTCCTCTCAACATTTCCTTTAATCGTTTCGTCAGTTTGGGGGAAAAATTTTCCGATGAAGAAAAACTGTAGTATAAGCTAGGATCTTTTTGGTAAATGGTGTGAAAATTAGTTCCAAAGCCCCGCTCCATAATCAATTAATTTACATTTTACTTTATATAGTTAATAGAATATCCTCCATCAATCACAAAACAAGATCCCGTAATATATGAGCCATGGATAGAAGTGATAAAGAAACATAAATCTGCCACCTCTTCTGGCTTCCCCAGACGTTTAATAATGGTGTTATCTTCCCCGGATAATTTTGCCTCGTTATTAGGTACACCTTGCCTTAATGGAGTGTCAATTATGCCTGGCAATACCGCATTAACCGTTACTCGAGGTCCAAAACTCTTAGCCATAGCTGCTGTAAGGGTTGGTATTGTTGACTTGCTAACAGAATAGGCAATATTTTTAATTCTTGAGACTGCCGGCTCTCCTCTTATACTCCCTATATTTATTATACTACGTAAATTCATCGCATGCTCAAAAAAAATTTTTGATAAATTTATAATCCCAAATACATTAACCTTAAAAACATCAACCCAGTCTGATGGGTTTAGGTCTAAAATTCCCCCTCTTTTGGCTATACCTGCATTATTTATAAGAACCTGCACGCTATCTAAAATCTTATTCGGAATTTGTAACAACACTTTTTTTAATATTCTTTCATTACTTATGTCTGCCTTTAAGAAATAGTAATGTTGTCTAAATTCATACCCCATTTTTAATAAATCTGACTTAATCTTTGATAATTTTCGACTATTGGTATGAAAATTAATAATAACAAAGTAACCTTCTTGAAGATATTTTTTTACTAAAGCCAGGCCGATCCCGGATGTGCCGCCGCTTACAAAAACTGCTTTTTTTATTCCTCTCACATTTTTTACCATTTTCCAATTTAGTTTAATAGACCTCTCTCTTCCAAGTATATTCTATAATCAATAATTTCGGATACCGAGATGATTGCAATATTAAATTTTTTAGAAAATTTTTTTAAAAATGGCAGTCTGGCCATGTAACCATTATCCTTCATTATTTCGGCAATTACGCCAACGGGTTTTAATTTTGCTAATTTTAACAACTCAACCGTTGCTTCCGTATGACCTCTTCTTTCTTTGAGCAACCCCCCCCTAGCTTTTAATGGGAACGAATGACCAGGCATCGCTAAGTCAGATTTTTTTGATTGGGGATTTAATAATATTTTTAATACTTCCATTCTGTCAAAAACGCTAACGCCGCTTGTAGTATTTTCTTTAGCATCAACAGAGACAGTGAAGGGGGTTTGGAATCTATCAGTTGAATTTTCTGTCATTGGGGGAATGTGCAATCTGTTTATTACGCTATCCTCGCAGGGCAAACACATTAAGCCTCGAGCGTGCTTAATTATAAAATTCAACTTCTGAAAATTTGCCTTTTCAGCCGCAAGAACTAAATCACCCTCATTCTCCCTCCCCTCATCATCAATAATTATAACAAACTTCCCCCTTTGAAAATCTTTTATTGCACTTTTGATGTTTTTAAATTTATCTTTCTCTCTTTGAAATTTATTATATGTTTTTATTAGCTTCATAAGAAATTTTTTCAAAAATAAAAATTAGTTTAGATAGCTCTCTTTCATTAAGAAGTTTAAGTTGCCACATTTTTTTAATTTTTGCGTAAACAAAATTAGCCCAAGCATATTTTGGGATAGCTTTTTGAAATACTGCAACATAATTTATAGAGCTACTTTCTTCGTTTAAAATCGTACCATCAATAATCAGAAGATCTAATATTGATTTGCAAATACGGTTGGCAAGCTTATATTGTTCTTTGGGATTAACAATATTTTGTGTCAGGTACCATTTTTTTCGTTCATATAAGTACTCTTTTACTTTAGATATGAGCTCTTTTTGTATTTGCAAAAATGGTATTTTTTTCACCCTTTTGGTAAATGGATTCTCGCCGAAAATAACCCTTCCTTTTACCAAATGGTCAATCATATAATAACCATGAGTGCCGAAGAGGGTTCTCGAGTCTTTTTGTTTGTAAATATAGATGAACGATGGGTCAATCGGTTTTTTGTACATTTTAAAAAGCTTTTTTAGGAAGAGGTTGAGTTTTTCGGAAGGGTGTTTAATAACAAAAATAAAATCTATGTCTGAAGATATTGATGTAATTTTTTGGTTAGAAGAGCCTATTTGTATAACAGCCAAGACATTCCTTGAATAATTTTTAGAAAGTACTTCTCTTAATTTTTTTATCAGTTCTTCTTTTCTCATAACTCTTGGCCTCCCTTCCCCCGACACTTATTTAATTTTACCTTTTTATCGGCATTATTATATACAAATAATCCGCTATCTCTTTTTTTGGCCGCAAAGTGCAGGGATTATCCCCCGAGATTAATTCCAATATAACATCGTCCGAGTAGATCGCATTTAAACCATCCAATAAGTATTTATAATTTAAAACTATTGCATTTTCTTCTCCCTCCAATTCAACCCCCAAATTAACCGTGTTTTCTCCAAATTGGGAATTAGCCGAATTTAAAATCAAATCTCCGCGGCCATTATCCGCCGGCTTAAACTTAAAATCAATATCATAAATCCCTTGTTTGGAAAAAAGACTGGCCGTCTTAATCACTTTTGCAAGTTCATTTTTATTAAAGCTTATTTTAGTTTTCCATGAGCTGGGGATAATCTGTTTATAATCGGGATATTGCCCCTCCACAACCCTGGAAACCAATTCAACACCGTCAATTGAAAACATTATTTGATTTTCCGTTAGACATATTTTTAAAGAACTGGATGCTTCTTGATTATCACCTTCTTTAAAAACCGACAATATCCTTAAAATTTCTTGCATTGTCTTGGCCGGAACAATTACATCCCTATTTTCTTCAGAACCTTCAATAAAATCCAGATTTTTTTCCGCCAAGCGATAGCTGTCTGTCGCGGCAATGGTTATTTTTTTGTCTTGCCCGTTAAATTTCATAAAAACTCCGCCAATCTCGGGTCTAATTTCGTTACCAGAGACGGCAAAAATAACCTGATTAACGGATTCTCTGAATTTTAAAACATCAACATTATACATCAGACAATCATTGACCTCCGGTATTAAGGGAAATTCCGTAGCTAAAACTCCTCTTAATTTTGTCTCAAAGCTTCCACATTTGACTTCCACAACCTGATCTTGCAGGTCTAAATCAACTTTTTCTTGAGGTAATGAACCAACATAGTCGGTAAATAATTTTGCCGGGAGAGCGATAGATCCCTCTTGTTCTATTTTTCCTCTTATTAAACATTTCACTCCTATTTCAAGATTTGTTGCCAAAAGAGAAATACTACCACTATCAACTTTTAAAAGAACATTATTCAATATCGGGAGATTAATATTTTTACTGGCGATATGGCTTGATATTTGTAATCCTCTATTTAGATTCTCCTGCGTGCAAGAAATTTTCATACTCTTATTGTAATTGTATTTATATATAAATTAATATAACAGTAATAATAAGCTTTTTACTTTCGGTGGATAAGTCAAAAAACGATTATCAATAAAGTATTTTTTTATTTTTTTCTTGTGGAAAGAAAAATTAAAGGTGTGGTTGAAAAGTTTATAAAATTTTAGTGTTTTCTTTTTCGGCCTTTTTAATCACAGTTGCGCGCAAATTATAAACAGCGGTTTCCACAAGCTGGGGGTTGTTATTGTTTTAAATTTCTATACTGTAAAAACCCTTTGTTTAATTTGTTCTATTTCTTGTTTTAATCTTTCGTTTACTTGTATTTCTTTTTCAATTTTATCGCAAGCGTGCATTGCCGTGGTGTGGTCTCTCCCGCCCAACTCCTGACCAATAGCCGGAAAAGAGCTCTCTAATTCTTTTCTCATTAAATACATAATGATTTGTCGCGGAAAAGATAATTTTTTTTCTCTGCTTGGACCCAAAAGATCATCTATTTTTATATCGTAAAATTCACTGACAATTAAAATAAGTTGTTTTGGGGTAGCGCTTTTTTTGGTATTTTGAGAGATGTGCGCTGATAATAGATTTTTTATAGAATCAACGGAAAGAGGAGATTGGTGAAATTGTTCGTAAGCAATGATTTTATTAAGCGCCCCCTCCAGTTCGCGGATATTGTTTTGGATAATACTGGCGATCAGATCAATAGCGTCTTGTGTTAAAGATAAACCTTTTTCCGCGCATTTTGCTTTTAAAATTGCAATTCTTGTTTCATAGTCAGGCTGGGCGACATCAGCGATCATCCCCCATTCAAACCTGGAAATCAGTCTTTGCTCAAGGGCGGGAATAGATTTTGGCGGTCGGTCGGAAGTCATGACAATTTGTTTGTCAGCCTGATGGAGTTCATTAAAAGTATGAAAAAATTCTTGTTGTGTCCCATCTTTTGCGGCCATAAACTGGACATCATCAATTAAAAGGAGATCCGGAGAGCGATAAAATTGTTTAAATTTTTCCGTTGTTCTACTTCTAATCGCCTGAACATAATCATTGGTGAATCTCTCGCTGGTTATATAAAGTATCTTTTTATTGGGATCTTGAGCTAAAAGTTCATGACCGATAGCTTGGACCAAATGAGTTTTTCCCAAACCGACACCACCATATATAAAAAGAGGATTATAAGTGCTTTTTCCTAAATTTTTTGCTACCGCTCGGGCTGCGGCATGGGCTAGCTCGTTGTTTTTCCCGACAATAAAGTTGGCAAAAACATATTTTGGATTAAGCCCCGAGGGATTGCTTTTTGTTATTATAATTGGAGCGGGAGCTTGAGGGGAATATGTCGGACTCACCGTTTCTCTTCCCTCAACCGGTGAAGATACTTGTGGTTGACTTACTTGATTTTGAGATGGAAAGGGGTTTTGTTTTAAAACTTCTACCTTGTAAATAATCTCCCTCAAGGGGATGCCACTGATATTTCTTAAGGAAGTTAGAATTGATTGATTGTATTTATTAAGTAGCCAGGCTCTTGTAAAAGTATTTGGCACAACAATAATTACTCTATCATCTTCAATTGAAGCGATAGCTGTGCTTTTAAACCAAGTAGTAAAATTGGCCTTACTTAAACTAAGCTCTAATTCTCCCAAAACAGCTTGCCAAATTTGTTGATTTGTCATAAGGGAGAGGGTTAAAAATCTATTTTTTGTAGAGGCGAGGCTTTTATCACCACAGGGGCATCGCCTCTACGCACAATAATAGCACAAAAAGAAAGAGGAAAAAATAGGCAAAAGTGAATAAGGTGTTAATGAAGTGTGGAGAACTCGAAAAAACAATAGAAATTACTTCAATGGGTCAAAACCACCTTTAGAAAGAGGGTTGCATCTTAAAACTCTCCACAAAGCCTTAATTCCACCCCTTATAATTCCATATTTTTCAATAGCTTGGTAGCCATACTCGGAACAAGACGGATGAAACTGACAAAAACCATTGGGAAAAAATAGGGACGGCAATCCGTGATCAAAGGAAAGGGTTTTTTGATAGATTCTGATTATTTTTAAAACGGTATATCTCGCGGTAAAAATAATTGTGTTCATTTCTTTAAAATTTTAAAGCAATTTAAGGCAATAACCACATCTTTTTTAATATCTTCCAGTGGTTTTTTGAGAATATCAGGAAGGGCGATAATAACCAAATCATATCCTCCCGGGGTTATATTTTTAAGATGAGAATGAACGGCCTCGCGTATTTGCCTTTTAATTTTATTGCGGACAGTGGCTAGCTTTGATATTTTATTGCTGACAACAACGCCAAGTTTTAGAGTGGTATTTGTTGTTTTACGAAGTTTAAAACCAAGATTTTTAGTATAAAAAGAACCACCGCTTTTCCACGCTTTTTGGAAATCTTCCTTTTTTAAAAGACGGTTTGCCTTTGGTAACATAACCAAAACCGGTTTAGACAGTTAATTTTTTTCGTCCTTTGGCTCTTCTTTTTCTCAAGACATTGCGCCCGCCGGGAGTAGACATTCTGGCCATAAAGCCATGAACCTTCTTTCTTCTGGTCTTTTTGGGCTGATATGTTCTTTTTGTTGCCATATTTTAGTCCACAAACATACAAATCCTTTACAAATTTACAAATATTCGCATAAGATTTTTATGAATTTGTATATTTGTGACGGATTTGTTGATTTGTGGAGAGTTTATGATATTTTTAAAGATTTTCGACTATTTTTAGGCTTAAATTACCACTTTCTATGTCAAAAACGGCAAAAGTAGCTTTATAGAAGACCCCTGCCATATTGCCGGGATTAACCATTTTACAGCCATTTATACTCTCTTCCCATGGTTTATGGGTATGCCCATAGAAAACGATATTAAATTGGCTACTTTCAGCTAGTTTGCGGGCATCTTTCGGTGTGTGAGCAAAACCTATTTTCATGTTATCCACAGTAAATCCACCGACTTTTCCACAGATATGCACATGTTTATTAACTTCTTTTGCATTCTTAAATTCTTCATCATCAGGTTCTCCGGAAACAAAATAGATTTCTCCCTTAAAATTATCCATCATTTCCCTTAAAGTGTCCACTCTCGTGATATCTCCGCAATGGATAATCTTTGAGATTTTTTCTTTATTTATCCATAAAAGAGCCTTTTTTAGCGTAAAAATATTATCATGAGTGTCGGAAATAATGGCTATTTTCATTTACTTTTTTAAGTTAATTAAGATCGGAAACTATATGATTTTTCTAGCGAAAAAACTCGCCCCAACGGCTCAAACAGTTTTCGCTAGAAAAATCATATAGTTTCCGAGCGCCCACCCTCTATAAATTCTTTATAATCAAACTTTTTAATAAATTAAGGGTTTTTCTATTGACAACAACATTTTTTAGATAATCTTTTGACTCATTCTCCCGAATTCTTTCCAATATCGTCGGCTCGTTTTTGTAGGTTTCCTCAAATTTTTTGATCTCTTCTTCTACTTCCTTGTCGTCAGCATCAACTTTTTCTTGGACAGCCGCTTCTTTAATGAGAAGGGCGGCTTTAATTCTGTCTGTGGCTTGAGGAATAAAGCCTTTTTCCAGGTCTTCTTCGGTTTTTTTGATATTTTCAAGATATGTCTTAAATTCCATTCCTCTTTGGGCAACTCCATCTTCCAACTCATGGACCATTTTATGGGTTTCTGACTTGATAAGCATCTCGGGAATATCTCCAAAATCAGATTTTTTGGCAATTTCTTTCAAAAGTTCGTCTTCCAGTCGTATTTCTTCTTTTTCCAACAACTCTTGCTTAATATTTTGTCTTAAAGCGTTTTTTAGTTCTTCCAACGACGCTTGGCGTAATGTTTTAGCAAAATCATCGTCCAATTTAGGCAATTCAAGTTCAAAAACGGAAATAACTTTTATTTTAAAATCAGCGTTTTTTCCGGCTAAATTCTTTTGAAAGTATTCTTTTGGAAAAGGAAGGGTAAATTCCTTTGTTTCCCCCTCTCCTAAACCAACTAATTGTTCGGCAAAACCGGGGATATAGTAAGGTTCATTCAAATAAACAGTATGATTTCTTGCTTGGCCGCCGTCAACCGGCACTTTTTCCAGAAAAAGATCCATATCAATTACAATCTTATCGTCTTTTTTTGCTTTTTCCTTTGTTAATTTTTCTTTTACCTGCATTTTTTGGAGATCTTTCAAGACTTTATCAACATCTTTCTCTTCAACTTTAATTTCTTTTCTTGTTATGCTCATTTTTCTGTAATCGCCAAGCTTAACCTGGGGCAACAAGGTGACAGAAGCTTTATAAACCAAAGGGTTTCCCGGGGCCAGCTTTAAAACAGAGACTTGCGGGGGACCAATCGTCTCAAGGCTTTCATTTTTTATTACATTGGGGTAGGTTTTTTCAATAGCCAATTCGGCCGCTTTCTCGTAGATAGCCATTTCTCCCAGGCTTTGCTTTAAAACTTCATAAGGAATTTTTCCCGCTCTAAATCCGGCTATTTTAGCGCTTTCGCCTAAAACAATAGTGGCTCTTTCTACAAATCTTTGCAATTCGTCAAGGGGAATCTCCACCTCAAGCTCCATTTGATTTTTTATTAAAGTCTTTGATAGTACTTGCATTTTTTTATCAATTAGTTAATAGTTGTTAATGGTTTGTTGTAAGTTTAGATTAATTTTAGTTAAAAGTCTAGGTAATTGTGTTATACTAAATAAATACGCATCATCAATATATGAGATACTTTTTCATTTTAGGGAGAAATCCGACTCTGTCAAGCGCCGAGCTCGTGGCTGTTATCAAAAAAACAGACCCTGATTTTATAATTTTAGAGGCATCGGGCGATGTTTTGTTGATTGAAACGAAAAATAAGCTGGAAATTAAGGAAATGATCAAGATTTTGGGCGGAACAATTAAGGCGGGGGTGGTTATGGAAGAAACCGGAAGGCTGGAGAAAGAAAATATTTTCAAAATTCTAGAAGAATCAATAAAAAAGGCGGAGAGCGGCAAGATATTTTTCGGATTTAGCTTATATAATTTGGAAAATAGAGATAGAAAAAATTTTTCTGAAACAAAAAAACAAACAAGCAGTCTGGCTATGGAGGCAAAAAAGTTTTTAAAGGAAAAGAATTTTTCTTCACGCTGGGTGACTTCCAAAGAAGATAATTTAAGTTCGGTAATTGTCGCTAAAAATAAACTTTTAGAAGAAAACGGAGCGGAAATAGCTATTTTGGTAAAAAATGATCAAGTATTTTTAGGAAAAACATTGGCTGTGCAAGGATTTGAGGAATTGGGGTTCAGAGATTTTGGCCGGCCAAAAAGGAATATGCAGGTTGGTCTCTTGCCACCAAAGCTAGCTCAAATTATGATTAATTTATCTGAAGTTAAGGATGATGGAGTTATTTTAGATCCTTTTTGCGGGTTTGGAACGGTTTTAGGCGAGGCAATGATTGCCGGGTATACAAATTTAATCGGTTCGGACATTAATGAAGAGATCTTGGCGGGAGCAAAAGAGAATCTAGACTGGCTGGAAAAGAATTATCAACTACCAACCATCAATTATCAACTAATAAAGTCTGATGTACGGCATATTTTTGGAAAAGTAGAAGAGGGTTCCGTTGGCGCTATTGTCACCGAACCATATCTTGGTCATCTACTCCACGGGAATGAACCCAAAGAAAATATTTTAGAGATTGTGAAGGAACTTTCCATGCTTTATCTTGATGCTTTTCGCGAATTTAAAAAAGTTTTAAAACCAAACAGTAAAATAGTTATCCTTTTTCCAATATTTGTTTTTCAAAATGAAGAAATATTTTTGCCGATAATGGAGGAAATAAAAAAAGTCGGCTTTGAAGCCGTTAATCTTCTGTCGAAAGAATTGGAAAATAAAGATTTTGTTAAAATTACCCTGCGACAGTCAATAATTTATTCAAGGCCGGGGCAGAAGGTGCTGAGGGAGGTGGTGGTTTTTAAGGCGATTTAATATTTAATTTCTAAAACAAAAAACGCCTCCTTGATCCGTACCCCAAAAAGTAGACACGAAAGTGTCTACTTTTTGGGGTACGGATCATTAATGGGTGTCTTTTTGTTATTGCACGCAAACTACTTTGTGAAAAAAATGTTTATATATTTTTTCATAAAACGAAAAGCGCTGGCTACACCTTAATCGCGCATTAAAGGTGGGTTAACCGATTGATTTTTCCGCTATCCCCAACTGGCCTAATTTTTTTATTTCTTTATGAAGTTTTTTACTTCGGTCAAGCAGTATTTTTACATCTGGGACAGTGTCAATATATATCTCTAATTTTTGAATAGTATCAAATAAGTTTGGCATTTGTGGTACACGCAATCGCAAAAGACGCCATAGTGTATTCAATTGTATGCCCGTGAGATACTCCGGGGTGTTTGTAGCGGCGTTATCAATAGGGCTATCGTGCCCATCTGTATGAGACTCTGACGATATAACAGATTGTCGTTCATTGAGAAGTGGGGGGTAATCCCTGTATAACAGACTACCCTGACTAATTGCATCACTGCAAGCTTCTTCAAAATGTTCAACGGTATGCAATTGTCGCAAGGCAGTTTCAAGAAGAGTCTGTCGGTCAAATATAAATGTACTATCTGTGATTTTGTCAATTAAATTTAATATTTTTTTATATATGGAACGAGGATTATGATCCATAAAATCCGTTTCCCGTATAACTTGTGCAATAACCGGACGAATTTTATTAATAAGATACGAACGATAATTTGTTAAATTTTTTGTTATATCTCTGTATATTCGGTTTACATCTTCTTGAAAAAGGGATCTTTGTTTTTCTACTGCGACTTGATTGATTCTCGTTGCAATAACCGAGCCATCAATGTTTTCCATAATGCCCGAGAAGCCTTGTTCTTGTAGCCAGGGAATACACCCTGATTCTTTTCCATGAAAAAGATGGATTGCATTGATACGTTCAATGTGAGGGAAGGCTCGCTGTAATAAACCCAGAGAAAGCATCATTGTTGTGCCACTACTCACATAGTCATCAACGACTAAAATCGGCTCAGACTTTAAGTGACCAGCGTAAAGACGATGAATTTCTTTAATTTTTGATGGTATGTTGTCAATAGCTTGGCCGTATCTTTCATCAAAAGGCATAAGTGAAGTGGGGACCGCATTTTTAAAGTCAGTAGGTAGCTGCTCTTGCGCATCTTCGAAACCGGACTGCAGTAGTTCAAGAACTGACGTACGACCAACAGCCAAAAAACGAATATCTGGTAATGGTTGTCCTGGGAATTGAGTTTTCCAAATTTCTCGAAAAAGCCAAGAGATGGGTCGAGCGCTTTTGTCGAGAAAAAAAATTGTCCCGAATTTTTCTCGTTTAGCAATCCAAGCAAGATCCATTGTTCTTTCGTAGAGAAGTTTTCTTGTTTCAGTATTGTGCAGAATATTAAAATTAACCGACTGTAACTCTGAGGTCTTAGATGATCTTTCCCTTTTTTCCAGTAAAGCGATCGGGGGTACATCTTTTATTTGAGAATTTTCACCGACATTTAACTGAGTCCTGGTGCTTTCGAGTTTTCTCCAGGAGTTATTTTCCATAAAATTATATTTAATATTTTTAACTAATTTAAGTTTAACATAATAAAACAAAAAACGCCTCTTTTGATCCGTA
>Ga0208373_1004272_pt1 | contig 13125 bp, 9 predicted proteins | sample RifOxyC2_FD_184036 | JGI IMG/M metagenome (GOLD analysis project Ga0208373, IMG submission 184036) | Soil microbial communities from Rifle, Colorado - Rifle Oxygen_injection C2 (SPAdes) | ecosystem: Environmental > Terrestrial > Deep subsurface > Rock core/Sediment | place: Rifle, Colorado...
TCAGGCGAACCTCATGACGGGGGCTAAGCGGGTCGCGGAACGCCTGTCCGCGGAGGAGTATACGCAGTTTGTTCGCCAGATTGACAGCATCGCCAAAGCGCCGGCCAGGTTTTTGGAGAAGTCCGGTGTCGATATGAAAACGGCGGCCGGGCGTGAATCGGCGATCTTCGCTCTCACCCGTCTGGCCCAAAGCGATCTGCATAGCGCCGTTCGTCACTGGAGCGGCGAACTGCAGGAAGGACTGCCGCTCGAGGACCGGCGGTATGTGTGGGCGATGCTTGCCATCCAAGGTGCGCAACGCAGCCTTCCCGAAGCCGTAGATTGGTTCAGGCAGGCCGGAGAAACGCCTCTTTCAGACGATCAGCTCGCCTGGCGTGCGCGCAGCGCGCTAAGACAGGAAAACTGGTCGGAGGTGAAGATCTCTATCAAGCGCATGTCGGTATCTGCGCGTAACGAGTCCACATGGGTCTATTGGTTGGGACGATCGCTGCGCGCCCTCGGTGCGGAGGAGGATGGGAAAGCGCTTTTTGGCCGCATTGCCGGTGGCGATCATTTCTATGGCCGGCTTGCCGCGGAGGAGCTGGAAATGCCGCTGCAGATCCCGCCGCTGGCGGCGCCGCCGACACGGGATGAGCTTGCCCATGTCTCCGCCTTGACCGGCCTGAAGCGTGCGCTGATTCTGTACCGGCTCGGCCTGCGGACCGAGGCCACAGCCGAGTGGATGTGGACAGTACGGGAAATGGATGACAGGGAACTGCTTGCCGCTGCGGAGCTTGCGCACCGCAACGGAATCTGGGACCGCGCCATCAATACCGCCGACAAAACGGTCGCTGCGCACGACTTTACCCGGCGCTACCCCACCCATTACCGCGATGTGCTCTCCAAGCAGGCGCAAATCCGGAAGCTTGATGAACCGTTGGTCTTCGGATTGGTGCGCCAGGAAAGTCGCTTTCTCGCCGACGCCAGGTCCTCGGCGGGGGCTAAGGGCCTGATGCAGGTGATGCCGGCGACGGCGCGCTGGGTCGCCAGGAAAATAGGCATGAAGGGCTTTCGTCCCTCCCGCGTGAATAGACCGGAAGTGAACGCCACGCTGGGCGCCTTCTATCTGAAACAGATGCTCGACGGATTCGACGGCAATCCGGTGCTTGCCGCGGCCGCTTACAACGCAGGTCCCGGCCGCGCGCGCCGGTGGTGCGACACCAGGCCGATCGAGGGCGCGATTTATATCGAGACAATCCCCTTTACCGAGACTCGCCAATACGTCAAGAAGGTGATGGCCAATACCGTGTATTACGCCGCCGTGATGGGCGGGGAGCCGCGCACTCTGAAGTCCCGCCTGGGGATAATCCCTTAACCGGATCAACCATCATTCCAAGGAGAAAAAATGAACCATGCGGCGAAGGTACTTGGAATTTTCGGCAGCCCGCGACGCGGCGGAAATACCGATCTTCTTCTCGAAGAGGCTCTGAAGGGGGCGACAGAAGAGGGAGCGCGGGCGGAAGCGATCCATCTCTGTGATTTCCGGATCACCCCCTGCAGGGAGTGCCTCGCCTGTTTCAATAATGGGACCTGTGTGATCGATGATGACATGCAGGGCATCTACCCGCGCCTGTTGGCAGCGAATATTGTCATTCTTGCCTCGCCCATATTCTTTTATGGGATTACCGGCTGGGCCAAGGCCATGGTGGATCGTTGCCAGGCGCTCTGGGCAAGGAAATATGTACTCCATGATCCTTCGCTGAAAACCGAAAACAGACTGAGGGCGGGCTTTTTTATTTCTGTGGGAGGGACAAAAGGTCAGCGCATGTTCGAGGGCGCCGTGCTCACGGTCAGATATTTTTTCGACGCCTTCAACACGAACTATTCGGGGGATTTGCTCTTCAGGGGTGTCGATGCCCGTGGCGACATACAGAAAAACCCCGATGCGCTCCCGCAGGCCTTTGCCGCCGGCCGGAAACTGGTTTCAGATCTAAAGATTTCCGATCGATCCCCTGGGATTACAGCGCCCGCATCCACTCCGGTTTGAGGCCGACCTCTCCCCGCAGGGCCGCATCGATCAGATCCAGGGCCTTTTGCTTGCCGCTGGGCAGTTTTGCCTTGAGAGGCAGGTAATTGGAGGCGTGATTCGAGAAAAAATATCCCCTGGTCAAATCGGTGTAAGCGATCATCTCGCGCAACTCCCTGAGCAATCCGTGCTCATCGGGCAGCTCAAATCGGCCGTTTACAAAATCCCGATAAAGCGGTGTTCCGGGAATGAGCATCACCGTCAAGGCCCCGACAAAATCCGGGTCCATGGCGCTCAGAGCCTTGCCTGTCGCTCGGGCATGCCGGAGCGATCGCTCGCGGCCGGCGATGCCCAGAAGAACCGTGGCAGAAAGCTGGATGCCGGCTTCTCTGACCCGCCGGCCCATTTCGATGCATGTCTCGGCTGTGGAGCCCTTCCGGATCTCGTTTCTGATCTCATCATCGCCGGTCTCCACCCCGTAGTAAAGGATGCCGAGGTTGTTTTCGCGTAATTGCCTCAGCTCTTCCGGGGATTTCATCTTGATTCCCTTTGTGTTCGCGTAGGCCCCGACCCTTTTTACCCGCGGGAGATGCTCTTTGATCCGTTCCAGAATCCATATCAGCCTTCTCTGGGGAATAATCAGGGCGTCGCCATCCATCAAAAAGAGGCGATCCTCGTGCTGCATATGCCGGGAGGCAAAGCGGATGTCGCTCAGGATGATCGCATCCTCCTTGATCCGGAAGCGTTTGTCTAGATAGGAGCCGCAAAAGGTGCATTTGTTATGGGAGCATCCCAGCGTGACCTGCAGGAGGATGCTGTCCGCTTCGCTGGGCGGCCTGATACAATACCCTTCGTAATGCATCCCTTCTGTTTCAGAAACCAACTCCATTGTTCCTCCTGTTCTATTAAATACTATCACAGTCCCCCCTGTCGATCCAAACGATAAAGTGACCCATGCGATCTCAAACGACCGGATGTCAAACCAAAGAATAGATGGTTGAAGAATTATGACATTGCTGATAAGCTGACCGCCCTTATGCGTCAAACAATCGAAGAAAAGGAGGATGGAGCATGCCCAAAGGGTATAACGGAAAAATTCTAAGAGTGGACTTGACCTCAGGAACGGTAAAGACCGAGGAACCGGGCGAGATCGTTTACCGGACCTACCTGGGAGGCGGAGGGCTGGCTTCTTACTATCTGCTGAGAGAACTCAAGCCGGGAATCGATCCTCTGTCGGCCGACAATATCCTGATCTTTGCCTCCTCCGTGATTTCCGGGGTTCCAATTTCCGGTATGGTCCGCTTTACCGTGGCGGCCAAGTCGCCTTTGACAGGGGGATACGGCGAGGCGGAGGCCGGCGGTTTCTGGGGTCCGGAATTGAAATTCGCCGGCTTTGACGCCGTGATCATCACGGGTAGAGCGGAAAAACCTTGTTACCTGTGGATCAACGACGGCAAGGCGGAGATCCGGCCGGCGGAGAAGATCTGGGGGCTGGAAACGGGCCCGGCCCAGGAGATGATCCGGGAGGAGCTCAAGGAAAAGCGGGCGCGGGTCGCCCTGATCGGACCGGCCGGAGAAAACCTGGTGCGCTATGCCTGCGTGGTCAACGAACTGAAACACATCAACGGCAGGACCGGCATGGGCGCGGTGATGGGTTCCAAAAACCTCAAGGCTGTTGCCGTCCGTGGAACGACAAAAATGGCAATTCATGATCCGGAAAAGCTCCGGGAGATGTCCAAGGACCTGGTGGAGCTGATCGGTCAGCACGGCCCGAGCAAGGTGCTTCGCAAATTGGGGACCTCTCAATTTGTCATGTCATTGAACACCCAGGGCATCCTTCCGACCCACAATTTCCGCACCGGCTTCTTTGAAAGTGCGGAGAAGATCAGCGGCGAGCGGATGACCGAAACCATCCTGACGCGTGAAGAGAGCTGTTATGCGTGCGCGGTACGCTGCAAACGGGTGGTGGAAGTTCCCTCCGGCCCCTATGCGACATCGGGCACCTACGGCGGCCCGGAATACGAAACCCTGAGCTGCTTTGGGTCTCTTCTGTGCATCGACAACCTGGAGGCTATCGCCAAGGGGCATGAGTTGTGCAACCGTTATGCACTGGACACCATCTCCGCCGGAGTGGCGATCGGTTTTGCCATGGAATGCTTTGAAAAGGGCATCCTCACCAAAGCCGATACGGAGGGGATCGAGTTCGCATTCGGTAATCCCGACGCAATGATAAAGGGCATCGAGTGGATCGCTTTCCGTAAACCTGGACTGGGCGATCTTCTGGCCGATGGCGTCAAGGCCGCGGCAGCAAAGATCGGCAAGGGTTCGGAGAAATTTGCCCTTCACATCAAAGGGCAGGAGCTCCCCATGCACGATCCGCGCGGGAAGATCGGCCAGGGGATGAGCTTCGCCGTTTCGCCAACGGGCGCGGACCATGTGCGAGCCCCCCACGACACCCCCTTTCAAGCGCCCGGGCCCCATTTGGACAGGATCGCTCCGCTCGGCATCCTGGAACCGGTTGCAGGCAGAGAGTTGGGACCGCGCAAGGCGAGAAACTTCACCTATCTCCACTTCATCTGGTCGCTGTACGAATCCCTGGGGGTGTGCAACTTTGTGGCCGGCCCGGTCCTGGCTCTGACCCTCCCCAAACTCGTAGAGGTGGTCCAGGCGGTGACTGGCTGGGAGACGAGCCTGTGGGAGCTGATGAAGGTCGGCGAGAGGACCGTGACTATGGCGCGGGTTTTCAATCTGCGCGAAGGATTCGGGCGGCGGGACGATACCCTTCCGGATAGGCTCTTTGGACCCCTGGAGAGTGGCGCCCTTGAGGGCAAGGGAATCGATCGCTCGGAGTTTGAAGATCTCCTGACCCTGTATTACGAGGCGATGGGCTGGGACCCCAAAAACGGCGTGCCGACCAGAGGCAAGCTCGCGGAGCTCAACCTGTACTGGCTCGATGAGTTCGTGAAGGATAAGCGATAACTAGGGGATTTGCACTCGCCGCAGCAGGATGGCGAGCGATATGGGAAAGATGATGAACAATCGTGTGACGGTTCTCGGCGGCGGCAACACCGCCTTCAGCATCGCTGCGAAACTGGGTCTCGATGGCTTTGAGGTTCTGCTTTGGGAGCACCCTGCCTTTGCCCGGACCCTCGAGCCGGTGCGCGAGACGCTGACCATCCATCTCGAAGGAACCGCGGTGACCGGAGCGGCGCACCTCGCCGGGGTCACTACCGATGCGAGAGAGGCGGCCGCATGGTCGGACCACCTCGTCGCTTCGGTTCCGTCGTATGCCCACAGGGCGTTTGCCGAAGCGTTCGCCCCGGTGCTCAAGACCCGACAAACACTCGCTTTGTTGCCCGGAAATCTCGGATCGCTTGAATTCGCTGAGGTGATGCGCAAAGCTGGCGCACCCGGTTGCATTCTTGCCGAGTCGGACACCGCGCCATACGTCTGCAGAAAAACGGCGCCCGATCGGGCGGTCATATGGGGTGTTGTTCCGACCCTCGGCATCGGCGTTTTTCCGGCCAACCAGACTTCGATTGCGATGGAAGCGATGGAACCGCTCTTTCCCGGAGCATCCGCGTATAGCACTGTTTTGGCGGCAGGGCTGTCGGCGTTGAATCCGATCGTACATCCGCCGGGAGTGTTGCTGAACGCCGGACGCGTGGAACGATCACGGGGAGAGTTTTACTTCTATGAAGAGGGGGTGACCCCGGGCGTCGTCAAGGTGATCGAGGGGCTCGATCGGGAAAGGCTTGCGCTCGGAGCTGCTTACGGCATCGCGCTTACGCCCGTTGCGGAAGGTTTTGCGAAGGCGGGCTTCGGACCCCGCGGGGATCTATGGTCGGTCATCAACGGCTCGCGCATGCTGACCGCGCTCCGTGCCCCGGGTCAGCTCGATACGCGCTGGCTGACCGAAGATATCCCTTACGGTTTGGCGACATGGACTGCGCTCGCGGAAAAGATCGGTGTGGAGATGCCCGTCGCGAGGTCGCTCATCGCGCTTGGATCGGCGCTGCTTGGCCGGGATTTTGAGGCCGAACGCCGTGATCTCCGGGCGCTCGGTATCGATAACCTCCCCGTTGAATCCCTGGCGCGATATCTTGAAACCGGTGGAAAAGAGTAATCCCTTCGCCGAATAGCGGTCAGGTGTTCGGTATAGGATTGATCCTCACGGTTCGATCCGTTTCAGGTTGGTATCGACGAAGCAGCGCTTCATTCGCTTTCCAAGAATAACCATGAGAATCTTCCTTTCAGGCGTGAGCTGCATCGGCAAAACAACCCTCGGTAAAATTCTTGCCGAGAAGCTCCAGTATTCTTTCTTTGATCTGGATACGGAAATAGAATTGTATTTCGGCGAATCCATTGAACGCCTGAGATCCCGTCACCTGACCGGCCATTCTTTCAGATATGAGGTTGGCGCCGTTGTGCTTAAAGATATTATTTTTAAGAGAAACAGCGGCGACAGTGTGATTTCCCTTCCTCCCAGCGGCCTAAAAGACGCATACTCAAAAACGATAAAGAAAGCGGAAGGTGTCGTTGTCGCTATTACAGACACACCGGAAAATATCTTAAAGCGGATTACCTTCTATGACATTGATTCAAAGCTTATTCAGAAAGAATTGAATGTTGAGGAAACAGCGTATCACCTGAAAGAAATAAAGAAGGACATTACTTATTTCGGGAAGACCTATAAACGGGCGCATGTGATGGTTGATATTGCTGGATTGTCGATAGAGAACAGTGTTTCAATGATTCAGGATGCAGTTCAGTCGTATTTGAAGGTGAAAGCGCCATGATATAAGCTTTTTCTGACAGATAAAAACCAGTCAATAGCAATGGAGAACATCATGCCTGAAAATTACGACACCTCATGGGACCTAATAGAATCCGATAAAGGCATATCAGCGTGATCGATGGTAACCATAGACTCGAAAAGGCATACCGGATGAAGGTGTTTCATATCTCTGCATACAAGCTGAAACCGGAGCAGCACATGCCGTTTTTGACGTCTTCCAAGGCATACCATGCCTATATTGGGTATTGGAATTCCAAGATCAAGGGCGGAGCTCAGCGTTAAAGACAGAGCCCTTCATGCGGAAAAATTCATGAAAGGGCTATCGAAGGATCCTGGTGAGTCAGGCGATTGGTGAATAAGTAAATATGGACGATAGCGGGAAGGGATGCTTGCTGGAATTGAAGGTGGCTGCACAATACCGGATGAAGCAACATGCAGACGCAGGACAGTTGATATTCTTCTTCCGAGCGGGCAAGTATTCTTCCTGCTATACGCAAAAAGTCAACATCGAAGAAAATGCTTGATTTCAAGGAGAAATAAAGGAGGAGATTGTGCATCTCATCGTTTCATTCTCGCCGCCTCCAGCTGAGATCATTGTTGCCCTCATGCAGGCCCGGGGTATAACCGATATCAAGTTCATCAACGTACACGGAAAGCCCCGTGAAGAGATCCTTGGCATAGTTGCCCAGGCGGATCTCATTTTGGGTGACTATACCTTCCAGCATGCCATTGACCGTGAGATCGTGGCAGCAGCACGCACGGTCAAACTCATCCAACAGCCCACCGTAGGCTACCAGCATATCGACATTGCAGCTTGCCATGAGGCCGGTATCCGTGTTGCCAACACGGCCGGGGGTAACACTATCGCGGTAGCCGAGCATACAATCATGGTAGCCATGTGCCTCTTGAAAAACATCTTTTATGCCGCGCATACCACGGCCCGGGGTGCCTGGAATCAGATGGAGGTCAGGCCGGTAGAACTCTCCGGTAAAACCTGGGGCATTGTCGGCATGGGACGGATTGGACAGGCTGTGGCAGCGCGAGCCATCCCTTTCGGCACGTCAGTTATCTATTATAATCCCACCGTCTACCCCCAAAGGTGGAACAGTCGCTGGGGGTAACCTATGCTCCCTTGATGGATTTGCTCAAGGCTGCTGATGTGCTGAGTTTGCACTGTCCGCTCACAAATGAGACCGTCGGTCTGATCGGCCATGAAGCTCTGGCGGTCATGAAACCAACTGTCGTCATCATCAACGTGGCACGCGGTGAAGTCGTTGACGAAGATGCTCTGGCACTGGCCCTTAAAGAAGGTCGGATTGGTGGGGCATCATTGGACGTGTTCATCGGCGAGCCGATCACGCCCGGAAATCCCCTAATGGCCGTTGCCGGTGACAAGGTCGTCCTTACACCACACATGGCTGGTGCTACCATGGAATCGCAGATGCGCATCATCACAATGACAGTCGAGAACCTTGCAGCGGTGATCGAAGGGCGAGAGCCCATCAATCTCGTCACCTGAGACTTTGCAGTTTGAGTGCAGGCCGTCCAACTTTTGACCGTCGGCGCAAATTACGGGACGAAAAGTGCAGATTTTTGAGCATGATTTTTGGGTCGGGAGGTGGTATCATTCACTTTCTGAAAGAGAGAGTACGGCGATTTTAACGGATATGCTTGGTTTTAAACCGTATTCAATATTGACTCAATCATCATTCTGCTATTTTCTTCATAATCCAATGTGGGAGTTTTCACTTGACGGCTCCTCCTATTGGGAGTAAATTAAAGTCACCGATATCACTGTAAACCCATCAACCTAACCTTTTGGCCTTCTGGTGAGTAAAATGAGAAGGTGGGGTTACCAAGAAATGGTCACATAAAGCTTCCAGGGGAGTCTAAAAACTCTCTTGGAGGCTTTTCTTTATCTTCCCATGCAATCCACATCTGCATTTAGCTGATCTCCATCAGGAGGTGTGCGGGGGAAAGAGTTATTGGAAAATCCCCGTATGATAGAACCATTGAAAGGAGGAAGTGTGATGTTGTTTATCAAACGCGACCAGAAGATTGACCTGTTGAAGAAGGTTCCTATGTTCAGCAACTTGAGCAACCGTCAACTTATCGAGATCGCAAAACATTCACAGCAAGTATCGGTAAAGGCTGGGGAAGTTTTGGCGAAGCAGGGGAGCAGAGGGTGGGAATTCATTATTATCATAGAAGGCAAAGCACAAGTCCAAAAGGATAGAAAGGCAATTAGGAAATTGACTTCGGGTGACTTTTTTGGGGAGATTGCCCTTATCGATCAAGAGACCAGGACAGCAACTGTGATAGCTGACACTGATATGACGTTATTGGTTGTGGATTCTAGATCTTTCGGCCATTTGCTGGAAACAATTCCCGGCCTCCAGGGGAAGATTATACTTGCTCTGTGCAGTTACATTCGTAAGGCGGAGCAGTCCTCCATTATGTAATTTGGCTTTTGATCTTGATTGTATTTCATCATTTTGAATCGGGATAGGGGAAGGCCTCACGCCCTTGCCCTCCCACATCGACGGGCACAAGAGTCAGCACTGATATGACGTTTCTTTTCTCCCCGTGCCAGTAACCTCGCTCATGAGGATTTAGCTCGATCCACATAAGCTCTCAGGTTTTTTTGCTCCGACTTTGAGACCAATGAGGATATGAACCATGCAATGCCCGAAGTGCCAGATTGAGAATCCCAGCAACAGAAAATTCTGTTGTGAATGTGGAGCAAAGCTTGTTTTTACCTGCCCAAAGTGTGGGTTCGAGAACATTCCCTCCGATAAATTTTGTGGGGACTGCGGCTACAACCTAACCCAGCCTTTTGCTGCTCCCCCCAAAGAGCTCTGCCTCGATGAAAAGATCGCCAAGATCCAGAAGTACCTGCCTTCCGGCATCACCGAGAAGATTCTTTCCCAGCGGAATAAGATTGAAGGGGAGAAGCGACAGGTCACGGTGATGTTTTGCGACATGAAGGGATTCACGCCATTGTCCGAGAGCCTGGGTCCCGAGGCGATCTATGCAGTGATGGACGAGGTCTACGAGATCCTGATCCATAAGGTGCATGAATACGAAGGAACGGTGAACGAAATGACCGGGGATGGAGTCATGGCCCTGTTCGGTGCCCCTATCGCCTTGGAGGATGCCCCCCAGAGAGCCATTAGATCTGCCATGGCCATCCACCGGGAGTTGACCCGGTTCAATGAGCGGATGCACCAAGAGAAGGGCGAGTTCCCACCGGTAAAGATGCGCGTCGGGATTCATACCGGCCCCGTGGTGGTGGGAACACTGGGAAACGACCTCAGAGTAGAGTTCAAAGCTGTCGGAGACACCGTCAATCTGGCCTCCCGCATGGAATCCCTTGCCGAGCCGGGAACGACTTATATTTCCGAGGAGACCTTCAAACTCACCGAGGGTCTGTTCCGTGTCGAGTCCTTGGGGGAGAAAGAGATCAAGGGTAAGGAGAAGCCCCTTAAAGTCTATCAGGTCATTGCCCCGAGCAGCAGAAGAACCCGGTTCGATGTGAGCGCTGAGAGAGGATTAACCCCTTTTGTTGGACGGCAGAGAGAGCTAGAGCTCCTCCTCGATGGTTTTGAGCGTTCCCGGGAAGGCCGGGGTCAAGCCATCTCCATCCTTTCCGAGGCGGGCATCGGCAAGTCAAGACTTCTCTATGAGTTCAGGAAGGCCGTGACCAACGAGGATGTAACCTTCCTGGAAGGCCGGTGCCTATCCTACAGCAGAAACGTAGCCTATCACCCCATCGTGGACATCCTGAAGGCCAACTTCGAGATTGAGGATAACGACACGGATGAGAAGATCCGTAAAAAAATCATCAGCTTTTTGAAGATCATCCAGGTGGATGAATCCTCCACGCTGCCCTATCTGCTGGAACTCCTCTCAGTGAAAGGGAGTGGCATCGAAAAGATGCAAATAAGCCCCGAGGCTAGGAAGGACAGAACCCTGGAGGCCCTCAAGAGGATCATCCTCAAAGGCTCTGAACCCAGGCCGTTGATCATGGCCGTGGAGGATCTCCATTGGATCGACAGGAGTTCCGAGGACGCCCTGAAAGAACTATTAGAGAGCATACCGGGCGCCAGGGTATTTCTCATCTTCACCTACCGGCCTGAGTTCATCCACACATGGGGCAGCCGCTCCTATCATAGCCAGGTGACGCTGAACCGGCTCTCGAACCGTGAGAGCCTTGCCATGATCGAGCATGTCCTTGCCGCTAAGGATATAGATCGCAACTTGGAAGACCTGATCCTTCAGAAGGCAGAAGGGGTTCCTTTCTTCATCGAAGAGTTCATCAAATCACTGAAGGATTTGAAGGTTATCGCGTCCAGGAACGGAGAAGTCACGATCATCCAAGATATCAAGTGCATCTCCATCCCCTCCACGATCCAGGATGTGATAATGGCCAGGATTGACAAGCTCCCCGAGGGGGCAAAAGAGATTCTTCGCACTGGCTCTGTCATAGAAAGGGAATTCAGCCATGAGGTACTCAAGAAAGTCACCAGCCTCCCCGAACAGGAACTCCTCTCTCACCTCTCTATCCTGAAAGACGCGGAACTTCTTTATGAGCGGGGCGTCTATCCACAGTCCACGTACATCTTTAAACATGCCTTGACGAGAGAGGTCGCCTACGATTCCATCTTGATGAAAAAGAAAAAGCAGCTCCATGAAAAGATCGCCGGCGCCATGGAGGAAATCCACAAAGACGATATCTACTACCACTATGGAGTCCTTGCCGACCATTGCATAGCAAGCGAAAATCATGAAAGAGGCGCGGAGTATGCGGGGTTGGAAGCGAAAAGATACCAAAAGTCAGCCTCATATAAGGATGCTATTGAGTGTGCGAAGAAGGGCATTGCCTGTTTGGAAAGGCTTCCTCAGACGGAACAGTTCCAAAAGAAGCTCATTGATATGAGGGTAGTGCTTTCCGCATATTATTTAAGTTTGTCTCATTACATTGAAGCAAAGGAGGCAGTCGACCCCATTGTCGATTTGGCGGTGGGTCTTGATTATCGGAAAAGGATATCCGGTATCTATAGGGCCATAGGTCTCTACCACATTCGGGTAGAAGAAGATTTCTCCAAAGGAGTCGCTTATTTGAAGGATGTTTTCGACATATCCGCAAAGGTGGGGGATTATTTTACTTTATGGTGGGCAAACTACGAATTGGGTACAGCCATGTGTCACGATTTCCAGTTTAAAGAGAGCACGGAATATTTTAAGACATCACTGGATTTGAGTGTCATGGCAAATAAACTTATAGTTATATCTCATTCAAAGAGTGGGCTAGCGATGAATTATCATGTTCAGGGCAAGACAGGTCCGGCATTACAGGCGGCAACAGAGGCATTACAGGCAGCTACAGAAAGCGATGATTTATTTGCAAAGCAATCTGCCTGTACCAATTATGGAGTGACCTTGTATTATAAAGGTCATTTAGAGGAAGCGGAAAAATACCTCCTGGAGGCACTGGTATACCATGGGAAAGCTTCTCAATCTTCCTGGGGAAGCTATGCTGCTGGATTTTTGGGATGGACATATCATGACTGGGGAAATTACGACACGGCTAAAAAATATCATCAGCAATGCGTTTCAATCATGGAGAGTGCAAGATACTTCCCTTCCTGGCTCAATTGTCAGAAACTCTCGGTGAAAAATGATAGGATTTTAAATGGCGAGCCTGACATTGATCTCCATAAGCTCGATGAATTGATTAAGGCCCATGAAAAAAGCAAGCTGGCAATTACCAAATCCGTTGGGTCACGCTGCATCGGGGAGATCTTTTTACACATCGACGATCACCATATACCGGAAGCTGAGGCATGGATCAGGCGATCCATCGACTTTGACGTAAAGCATGCCGTACCCTGGAATGTGGGCAAAGACTATGCCCTTTACGCCGACTGGTTCAATAAGAAGGGAGACGTTCAAGGGGCGAAGGAGCAACTGACCAAGGCCATCGATCTTTTCCGGGAATGCGGCGCCGACGGCTGGGTGACAAGGACGGAAAAAACTCTCGCCGAGATTTCATGAGAAATCAAACATTACTTTCCGTTATCCTCAGTTTTAATGAATGACGCCTGCTGAATAGTCGTAGGTGGCGCCAATTACCGGTATGTTTCTATTCTTCTGCCATCGCGGTTGCGAAGTTCGGGATGAAAGCTTGCCCTTACCCTCCGTTTCACGCTATTGCTTGACGACAACGGGTTTCGGCGGCCTCTGGTCGAAATTCCTTCCCAGAATCTCGACGGCAATCCGGTTTCGGAGCATTTCAACCGTCCCTCCCGCGATCACCCAG
>Ga0208373_1004275_pt1 | contig 13124 bp, 7 predicted proteins | sample RifOxyC2_FD_184036 | JGI IMG/M metagenome (GOLD analysis project Ga0208373, IMG submission 184036) | Soil microbial communities from Rifle, Colorado - Rifle Oxygen_injection C2 (SPAdes) | ecosystem: Environmental > Terrestrial > Deep subsurface > Rock core/Sediment | place: Rifle, Colorado...
AGCGTTTTTCAGATTGAGCAGAAAAAGATCGCCTCCGAAAAGGTAAATGGCATTCTCACCGTTTTTATCATATGAATTTGGCTGCGTTAATATTTCGGGAGTTTTGTCGTGAAGAATATTTTTCAAACTCTCCAAAGCTTTTTTCATATCAAGTGCAGGTTTTGTTGTTACAGTTAAAGGATCGAACAGCTCGATTGTTCTTTGATCAGCCGGCTTACGGGCTTCATACATCATCGCATTACCGTTTTCAAGCCACTGAAGATTCGGCAGCTGCGTTATTGATTGCGCTTCCGAAGAATATCTCCACTCAATCGAAAGTTTTTTCTTTTCTTGTGCTGATACAAGTAAAGAAAATATGGCTCCGTTATTAAAAAAATATAACATTTCAACAGAAGATGATCAGCCACAATTTTTATTATTTAAAAATGGAAAAGTGATTACCGCAATGTCTGGCAAACTTGCAAAATTGGTTGGATTTATCTCAAAGTCCGATCTGCTTGAATTTATCGATGATTATTTTGGTAAGAATTTTGATGAAATTTTGTCAAAACGAGCTGAAGAAGATGCGCAAGATCGCGAAATGCAGATAGCTAAGTACCAGGCTTACGCTTCGTACCGTTATCCGTACGGCGGTTATGCTCCCTATAATATTTGGGGATCACCAAGCGGCCAAATGTATGCTGGCTATGCTCAATATTATCCGTACGGATTCAGTTACAATGGTTATGCTTACTTATAAAACAAGAGAACTTATTGGTTTAAAGTTTAGGGCTCAGGAGAAAAATCTTCTGAGCCCTGTATTGTTTGGCGCGACTTTTACGCGATTTGTTGAATAATGTCGCGATCGTTGCGCGATCGTTGCGCGATCGTTGCGCGATCGTTGCGCGATTAGATAAGAGACCAAGTGGTCGCTTTTGCTTTGCTATTGGATATAATTAAATTCATTTTTTTAAGATTAGTAAGTTCAAGTTGCATGGTTCTATCAGTTAATTGAGGTTGCATCTTTGCTGTAATTTCATGACGGCTGAGTGGTCCATCTTTTAGAATATGTAAAATTTCTTTTTGTCGATCAGTTAAAATAATAACTTCTTGGGCTTGTTCTGTAATAATTGTGCGAATAGGTTCTTTGAATGGTAAAGTTATGGAAAATACTCCGCCAATTTCTTCATAATCAGGAATTGGATTGCCTACAGATTTGCAATCTTTGATCATATCAAGTGTGCCTCTTCCCCATTTCTCTATTTTACCACACACATAAAAAACATTGGCAATCAAAGGATTTCTTTGAATAGATGTATGTTCTGTTGATAATTTGCTGATCTCAATTCCTTTTGGCAATGCACCCATGTTCATAATGTTGACACGATCATCATAAATCGCAACTGCGATTGAACCGCCTGGAAAACTATAATCTCGATGGATTAAGGCATTGGTTATAGCTTCTCGTAAAACGCTGTAAGGAATTGTCGGAGTTTCGACACGAATAGGATTTCCCTGTTCTATGCGAGCTGCTACAGGTAAACAAAATGTCAGATAATCCATTGTTTTGTCATACAGATCAAAAGCATTACCGACGTATAATTTTGTATCTAAAAATTCTTTTTTATCGATGCCTTTGAATCGAGCTAATTTTACTTGAGATTGCATAAACTGTTTATCTTCGTTTTTGCAAAATAAAACAACAGCTGCGTTGGTAAGCTTACCATCAACCAAAAGTTTTAATTTTGTTAAAATGTCAGGAATGCTCGCTGTCAGCGCGGTTGTAGGAAGTCGTTTTTCAAAAACCGCGGTATGAACAATTTCTTTAATTCTATCTTCATCAAGATCTTTCAAGGTACAATCATTATTGGTGAGAGTTTCCCACAATGTCATATTATTTTGATTGTAGATATATCCATATTCTTCTCTGGTCATGCGCATTGTTGTTGATTGACTGCGCGTAAAAAATCTTCCATCGTAAGAATAAGGTGCTTTATCACCTGGTTGTACGGTTAAAATAATGACATTCTTGTCAGTTTCTGTGGAGAGATATTCAATATCAATTTTTGCGTAAGGTTCAATTTTGTGTAATTCGATTGCTATTTCTTTGCGCGTTTTATCAGAAACATCTTGGCCAATAATTTGTCCATCATCTTTTACACCAAAAACAAGTGTGCCGCCTTGCGTGCTGTTTAAAAATGCACATACAGTTTGCATTCCTGTGTTCAGGCTACCAGTGGAACTTTTAAATTCAAGATTTTCAGATTCACCTTGTTCTAGTAATGTTTTTAATTGTGTGAGATTCATGGATTTTTACCGCTATTCACTTGAGTTATTAAAAATTATTGTTTGATGTATCGTATCAATTATTGACCATATCAAATCAAGAATTTGTGTCTATTTATTTTAAATCTTAATTTCGTGCAATGCATCAAAGCCGCATACAGTCATTTGTTCATGCAATGGAAATGTGAAACTTCCTGGATAAATTACATACAAATGATCTAGTTTTAAATCTTGCAAAGCAATATGCATTGATTTTGTAATTTTGGGACTATCGGTGTATTTAAATTCAAAACCAATGCGTTTTCCATTTCTAAAGACGAGTAAGTCGAGTTCAGCATGATTTGAAGTTGCCCAAAAATAACAGTCTTTAGATGGAATTTGAAAACATGTTATCACTTGCTCAAGCGCAAATCCTTCCCATAAAGATCCTACTTTAGGATTTCTTGCTAGTTCTTGCATTGAATGAATTGATAGTAATGTATTATAAATTCCTGTATCGCGGAAGTATATTTTTGGTGTTTTGATTTGTCGTTTTGGAATATCTTCGATCCATGCTGGCAAAATGCGAATTATAAATAAATTAGAAAGAATGTTGAGATAACTTGTTACAGTTTTATCTGAAAGCATTAATGATTTTGCGATTTCAGAAGCATTAAAATTTTGCCCTTGATAAAAACAAAGCATCATCCAAAATTTATACATAGTTTGTGGTGAAACATGCAGTCCAAAACTTGATAAATCTCGTTCTAAAAAAGTAGTAATATAATCTTGTCTCCATGAAAAACTATCTTTATCAGATTTTGCTAAATAAGATCGAGGATAGCATCCTCGATTTAATAATTTATTTGAAATATCGATAGCTGAACTATTTTCTTGTGATAATTCGAAAAAAGTAAAAGGTGAAAATTCAATAAAACCAATTGTATCAATGTTTTTAGTAGATTGTTCTATTAATTTTTTTGATATATTGCCTAAAATTAAAAATTTATATTCTTTGATCGGATCATTTGCAAGAATCTGTAAAATTGGTAATAATTCAGGTTTTCTTTGGAATTCATCGATAACAATGAGATATCCATCATATTTACTGAGAGTTAACATTGGATTTTCTAAACTTGCTAAATCAGTTGGATTATCTAAATTGAAAAATTCAACTTTTTCTTGAAAATATTTTTCTCCAAATTGACGTGCTAAAGTTGTTTTACCATCTTGTCGTGCGCCTAAAATTGCGCAAATTGAAAAAATCTTAAAACTTTTTTGTAGTAGTTCTAAATAAATTAATCGTATCATTTTTCATTCATTCATATTCGGAATTTTGAAGTTATATATTCCGATATTACATGGAATATATAATTAAAGTCAAGTTGTTTTTCACAGTTGCTTGCGTTTGCCCGATCCTAAAATTGATTGTTTTTATGTAAAAAGCTTGTGTGCGCAGTTTGTGCGTGCGCAAGCTTTATTTTTTTCCTAAATTCTTGATTTAAAAAAATTAATATTTTAATGTCTATCTATTCTAAAAAGAAAGACAAAAATTATAAAGATTGCTCGAGTGCGCGTTGTAAGCGGCAAGGGCTAAAAAAAGAAGGATGATGAGTATGAAATTTTATGTAAAAATGCCACATGTGCAGCGATTTTTATGTTTAGTGATGATGGCGATGCTATTGTTTGGAATATCGGGAATGATTGAGGCGATGGATAATATTGCGGGTGCAGCAGCAAAAAGTGTAGTTAAAGAAGGTGCAGAAGCGGCTACTAAAACAGTGTCAAAAGAATTTGCAGAAGCTACTTTAGCAGCTTCAAGGAGATCTTTAGGGGCTGCTTTAAAGGTCGGTGGAGGTAAAATAAATCAAGAAATGTTTGAATCTTTTGCAAAAAAAATGGCAGATGATCTTATTGAATCTGGATTACAAGGAGCAGATGAGCTTGCTGAAGGTGGATTTAAGACTATGATGGATGCATCATCGAAAACTATATCAAAACAAGTAGATAACCTTACGAAAATTATGGATACTGTTGTGACGAAAGCTAATATGACAGATTTGGTAAAAGCTCTTGATAATGCAGGAATTGAAAATTCTGTAGCAAAAAACATAGATACCTTTGTGACGAAAGGTAATCTACCAGATTTGGTAAAAGCTCTTGACGGTATGGGAGTTAAAAATGCTGATGACGTTGCAAAAAATATGATACACAGTAAGGCAGCTTTAATTGATGGTGCTCAATCGACAACTATGAAAAGTATTAAAAGTTTTTTTGGATTAAGTGATGACGCAACAAAGTATATGGGAAGAGTTGAAATGTATACACAAAATAAAGCATGGCTGAAGACAGGTGATTATGCTACACAAAAAGCAGCTCGTAAAACTCTTGCAAAATTAGACCGCAGTGCAACGATGAATTTCGCAATCAAATATGGTCACAGAGGTGCGATAGGTGTGTTTGGGGCTGTTGGTGTTATGGGAACGGCAGTACTATTTATGATTCCATCGTTATTTCAATCTAAATTCTTAGCAGAACAAATGCATAATGCTATGTTAGAGACCTATTTGCCACCAATTAAATTTGGTAACGTGGTGTTGCAATTGCCAGATTCTGTCGTGAACATGGGTAATCCTGCAATGTCGCAATTTATTTATTATGGTATTCCAGTTGATAATCCTGGGCAAAATGTATCGAAAGAAGCAAAAGCAGCCTATCCAGGAGTTTCTGACCCAACAGCACAAAATAAATTATCAAAACAAGTTGATAATGGCTATGCACAACTTTTTTCAGCTGGTGCAACAAAAAAAATCTCTATCGAACGCTATAATCTTGATGCAAAAGCGTTGGCAACATTGCCAGTTTTTGTTTCTTACTCTGACCAAAGTTGGTTGCCATGGGCATCAAACGGTATTCCTGATGCATCATTTAGTCAAAAGATGATTAACTTGAACACGGGGTATATTTTGTATGCTGATGGATCATCTGCAGGGATGGCGCCAGCACCATTAATTGGACCTAAAGGAAATACCGATACGGTACAATCATTTATGCAGACTAAGCTTGGTAATTTGATTACAGCAGGTTCAACTGCAGAATTTAAAGAATTTGTGCAAGCTTTTGAAAGCGAAAAAGCTGGTAATGTTCGCGGTCCAATTATTGATCAATTTAATTGCAAATGTTTATTAAATAATAACGGTGTTTTATCATCAGATACCATACAAACATGTTCGGCAAAAAGTTCGACCTGTTTATTAACCAAATCATTAAATCAATTATCTGCTGGTTTAGTCATCAACTCTCAAGGTCAGGTGATGACGCCAGATCAAGATTTAGCGACAGAAATTGCACAAGGTGCGCTTGGGCAAGTAATTCCAATTCAGGGACTTGGGGAAAATTTTGATACTATTTTACAAATGTTCCCAGGGGCTCAACAAGATGCGATGGCAAATACTGGTGCATTAACGGTGAGCCTTGGTACAGATTTATCGTCTGCATCAAAAATAAAAATTCAAGGCGCAGATCCAGACAATTACACTGCAAAAGGCGTGTATATTTATCAGTGTAAAAATACACCGCTTGCAAAAATATTAAAAAGCCAATCTGGTGGCTCTGCAACTGCAAATAGTCAGATTACCGATTTTATCGTGTTCTTGGATGCTGATTTAAATCAGGTTCCGATGATGGCTCCTGTGCAAGATCTTAAAAATTATGGTTTTATGAGCATGGGATTAAATCCTGTCATAAAATATTTTTCAACGGTGATTGGCAGCTTTGACGAAAATGGTAACTTTAATTTCTTACCACAATTAAATATTCAATCGCCAGCAGCGCTTGTTGCAAAAGGTTTACCAGCATCATTTGCACCGTTGTATAGTTTGCAAGCTGCAAATGGATCTTTGGCAGTCAATTATAATCAAAACTTAACATCTGCTGTCGGTGGTGTGGTGCAAGCGTTAATGGGCCATCCAAAACTTGGACAACAGTTTAAAACCATGCAATCGGCTATGTTGGGGCTTTTAGGTTCTGGCCCGTACGGTCAATATAATTTAAACCCTGTGCCAACAAACATGCAACCAATTATCGGTGGTACTCGCTTAAATCTATACACAGGATTTAATAGCTATCCGGTATCACAAGATCAGGCGAATGCAAATTGCACCGACGTGTTAATTCCGCTTTCTGCTGCAGGGAAAACAGTAACCTTGCCATCAAATAATGTTACACAATATTATGGCTTGGTAACTGATGTAATCTACAACGTGCAACCTGATGGATCAATTGTTGTCGATGCTGATGGATTTGAGAATTCACCATTGTCTGCATCGTGGGCAATCGACCAAGCAAAAGTATCCCAATTTTATTGGATGGATAAATTAACAGGAATGGGGCAAAGTAATGATCCGCAATTTGCTATGCCGCAACCGTTGGTTGATTTTGTACAACAAGCGCGATCAGCATGGATTAGTTGGATTCAAGCAACTGCAAACAGTGGATTATCGAAAGCTGAGTTGACAGGCATTCAAGTTGCTGGTACATCAAATGTGTTTACGATAGCAAGTGAGCAAGCATTGAAAAATGGATTGTATGTGTATACCTACACACCATGTCCATCTTCATCAGCTCCAGATTATTTTGTGTTAACCAATAGTTCAGCTCCGCAAGCAAATGATAGTTCGCTTGGTAAAATGAGCGCTTTAAAAGCAACGGCAGCAACAAATATGTTGAGCATTGTTTCTGGACAATTATACAATGCATCTGGTAATCAAGTGAAGAGCAGTACTGGCGCGGCATACAGTGTTGATGCAAGCGCATTACTACAATCATTAAATCGTGCAAATCCAAACGCATTCTCAAACGATTTAAAAATAAAATTAAACATATCTTCTGGCCAAGCAGCATCTGCAGCAATGGCAATGGTCTATCCATTCCAATTTGCTAACTTGCAACTTGGTTTATATCAAGAAGATATCAATGCTGGCGTGTATCTTTATTTTGATGCTGCAGGAGCAGGAGCTTCAGCAGATTTTGAACCGTCAGATTATTTTGTAACGGTTGATTCTTACACAGCTCCATCGTCGACTGGAACAAAATTATCTGCATCAACAGGATTTGTTGTCAGCTTAGTTTCTGGCAAAGTGTATGGACCAGCAGATGTGGTTGCAATTGTACCAGCTGCTACGCTGAGATCAATAGTCAATTCATTATCACTGCAATGGCGTTCTGGCGTTGCGGAAGACATTGCAAATTTAACAGCGCAACTTTCAGCTGCTGCACAAAGTGATGCGAAAGCAACAGCTGCGATGGATGCAGCTCCGATTGCAAATTCTGGCATTGTGACATTCTCACAAGCAGATGCAATGCAAGTAATTAACAATCTTGCCTCAGTTGATTATTTGGCAGAACCATACAGCATGTTAAAACAAGATCCAGCATCAGGTATGTATGTTGTTGTTTCACCAGCAAGTCTTGAAACTGATCAATTGGCTTACACATTCTTTAATGTGCCAAGCACCATTCTTGATGCTCAAGGAAATCCAACAAAAGTTGGTGCAATGTATGATGATAAAGGTAATTTATTGTTAGCGTTGCAAGGAGTTGAACGTGCAAGTTTAATGAAGCAATATGGTGTTGCTGTTGATAGTAACGGCAAACAATATCTTGGCGCTGGTAATGCTCTGCCAATTTTACCACTTGATCCAGCAGATCTTGCATTACAACCTGGTAAGAGTGGTAAATTCATGTTGAGTAGCTCAGATCCTAATTTCCCATCGTATGATATTGTATCTCCGATGTCGTATCAAAATAGTCAGTTCTATTTCTACTACAATACGATTACTAAGGCTTATTATGCAATGCAAGTCAATGGATCTGATATTCGTTATATCGATATGGCTGGCGGCTGTGTCTATAACTTAAACGGTTCACCTCGTATTGCTGCAAATCCAGTAGGTGTTAATAGCAATGGTGATGCAAATGACTTATTCTTGTCTTACGCTAATTTCAATGGTTTTGTGAGCGGTATGATGAAAAATGTCAACAACAATGGTGCGTACAGCGATTTCTACAATTCTGCAGATGATTTTCAGGTGGATGTTGATCCAGCAACAGGCAATTCTTGTGGATTGAATTTATTATATTCTATTGATGATGCAGGTTCTATGGTTAATCTTGCTCAAATGCCATTTGATCAAGATGCAACAGCGCTGCCAGATTTATCAGCAAATACTCAGTACAATGTTTACTTTGATGGTTCATCAACTCCGGTTACCTACAATGTAAATTCTGCGTATACATGGCAGAAACTGCAAATATTGCCGATTAATATGTCGACTCGTGCATTATTGCAACCAGCACCAGCAGAGATGTATGATAGTGCAGGTTTGATTAGTAATAAAGCAGGTATGTATGGAATTATATTTGCAGGGCAGTTCTATGGAAATGCTCAAAAAACTGGAACAGATGCATACACGATGAAATCTGGTGCAAGCAGCATTGCGGTATCGATGCAAATGGATAGCAAAACAAACACACAATATCTGCAAGTTATTGCTGCAGGCATGACCTACAATTATCAGTTATCATTCTTAACATTGTCAGATAATCAATTATCTGATTATCGTGAAAATGCATGGCAGTCAGAAATCGTTGCAGATGTCACAGGTACTGTGTTACTTGAAAAATATATAACAAGAGATGCTTCAGGTAATTTACAGCTTGCGCCGGTCAGCATGAATAATGTTGTCAATATTCCAACAGATCCAGCTGCAAAAACTGCATTGTCAACTCAGTTGGGTAATGTTTTACAAGATACAGGTAATAGTAATTTTATGACCTCTGTAGCTGCAGGAGCATATCCTTACTTTACTCAAGGTGGCTATGTTGATTTAGAAAATGGTGTGTTATTTGATGCAAAAGGATTGTTAGTTGGTTATACCTTGCAATATATTGATTTCATGAAATTATTATCGCAATTACAAGTTGTTGTGATTCGTGATAATAAAGACAAGGCAATCTTAAGTTATCGAGCACCGATGGCATCTCCAGTCAATGCTGGATTATCATCGCTATCATCTTCAAAACCTTCGACAGCTTCATCTAAATCGACAACAGTTTCAGCAAATGCCAGTTCAACTTCTGCTGCTGGAAATAATTTTGCCGCGCAAGCAATAGCAGCATCTGCAAGTAACCCTCAAGTTACAAAGTTAGAGCAGGAAAATGCTCGACTGCAAGCTGATATAGTTAATCGTCAAAAGAGTTTAAAAGCTACAACGGTTGCTGGTACAAAGCAGACTTTGCAAAATGCTATTACTAAGAATCAACAGCAAATTGCACTGAATAATAAAAAAATTGTTGAGATGCGAGCAACTTCATCAGCAAAATCACGTGCAACAGTTCTTGGGCGTTTGGGCTCTAAATTGAAAAAGAATTTAACTTCTCAAAAGAAAAACAAAAATAAAAAGAACTAAATTTTATTCTTAGTTTTTAGGTAAGAGCGGAAGATTAATTTCTTCCGCTCTTTTTTTTAAATTTTTAAAGTTGTTGCTATACTGTTTTTCAAGATATTTATAATCATTTTACGACAAAGGGTTGCTATGAAAATTCAAACAGTTTGGAGTGAACAAGATATTTGCGACGTAACAAGCCAAGGAATTGCGATGTTATTGGCAGAAGGTTTTACGACGCAAGATTATGCAGCAATATCAAAATTTATTGATACTGATCTTTCTGTGTATGTAGAGCTGAAAAAATTTACTGGTGCAGCAGGTTCGATACTGACGTTACCAATCATTCAAGATAAAAAAACTACCAAGTTATTTTTTGTTGGTTTAGGTAAAAAAGAAAATGAAAATTTAAATATCGAAACGTATCGCCGTGCACTTGGTACACTGGTTACCACAGCGCAAGCAAAAAAAATAGAATCCTTAGTTTTTGCAATGCCATCAGCAGTAGATTTTGGTGTGAAAGCAGAATTTTTTGCTCAACAAACTTCATCAATTTTAGAAATTGCTGGCTACAAGTATGATGCTTTTATTACCAAACCTGCAGATGAGATACAAAAAGATTTAGTTGTCAGTGTGTGTTGTGCAACAAATAATGAATCAGGCGCTCGTGTTGGATTTAAAACAGGGCAAATTATAGCACAATGCGTCAACAGAGAACGTGATTGGGTTAACACACCACCAAGTCGTTTAACACCAACGCACATTGCAGAATTGGCGCAAGAACTTGCACATGAGCATGGACTTAAGGCAACTGTTTTTGATGGTAAAAAAATTAAAGAATTAGGCATGGAAGGTTTGCACGGAGTATCTCGTGGATCGCATCAAGATCCTCGTTTTGTTATTCTTGAATACAAATCTAAAAAAGCTGATGCACAAACGATTGCTTTTGTTGGTAAAGGTATCACCTTTGATTCTGGTGGATTGTCTATTAAACCAGCAAATTCTATGGAAGAGATGAAAGAAGATATGGCTGGAGCAGGATCAGTTATTAATTCGATCGTTGCGCTTGCTCAATTACAACCAGATGTTAACGTTATCGCTGTTGCAGCAATCACCGAAAATCTTATTGGGCCAGACTCATTAAAACCAGGTGATATTTTGAAATTTTATAACGGTAAAACTGCAGAAGTTCGTAACACTGATGCCGAAGGTCGTTTAGTTTTAGCTGATGCGTTATCGTATGTTACAAAAAATTATGAATTGAATGCTGTTATTGATATTGCAACACTTACTGGCGCATGTATTTACGCTGTCGGGCCGTTCTTTTCTGCATTGTTATCAGACGATATAAATTTTGCTGATAAAGTAAAAGCTGCTGGTGAACGCTCTGGTGATAAAGTGTGGGCGTTGCCATTTACTCCAGATTTTAAAACTGCAATTAAATCTGACATTGCTGACATGCAAAACGTGGGTAATCCATCAATCGCTGCAGGTACGATTACAGCTGCTTGGTTTTTACGTGAGTTTGTAGAAAATAATACGCCATGGGCACATCTTGATATTGCAAGTAGTGCATACAATGTACCAAATATCAGTTATTATCGTCCTGGCGCAACAGGTTCATCAGTCAGACTGTTGATTGATTTAGCAATGAATTGGAAAGCGTAAATAAAAAATAATTAAAATTATTCTTGAATTTTTTTAAGTATTTCAAATAAGATGTGTGCATTGTCATAAAATCGAGAGTGTACACATCTTATTTTGTATGAAGGAATTATCATGAATTTTTTATTCTTTATTTGTTTGTTTTCATCATTTATCTATGGATCATCTCCAGAAGATTATAAAGCTATTCCTGATAAATCAACTACGACTATAATTCAAAATCCATTATATAATGTGATTGATAGAACACCGCAAGAAGAAGGTCCAAAGGTTTCTTATTATCAAAGAAAAGAATCATCTCATCGCAGGCAGGGTGGTGGATGGATAGAAAGTCTTTTTTCTGGGTGGACAATGTCTGATCTTCGTGAAGGATTGATAGTAACAAAAACTCAGCCATTGGAAAAAAAACTTTAAAATTTTTTTTAATAGGAGATGTTATGAGGGGACTCATATTTTTATGTTTGTGGATGTCGATGTGCTCTGCAAGTCAAGATGATCGAGAGCTCGAAATATTTTTATCAACAATGATTAAAGAAGATAATAATAAACCAGTAGGAAGTTTTATAACACATGAACAAGTTGAACAAAAAAAAAGAGAACTTAATAATGGAATGTTACCTTTATCACCAGAAGTAAAAGATCAGATGAAAAGTCATTTATGGTCTCATTTTGAACAAGAGCATGAAGCAATTGATTTTTTTAGAGCATTTGCCGTTAAGCATTCCTTGTATCCATTATCGGTTGAAAAAACTATTGTGATGATACAGTCTGAGTATGCAGTTTCGTCAGATGCAGTTGTTTCTAAGCAAGTTGATAAAGTGTTATTAGAATTAGATGCATTGCGTGATCATAGTGTAAAACTTCATGAAGAATTACAGCAAGTTCAAGATAAAATAAAGCAAAAGCAACGAAAAGCGCAAAAATCTCAAGTTGAGGCTCATCCATTTCGGCTTCCATCTTTAGGTAAAAAGTTTTTGCAAATTTATCTTAGTGATAAAGAAGACAGTTAAATTTTTATTCATAAAAATCATGCGCAGCATTGACAATGAATCCTGCAATCATCATGTTACAAGCAAGGGCGGTGTTACCATAACTGATGAAAGGCAAGCCAATACCTTTTGTTGGAGCAAGGCCGGTTGATACAAAAATATTAATGAGAGCTTGAATGGTAACGAGAATCGTCAGCCCTTGTACCATGTAGACAGCAAATAAATTTTTTAGATTCCAAGAAATTTTAAATCCAAAATATAAAAATAAAATAAACAACGTGATGAGTAATGTTGTGCCAATAAATCCAATTTCTTCAGCAATAATTGCAAAAATAAAATCAGTATGTTGCATAGGCAGGTAGAAAAATTTTTGTTTTGATTGTGCAATACCATTGCCCCACATGCCGCCAGATCCGATTGCAATCATCGATTGAATCACCTGAAACCCAGCACCTTGCGGATCTTTCCATGGATCTAAATAAATTAAAATTCGTTTCCAGCGATAGGGTTGCAAATAAATAATAATGCTTGCAAGTGGTAGCGCGACACCTGTCAGTATCGTTAGATATTTCATATTCATTTTTGCAATAAACAACATAATTAAAACTGTTGCAAGAATCGTTGCTGTGCAACCAAAATCTGGCTGTTTGAGTAAGATTGCGCTAATAAACATGCAGATGCACAATAAAGGCAAATAGCCGCGCTTGAATGATTCGCGTTGATCTTGTTTGCGAGATAAAAATGATGCGACATAAATTATGGTCGCAATTTTTAAAAGTTC
>Ga0208373_1004279_pt1 | contig 13113 bp, 5 predicted proteins | sample RifOxyC2_FD_184036 | JGI IMG/M metagenome (GOLD analysis project Ga0208373, IMG submission 184036) | Soil microbial communities from Rifle, Colorado - Rifle Oxygen_injection C2 (SPAdes) | ecosystem: Environmental > Terrestrial > Deep subsurface > Rock core/Sediment | place: Rifle, Colorado...
GTATAAGAAGGACTGCCACCGCCGGAACAGGCCAAAAGGTAAACGCCCAGAACTTCGCCGGGGGCCGCGGCATACCCATTATGATGAGAGTGCGAACTGGTAGGAACGCTCAAACTGCTCCAGCCGGCCCCACCAGTGGTGCTGATGCTCATGGTCGGTGATAAAATACTGCCGATAATATTGTTGTCAAACGCAGCCATGGAACGGGAAGAGCTGACATTGCTGATGGTTACAGGAGTTTCCGTACCCGGAATTGCCGACCGGTCAGGCGTCATGGACGGCTCCCAAGGCATGGGACGGCTTGCGTGACCATTATTATAACTTTTAGGTTCAGGAAGGTTTTGCCAGGTATTATTGCTTTGAACTAACGGCAATTGCGGAGTTGCGTCAGCAGATGCAAGCCGGACATTATCAAAATAAACTTTGGTATGGGTTTGCGCCCAGGTTACCAGAACATACATGGATGCAATCTTTGATAAATCCAGCAGCTTTGCCTGCTCCGCGTCAGCCAAATCATATTCCAAAGTAACCCATTGGCCCGGTGTAATGTTATACTTCCGTCCCATGCTAAGCGGAGAGGGCGTCATATCGTCCTCGATTTGGATTTCAACGGTAGCGGCCGCTACCGTTGATTTTATATCGACCCAGAGTTTGGAATAACCAGACCAATCGCGTCCCAAGAGAATCTGATTCCATCCCGAACTTCTTATCAATACTGAATACCGGTAGAAACAGTCGTAGTCAAATGACTTGCGGATTAATCCGCTCTCAAACCAGGAATTCGAATCCGGAGAAAAACGGGAGCTTCGCGAACCTTCGGATGCTTCGTTGGTATCAATATACTTTATTGTTCCGCCATAACCCGCGGGAGCCGACCAGTAGCCATCAGTATCCAATACAACACCATCCCCTGTTTCCCAGCCGAAAAGACGATATGCCCCGGTTTCCTGCGCAACCGCATTTTGATTCAATATTAAAAGATTGAGAAAAATTGAAACAAATAGAATTGAGAAACCGCGTGTTTTTTGCATATCCCCTCCATATTTAGTAATGTTTATAAGTCTGTTATTTGGTTACGCAAAAAAAACACCACTATTAAAAGCTAAGAAATAAATGCCCCATTCTCTTTTTCAACAAGAAGTTATAACGGCATTTTTATAGAATTGTTATTGCACTATTTGAGAATATTTGATAAAACATCGAATTAATTTTCTTAAGCACTTAAAATTTAAAATAAGCGATTAATTTATCTTATTGATTTTGATACTGTTATAGAATTATTATATATTTATTTCATTTGAGACAACCATTAATGATACTGGGTCTAATTCTCCGCAGCTTGCTGCGGCTTTGATTGACAAGGTGACCCACCCCTTTCCCCTCCCTATAAATAGGGAGGGGCGCGTGTCTGATTTTCTGGCACCCCCTTCCTTATTCATAGGGAAGGGGGCTGGGGGGATGGGTAACCTGTTTTGCATTTTATTTTTTCGATACCCCGTAACTTGCTGCGGGGTAGTTCATTATTGTATTTATGGATAATTTCTTGAATCAGTATCAGATTACCGAAACGCTTCTCAATTATTTGCACGCTCACACAACATATCTTGGGCTGGTTCTATCTCTCGATGACCAAGGTACGATAAAAAGTATTCCATATACAAATTATGGCCTCTACGGTTTTGATTTTTCAAATATCATCCAGGGCAATGTCCGGGATTACTATTCGCTTCCATCCAATAAATCCATAACCGATTTGGCCATTCCAGTTTCTAAAAGTGGCGATATGCTGACCTTGGAATCATTTCCTGACACGCGATATTCCTTTCCCTCAAAAAATCTTTTCGAAAAGTTTGATTTGCTCTTCGAATTCCATTCAAAAATTCCCTACTCCATTCTTTTCTTATGGCGCCTGGAGAACCAGGGCCTGATCGGTATCATTCAATTCAGTGACTTTGTCCGGCGCACGCTTTATTATAAACAGAATCCGCTTGTCTATCTGAATGGCCAGGGTAAAATCCAGGGCTTCAACCGCAATTTCTTTATGCTTTTCTCTTCCTTGGCCGATAACCTGCCGGAAAATCTATTGGGCGTCGACATCGAAAAGATCCTCCAACCCAGCCCCATCACCACCATTGCCGGCCCGCCCGGCGATTTCCATAAGATGCACGGAGAAAAATGGCAGATTCTCTACTCTGTCAACCTTGAGGAAAACAGCGACGAGGAATTAAAGCATGTTTTTCCGCTTGACAACCTGCACAAGAGCGATCGCGGTCGGGCTTGGCGGCCCCTGCCGCAGAATCGCGGACTGCTGCCCCTGCTGCAACCTCTGGACCTTGTGGATAACGATATAAAACTGGAATTGCGCTTCAGCTCCCCGGCAGGGCTCCTGCCGCAGGTGATTATCGGCGGAGATAAACTGGACGGGCCGATTTTTCCGGATTATTGCGGTTATCTGCTCGGATGTGATGAACAGCAGGAAAATTATATCATTAAAAAGGGCGGGGAATTGGTGCATCATCTGCCCCGTTCACGGACCCCGCAAGACACGGAAAATGTGCTGGAAGTTCTTAAACGCGGCGAACGGCTGGCTTTTTTCCTTAATGGCGAGCTCCGGATCGGTTACGTGGACCTGAATGTCGAAGATAACCGCCATGCTTATCAATATTTGCATGTCAGCACGCAACCCTCCGGTACAGGAATAGTGCTGCAACAACTTTCGGTTTTCACTCTGCCGCGCCGGAAAACCGACGAAGGGATGCCAAGCAACGAATGTTCTGCGAAGAACAAGGACGATGTCCTGCTTCGCTTCCAGCAGCTCAGCGATGCGCGCATCACGCAGGTTCAGCGCACCTTCCATTACACGTTTGTCTTTTTCGACATCTCTCATTTTGTACGCAACATCCGCTCGCTGCGCGAACAGCGCGACCGCGCAGTGCTGGAACGCGACAGGTTCCGTGAGCTCGCTTTACGCCAGGAGTCGGAACCGGCCGCGTTTGTGGGGGTCAGCCCGGCCATTTTGCACATCAAGGAACGCGCGGCCGTGGCCGCCTCGGTCCAGGTCACCATTCTCATTGAAGGCCAGACCGGCACGGGCAAAGAGGTATTGGCGCGCTATATTCACGAACACAGCCCTTTTCGCGCCGGCCCGTTCATCAAAGTGGACTGCTCGGCGCTGCCGGCCACGCTTCTGGAAAGCGAGCTCTTCGGTTTTGAAAAGGGGGCGTTTACCGGCGCGGTGCAGGCGCGGCGCGGAAAACTTGAAGAAGCCGCCGGGGGCACGCTTTTTCTGGATGAAGTGGGCAATCTCCCCATAAGCGCCCAAGTGAAACTTCTTAATTTTTTGCAGGATTTGAGCATCGAACGGCTGGGCAGCAACAAAAAGATAAAAATCGAGACACGGATTATTGCCGCCTCTAACGTTTCCTTAAAAATGCTGGTGGACGGCGGGCAATTCCGCGCCGATCTTTTTTACCGCATGAATACGGTCAATTTTAACCTGCCGGCGCTTAACGAGCGAAAAGAGGATATCACTCATCTCGGCGCCTATTTTCTTGCCCGCTACAATGCCAAATTCGCCCGCTCCATTTCCGGCATTTCACCCGACGGCTTTCAGAAGCTGTTGGAATATCAATGGCCGGGCAATATCCGCGAACTGGAGAACGTGGTGCAGAACGCGGTGCTGTTCTGCGCGGAAAAAATGATCGCCGGGCATCACCTGAACCTTCCCTTGTCGGCCGCAGCGTCCGTTCCGGAAAATTCGACACTCCCGCTGCCGCGCAACCCGCGTCTGTTGACGGGCCGGCATATTATGGAATTGCTGAAAAAAAATCATGGAATCGTAGGGCGCGCCGCCGGAGAGGCCGGCGTTTCCCGCGCCACTTTTTATCGAAAGATAAAAAAGTTCAAGATTTCTATAAACGAACTGTTTTAGCCATTACCGCTGCCACCGATCCAATCGCCCGCGAGGACCGAAGGAACCGGTAAATCCTTCATGGCCAAAAGCCCGGGCAGGGCGTTAATGGCCTTGGGGATCGTATTGATGGTCATGGCAATGGTTCCGATATCCCCGTTGATTCCCCCCAATATCTTCTGATGAATATCCGGTCTTCCTTTAATGATAATCGCATCGTACTCTTCCTCAATACCGGCATAAGCGATGAAATTCAGCCGGATCACCTCCTGGCCGTTTATTTTTCCATAAGCGACACTTTTTAGACCCAGCACTTTTCCCGGAAGCACCTCCCCCAGGCCGGTCTGTACCGCATTTTGCGCAATCACGGGTTCCGGCGGAAATTCACGGGTTTCCTGGAGACGCCAGCCCAGAGCATTCGCGATCATATTAATCGATTCCAAAAGGCCCACGTGACCGGTGATTATTTTCTGTTCGATATTATTTTTAAATTCCTCGGCACTTAAGCCCGTGCCCACCTTTTTTTGAAAAGGAATTCTGCGGCGCGCCGAATTCATCATGCGCGTAACCGTGATGGAATTCACCTCCAAACAGGGTCCCGTTAAAGTGAGCGGCAGGGTATCCATTAAAAAGCCGGGATTGATGCCCGTGCCCACCACGGTCACCTTGTATTTTTTGGCCAACGCGTCAATTTTCTTCGACAGGGCCGCGTGACGTTTAAAGGGGAAAGACAATTCTTCGCACGTGGAAATAACATTAAGACCCGCCCGCATGCACTCTTTTAATTCAGGAAAAACCTTTATCAACGAAGAAGAGGTGGTATGCACCACGGCCTGCGCCTTTGCCTTCTTGAACACCTCCTGGGGTTTGTCCGATATTTTCACGCCGATCAGTTTCGTCAGCCCTAAAACCTCACCGACATCTTTGCCGACTTTCTTCGGATCGATGTCGATAACGCCGACAAGTTTGACGTTCTTTTTCGCCAGCAGCTCTTTGGTAATATTGCCGCCAATCACCCCCAGACCCAAGACGACAACCCTAATCTGACCCTTTGCCATGGTCCAATTCCTTTCCTTAAGTAAAAAGTGAATTATCCGATAAACGGTTATTTTATTAAAACAGCTCTTTCCTGCAATACTATTTTCCCGAAATCTATTTTAATTACGTAAACACCACTGCTTACCGGTTTTCCCCGGTTATCTATTCCATTCCATGAAATGCCGGTTTTAAATAAAGGCCCATATTCCGCTTTGTTAAACCGCATCATTTTAACCAGTTTGCCCCGAATGTCGTAAATAGCAATACGCAGAAATGGCGCCTTATCCGGTTCCCATGCAGAATTCAAACGAATCAATGTGGTCGGATTGAAGGGATTGGGATAAAGCGACATAGACAGCGGGACGTTCGCGTTGCCTTTGTTGCTTTCTACGGCCAAATTATCCCAGGTCAGGATTGGGTTCTGAAAAAAATGCGTTTTATCATTCGCATAAAAAAGCATTGCCTGGTGCCAGGTCAGGTCATATTTACCGAAATAACCATGATCCGGTTTTTGCAAGAGCTGAGGATTAGTCCCATTGACCGTAAAAAGATTATACTTGCGTTCAAATGCCGTGTCGCGGCTGAAATAAAGGAGTGTTGCAAGAGACCCCGTGCAGCGGTAATGGCTGGTACTTGTAATAAGCGGATTGTCCGCTGTGCCGGTGGGCGCCCACCCGTAATAGTTCATACCGCCGTTTGCGCCGAGCTCAAGATCGCGCCAGCACGCGACGCGCTTCTGGATATAGGGGACAAGGGAGTCATTCCAGAACTGACCGATATACCAGCAGAAAACCATGTCATTGATTGCGCCGACCCAGCCGTCAGGCCTTCCGTCATCAAGCTGCCCCCATAAACCGCTGTCCGACAAGCTCGCAATCGTGCCGTATTTGCCGTTGGCGCCCTGCGCCCATTCATGCATCATCTGTGTAAAGTAATCCTGTACGTTGACGCCGTTGATCGTATCGTTATTTTCAATCATCGAGCACATCCAAATGCTGGACAGTGTTGCAGCATCATCGCGGCCCAAACCGCCCTGTCCGGGCAATGTGGGGCCGCTTCCCCGCCAAACCCTATAGTCAGGCATCATATCCGTATATTCATACATGGCATCACGGATTTTCAAATCGCCGGAAACGAGATAATAGGTAAAAAGATCTCGGCAGGAGAAATGTTCGGTCCGGTTCCCAGGGGTTCCCGGAATCCATTGATGGGCGTAGCCCAGATTATAAGACCCGGTCGGAAGCGGCGCGGAATGGATGGGATCCCGTACCAGCCCCGTATCCCTCAACCAGTAGTGAAGCGAATTTCGAGGATCAAATCCCACTAAACTGTCCAGATGACACTGGCGGAAATCGGCATAAAGCCATGCATTGGCCTCGAGCACCCTTAACATGCAGGGATTCTGGTACCGGAAATAACGGGTGCCCTGGTTTTCGAACAGTTCCGGTGAATTGGTCCCATTGCGCCAGAAAGGTTCGCCGAAGGTGGCCCAGGAGTCATAGTAATTGCTGTCAAGATTGTCCCATTTCTTTGCTCCAGTATATAAAGGATGATCCAGCTCTTTATTGATGAGAGGTAGATGCAAAACGGACGGGGCAGGAATTGAAGTTGTGTCCGGATAAATTTCACCAGGCACGGCGCGGGTCAGCGATATCCAGCTCCGCTCCATTTGCGGGACTACCGGATGATTGAAGGCGGCCATTATGCCGGCCGAATTGGCCGAGGCGGCGGAACCCGCATGGAAATAATAGCACAATTTATGGGTCTTGTGCTCGGCAATGCCGATGAAAAACCGGTCATTGTCTTCACGGTCCCATTGTTCAGTTCTTCCGTAATGGGCCGAATCCGACCCCTGTTCATAACGTGCGGGCCACAGCCGGGCCTCCAGGAGCCCGTTCTGCTTTACGTGCATCTCTTTCGGACAATTCGACGCAAACTCGTACGTCCCGACGCTCACGCCCCAGTTGTTGTCCGAAACGTCCATCCATCCCAGCGCCCGCGCGCTGGTATCGGTGCGTGCGCCCGTTTGAACCGTGTTTACCCCGACCACGGAGGAAAAACCGAACTGGTAGGGTTGGAACACATACGCGGAATCCGCCAAGGAAGCGGAATACTGGCTGTTCCCGTACAACGTCACCTGTTGCGCGCCCGAAAGATTTGCCTGTAATTTCAACCGCATTCCGTTAAACGCAAGCGCCCCGCGTGCATGGGGATGATAGGAATTCTTCATTGAATATTGAACGTGGACATAGGACTTTCCCGCAAAGGCGTAAATCCGGCACAAATACCCGTAAAACAAAGGGTCGGACGCGCCGTTCGAATGATTGCCCGTAACCTTGATAATCGCGCGCAGGGGGCCGGATTCCTCCACTTTCACTTTCAGCGTCTGGTCGTTCCCCGAAGTATAGGTCCCGCCGAAATGGTCGGTGATTTCAGCGCCGTTTGTCAGCGAAGAGGAGACGATTTCGTCATCCACGGAGCCGTCATTGTCCTGGTCAATCCAGACCTGGTCAAACAGGTTGAATCCGTTCTGCTTGCGGAGGGTGAAGGTCAGCGTGCCGGTGGAAACCGTTACCTTTGTACCATCTTCGGTGACTGTGACCTGACCCTGGCTGTAGGAAGGGGAAGCAAAGGTGCCGTCTTTCCGAAAGCGGAGTTCGCAGGGGGTTTCAGTCTGAGCATTGATATCCGACGGAAAGGTGAGGAGTACCCATCGGAGACTCCCATCCGGCCAGCGCATCTGAGGTCGGCTTTGGAAGGGAATTTGAGCCCCCCCGCCCGAAAAGAGACCGATATGGGAGGCCTCGTTAATCAGGCCTTTTGGCAGGGGGATGCCGCTGCTCACAAAATCCTGGGTCCGCTGCACGCCCCAGTATTCGCGCAAAGACAATGTTTTGGAAAATTCGGTTTCGCTGTACCCGGGAGAGGCAAAAAGGCAAACCAGACCCAGTATAAACAAATACATTTTCATAAGACGTCCTCCTCTTTAAAATAAAAAATGCATGTATTGTTCAGAAAATAGCAATAAAAAGTTAAAAACCAGTGATCTATGTTTTAGATTTGCAAAGATAGGGCCAAACAGTTATACGATTAAAAAGCGGGATATTTAGGCTTTTTGTGTAAATCGATTAACAAGACGAATAAAATGAGACGTAAAATATACGTTTAAAATGTGTTCAAAACAGAAAAATCATGACCGAAGCCATTTCGGCTCTGTCGGAAGGCAGGGAATGGACTGGCGTTGAAAAAAATCCATGCCTTGTTTCCGGCAGATGAAAGAACCGCCGCTGCCCTTGACAATGCCGCGTTCCATAATCGTTTTTCCCGCAACAACGGCCAGCTCAATTTCAGCCGTCGCGGGGTTTATCACGATGATGTCCGCATCAGCGCCCGTTTTCAACAACCCCTTGTTGTTCAACCCCAGCAACCGGGCCGGAGCGAGACAGGCCTTGTAGGCCAGCTCGTTCAGCGTCATGGCGCCGAGTTGGGCAAGCAGCAATCCCTGCTTTACGGTAATATTTCTGGGTAACTCCCCGCCGTCAGTGGCCAGGGCGTTTACGATGAATTCCCCGAGATCGTTTTTTACCAAAGCAATGGATATCGCCGCGGCCAGGGAGTTAATTTCAAAACTGAGAAAAACATCGCTTTTTTTCTGCAAATAATAATTTAAAGCGTCGTTGGGAGGGGGAAAGATTACATTGCGGCTGGCGGCATCATGATAGTGCACCTTTGCCCAGCCTTCAAGAATGGCTTTTTTCATTCCTTCGGCGTCTGCGCTGTAACCGCGCCAAAGCAGGCAGCGCCGGGTCGCCGCACTTTTCGGGACGCCGTTTTCCAAAGCTCCGCTCGTCCCGTTGATTATCGCCAGATAGGATTCGCTGCAACAGCGGGGAACGGTCTTCAACGCGTCAATGGCCCGTTTGGCTTCATCCAGCGGACTACTGCCTTTTGAACCGCGGCAGAAAGAGTTTACGTGCACGATATGAACCGGAAAAGTTCCCGCGAGCCGGATCAATTCCTCAAAACCGCAAATGTCGCCGGGCGTTTCGACCGTACCGGCATGCACCGCGATCCAGTACCGCTTCCGGCCGGCGATTTCGATGGCGGACTGCGTCGCCCGGCGGGTCAACGGGTAGTGTCCGCCCAGAATCTTCACACCCATCGCGCCATTCTCCATCGCGCGCTGAATGACCGTCTCCAGCTCCTCCGGCTGCGGGTCGGTGCCGGACACGGTTTCCCCGGGAATCAGGGCATACAGATAGCCCAACGTCAGGCCGGCGCCGCGGCTTTTATACCCGCTGACGATTTCATCGGGAGTGCCGGCCACCTCAAGGGCGGTGGTGACGCCGGCCCGGGCCAGCATATGATGGCCGTCCGGGCATTTGGCGAGGTGCACGTGGATGTCAACCAGTCCGGGCATCAACAGCTTACCTGTAACGTCGTATACGCGCTCGTTACCATCCGCCGGCAGGGAACCGGCAATGGCGTCGATTTTATCCCCGGTAATCCTTATGTCGCCCGTAAAGGGCGATGTTTTCAAAGGATCAACAAGGATCGCGTTCTTGAATAAAATATTTTCTGCCATCTCTTGTCTGTTCTCTGCGTGTTCCTGCCAGCCGTTATTTTAGTAAAATCAAATTTTCTGTTTTAACGGAAGAACCGTAACGCAACAGGCAGACATACACGCCGCTCGGCGTTTTTTCATCCGGGGAATATTCGACTTCATGCGTTCCGACATTATAATAATGGTTCAAAAGCGTTCTTATTTTAACACCCCGAATATCGTAGATTTCAAGCCTCACGCGGTTTTTTTCGGGCAGGTAAAATCGAATGCGGGTCGACAGGTTCGCCGGATTGGGGTAGCATGAGAAAAGCGTGGGGGGCGCCAAAGCTAGTTCCGGCAGGTTGATACGTGTTGTAAAATTGACCATGGTATCATAGGCCCTGCAGAGCGTGGAATATGCGTAAAACGCAAGGTCTGCGTTGGTGGTTTGCATTTGGGCCGAATCCGGAACGCCCGAGCGCCATACGGAAAGAATGGAATCCGCCGCCTGAAAAATGGAATCCTCCGCAGGGAAGGTGATTGTCCACAAGCCGCGGGAGCTGTCATGGGTGAACAGTTTGAAGGTGTTGATGTATGTAGACATCGCACTATAGTCGTATAATTGTTTTCTTATTTCCCTGTCGATGTTGCATAAAAGCGCCGTGGAGTCCGAGGAATAGGAAAGCGAGCAGGTTTTTGCCACGGGCCAGTAGGGGACGGCGATACCCGCCGCAGGCTGCCCGAGAATGGTCCACATGGTGGAAAAACGCGGATTTTCGCCTTCGAGAACGCCTTGAAACACCGTGGCGGAAACCGAGCCGCTCCGGCAGATGCTCACAGCGGTGGGGATATACCCATATCGGGCTCCGGACAACGTACTGTCAAAGGGAACGGAAAAGGGCACGGAAAAGCCATTGGAAAAGTCACGCATCTGCGTCCGCAATACCGTTCGATAACAGAGTGAATCGCCGTCGGCAAAGCCCTGTATCAGGGCCAGGCTGCGATAATACCGATCTTCCGAATAGCCGATGCTCAAACTGCAATTAAAGGCGAAATTGGTCCTTACCACAAAACCGTCGGGAGCAACGGACGTATCGTTCGCATCGTATTTCCAATATTCAAAACCGGAAGTTTCGAATATCGCGGCAGCGCCGGTCGAATCCATTACCCCGAAACACGCGTTGGTTTTGCGGGCCCCGTTTGTACTGTCAAGGCAATGTTGAAAATCAGCAACGGTTTTGCAATATTTCAACGCCGAAGTCATAAATGCGCTGTTACCCTCACCCGTGGAGGCGACCGGAAAATCGGTGATTACGGAGTTGCAGATGGCGAACCCATGTTTGTTTACACCCTTCCAGGCTTCATAATAATACGGATTACTGACAACACACACATATCCGTATGTCGAATTATAGTACACTTCATTATCCGGGCTGCTGGTCATGTCCCGCGTCTTCCAGAGCAACGGCCTTCCGTCCGTCGTGGCTTTTCCCGCAGCCACGCCGATGGTGCATTCTCCTTCTGAATTTTCATTTCCTGATGTGTCGGCAAACAAGCCGACGCAGGAAAAACCAAGCAGGAGAACCAACGTTCCTGACACCCTGTTCAAATTCATTGGGGCTCTCCTTTTATTGTTACGAGTAACGAACGCTCGTGTTATTAATAACAATGGGTCTAATTCCCCGCAGCTTGCTGCGGCTTTCAAAAAGGTGACCCACCCCTTTTCCCCTCCCTACTCGTAGGGAGGGGCTTTTTCTTGCTCCCCTTCCCTATTCATAGGGAAGGGGCTGGGGGATGGGTAACCTGTTTTCGATACCCCGGAGCTCTGCTCCGGGGAGCATTCATTACTTCCAAAAAAACTCTTTTATACGTTGTCAAATAGAGTTGTATAGGATTTGCCTTAATCTTAAATAATAAATGACAATTCGTGTCAAGATTAAGATATTCCTTTTTATTTGACAAGTCAACAGCTTTCCGGCAATAGCATTTCTTATGCGTTTAAGCGCTAAAAATTGTATATTAGCATTGATTAGGTAAAAATAAAGGGGGTTTCCTTGAATGAAAAAACTATTACTAAAATTGCCGTTATTGGCAAACTGAGGCAGGGCCTGTTTCTTCTCCTGGTCATTTTTCCTGTTTTTGCAACGGCCCTGACCTACCGGCAGGAATTTATTTATGACACCACGGTATATCCCGATGAAGCGGCCGTGAACGTCAATATCAGCAACAGCCGCTATCCCAACTGCAACACACTTCAGGACTGCATCCAGGACATTTTCAGGATAGAGGGGGCGCAGAACGATCACCAGAAGATGATGGCCCTCTGGAAATGGTTTGTTGTCCAGCTTTTTAAGGTCGGGACGGGCGGAGTACCCTCCTATCGTGAAAAAGATGTTTATGACCCGGCAAAAATTCTTACCGTATACGGCGCCGGGGAATGCGAAATTTCAGCCATGACCATGGTCGGATTATGGCGCGCGGCAGGATACATCGCATATGATCAGGCCAGTTCCGGCCATACCTTTGCCAGCTTCCGCTACCGCGACGTTGACGGCCAGATGCGCATGCACGACGCCGATCCGAATTTCCAGAAGATATACTGGAACGTTTCCCAGAACCGGCTTTCCCCCAAGACCATCCCGGTCATAAAGGCAAGCGCCGGTTTCGTGTACCGCCATATTGTCGCGCCCCAGACCGCGCACAGCCTGCGCACTTCCTTGAGACTGGGCGAAACCATAGAGCGCCGCTGGTTCAATACGGGCCACATCATGGACAGCACGTCCCTCGGTCATGGCGTTGAGGCGGCGGGCGAGGAGCAGCAGCTCTTCAGCGCCGACACATCCCCTTCAACATACCAGATGAGTCTTTATACCGGCTCCGCCAATACGGCCTGTTCCGCCCCGTCCGCGGGCTCGGCGACTCTCCACCCCGCATCAACGGGGCAGCTCGGCAGTTTTATATACCGGATGACCTCACCCTTCCCCGCGGTTGCCTGCACGTCCAGAGTCGTGCTTGTCAAAACCGACAATTCCGACGTGTGCCGCCTTATGTTTTCCAAGGACGGGGGCGTCAACTGGACAACGCTTGTCAACAAGACCACGACCGGCACCGAAACGACGACCGTGGCCCTGCCGAACATCACGTGCGCATACACCCTGCTCATCAAGGCCGAGTTCCAGACATCCGGGAGCCCGGGCCAGGTCGGCATGAATTCACTTGACTTTGCGGCCTACCGCCAGCTGAATTTCGGCATACTGCCGAAACTGCTTTTCGGCGCGAACTGCTACAAGGTGACCGTTGACAGCATCATTCCTGGATATGGCGTACGCGTCGAGGTCAGGTACAAGAAATTCCCGACCGCCATAGCCATACTTTATGCGATCGACACCGTCACGCAGTCTCCATCCTATCTCTATGTCAACATCGCGGGGCTGCTTGACCCCTCAATGCTTTCTTTACAAATGAAACTGATCCCCTGCGCCACGACGTACCCGCAGAACGATTCTCTGGCGGTGATGTTCACCCAGCCCTGTACGCTTCGGGGAGCCGCCGGCACCTATACCGCGATTGGCGCTGAAACCAGCAACATCCAGGTCTCGGGATTCTTCCCGCAGTCAACGCT
>Ga0208373_1004282_pt1 | contig 13101 bp, 11 predicted proteins | sample RifOxyC2_FD_184036 | JGI IMG/M metagenome (GOLD analysis project Ga0208373, IMG submission 184036) | Soil microbial communities from Rifle, Colorado - Rifle Oxygen_injection C2 (SPAdes) | ecosystem: Environmental > Terrestrial > Deep subsurface > Rock core/Sediment | place: Rifle, Colorado...
GCTCCTGACAGTGCCTATCGACGCGAGGTCCAAGCCCATGACCTTGAGTGTGTTGGATGGCACGGTCCCCTTGTAGTCCGGGGCGTCCTGGCCAAGTATCTTCTTGGCTGCGACCCGGGCCTGGTCCAGCGCGGGCGGGATGATGCCCCAGGTCTTCCCGTCGAACTCGGCGACATCGCCCAATGCGAATATGTCCGGATCGGAGGTCCTCAGCGAACCGTCCACGACGATGCCGCGATTGATCTTGAGCCCAGCGTCCTTGGCCAGCTCCAGGTTCGGCCTCGCCCCCGCCGAGATTATGATCAAGTCCGCTGGTATGGTCCGGCCGTCTTTGAGTTTCACACCCGAGACCTTCGCGCCGCCCAGAACCTCCTCGGTCTCTGACTTCGTGAGGACCTTGGTGCCACCGTTCTCAATCCACCTCTGGAGTATCGTGGCGCCTTCGTGGTCTAGTTGTCTCATGAGGAGGTGCTCGGCGTATTCCAGCACAGTGATGCGCAGGCCTTTGAACCCGGAGACAAGGGCCCTGGCCGTTTCGAGCCCGAGGAGCCCTCCGCCTATGATCACGACCTCCTTGGCTGTCCTAGCAGTCGCCATGATCCTCTTGGCGTCATCGAGTGTCCTGAGGGTGAACACGTTCTCCTTAGGCAGCCCCTTCAGGGGCGGAAGGAACGAGCTCGCGCCGTTGGCCAGCACGAGTCTGTCGTAGCCCTCGGACGTGCCACTCACGTTTATGGTCTTCGCCTTCGGGTCGATCCGTTCGACCTTCGAGCCGAGATAGAGCTTGATGCGGTTCTTCTCGTACCATTCGCGCGGAAAGAACAGCATCTCGTCCTCTTTGACGACGCCGGAGATCAGGTCTATCAGCTTCGGCCTCGCGTAGTAGGGCGTGGGCTCGTCCGAGTATATGGCAATCTCCGCATCCGTGTCCGCATCCCGCAGGGCCTTGGCCGCGGTCGTGCCTGCGACGTTGTTCCCTACCACCACAATCCTCATGCCATCACATCCGTCCGATGCGCGTCGGCCATGTCGATGGGACCGCCTCGAATTAATGTTTTTGGCGAAGTGGTTCTTGACAGAGCTCCCGCTGACTCATTGAAAAATGAGAAACTTGGAAGGATACAGCAGTCTGCATGTGCAGCACGTATAACGGCTGAGCCGATATCGCTAGGCCAACATGTTTGTTAGCGGCTACAACTTTTAGTAGCTGCGGGCTGAATGCCTCGGCGAACCTTGGCACTTACACCCCAGCTCTATCAACGCCATCATGTAATGGCGGTTGTAAGGTGCCTCGTTTTCGGGGCGGCTTCAAGCTTAGATGCTTTCAGCTTTTATCCGCTATCGCGTGGCTGCTCAGCATTGCCCTGCCGGACAACTGATAGACTAGAGGCGACGAATCCTCGTTCCTCTCGTACTAAAGGATCCTTCCCGTCAGGCACCAAGACGCTTCCAGCAAAAAGCAACAAACCTGTCTCACGACGGTCTGAACCCAGTTCACGATCCCTTTTAATGGGCGAACAACCCCACCCTTGGCAGCTGCTGCACCACCAGGATAGGAAGAACCGACGGCGAAGTAGCAAGCCTCCAGGTCGATATGAACTCTTGCTGGAGACGACTCAGTTATCCCCGGGGTAACTTCTCTGTAATCACTGACCCCCATTTGTGAGGTACAGTGGTTCGCTAGGCCCTGATTTCTCATCGTGGTTCGTTGTTGGGCCGAACCACGTCAAGCCGGCTTTTGCCCTTGCACTCTATGGTAGATTTCTGACCTACCTGAGCCGACCGTTGGGCGCCCTTGTTACCTTTTTGAGGGCGTGGCGCCCCACCCAAACTGCCTACCTACCGGTGTCCATCCGAAGATGTAAGTGATACGAGTTCAAAAGGGCGGTGTTTCATCGTCGACTCGGAACTGGCCTAGCGGCCAGCCCTGGTAACGTCTCCCGCCTACGCTACACATTCGAGCTCATATCACAACGACAGGTTGCAGTAAAGCTCCACGGGGTCTTCGCTTTCAGCTGGAAGTTGACGGACTGTGCGCCGTCATGTAGGTTTCACCGGCTTCGACGCGGGGACAGTAGAGCTCTCGTTGGGCCTTCATGCAAGTCGCCAATTAAGCGACAAGGTATTACGCTACCTTAAGAGGGTCATAGTTACCCCCGCCGTTTAACGGTCCTTCGTTCCCTTGTAAGGGAGTTTCAGATACCGTCACTGGGCAGGATTCAGCGGCAATACGCATCCTTTCGGACTAGCTGCCACCTTTGTTTTGGTTAAACAGTCGGGGCTCCCTTGTCACTGCGACCAGCTCATCACTGAGCTGGCACCGCTTCTCCCTAAGTTACGCGGCTAATTTGCCGAGTTCCCTCGCGTCAATTAACGCCGACAGGCCTTGGACTTCTCATCCAGGGGCACCTGTGTCGGATCTTGGTACGATCGTTCCAGTTGTTTAGCACATCCATTTTCACGGGCACCAGGGATAGGCTGAAGGGGGCCTTCGCCCCCCTACTCGTGATTTCACCCGGTTCTCACCATTACGGTTCTTCCCAGGTTTATACACTTGAACAGATTGGCGCTCCTGTTCAGCATACCCCGATGCGTCAGGATGTGCGCAGAGACTGGCACGGTGCAGGAATATTAACCTGCTTACCCTTTTGACGTTCTCGATTAAGGAACGCCTTAGGATCGACTAACCCTCGACTGACGAACATTGTCGAGGAACCCTTGCCCCTACGGCCGAGCGGATTCTCACCGCTCTTTGCTGCTACTCCCACCAGGATCCTCATTCGAACGCGGTCCATTCGATCTCACGACCGAACTTCTACCCACGCACGACGCCCCCCTACCAGGTCACCTTTCGGTGCTCTCAAGTATCGGTAGCTGACTTAGCCCCGTCCATTTTCAGGGCCCTTGATCTTGACCGGTGAGCTGTTACGCTATCTTTAAATGGTGGCTGCTTCTAAGCCCACATCCCGGTTGTCTCTGACTAAGGACTCCTTTTGCCCGTTCACACTTAGTCAACATTTAGGGACCTTAACTTGAGGCTGGGTTGTTCCCCTTTTGCGTATGGAGCTTACCCCTCATACGCTCACTCCCAGAGTCTACAGCGACGACAGGTTCGGAGTTTGGCAGGGCACCGAGGGATTTCTCCCCCTAAATGCCCAATCGGTCGCTCTACCCCATCGTCCACCTCGTCCGAGATCTACCTGCGAGTAGTTTCGGGGGGGACCAGCTATATCCAGTTTAGATTGGCCTTTCACCCCTAGACGCAGATCATCCCAGTGATTTGCACCTCAACACGGGTTCGGTCCTCCACCCAGGTTTCCCTGGGCTTCAACCTATCCACGCCTAGATCAACTGGCTTCGGGTCTCTCACCGATGACTTCGGGCGAGCCCACCCCGTCCCTCACCCTTGCGGGTTGCGGACTTGTCGGTTTCCCTCCGGCTCCTTGGTTACCCAATTAGCCTCGCCATCGATTTGAACTCCCTGGCCCGTTATTCAAAACGGATAATACGACGTCGGTCCACTCTTTCGAGTTTCTTCCCTTGCACGCCGTATAGTACTGTCACCATCTGGTTTCAGGCTCTTTGCACCTCCCGCTAAGGGTACTTTTCAGCTTTCGCTCACGCTACTACTACACTATCGGTCTCGGGTCGTATTTAGGGTTGGAAGCAAATGGCTCCCAGATTCACGCGCGATATCCAACGCGCGCTACTCAAGATCCTCCGAATCGTCTTTTCAACTTGCCCCTACAGGGCTGTCACCCTCTTTGGCGCTCCATTCCAGGAGACTTCGGGTTCATTGATTAAGACGTACCAGAGTCTACAACACCACATCTCCGGCCTATTTCTAGGCAGGATTCAGTTTGCCCTGTGCCGCGTTCGATCGCCTTTAATGACGGCATCTCTATTGATTTCTTTTCCTCGGGGTACTAAGATGCTTCAATCCCCCCGGTTCCCTATCCTCACGGATTGCTCCGAAGAGCAGGAAGTCCCATTCGGTAATCACCGGATCAATAGCTCCTTGCGCTTACCCGGTGCGTATCGCAGCTTGGCACGACCTTCTTCGGCGCCCGAACCGAGCCATTCCCCAGACGGTTTAATTAGCCGCTAGCATGTCGGCTCAGCACACGTCCGTGCTGCACATGATCGGTATTCACAAGAGCCCGCAGGTCCTTCCCGCCCGCTGCCCCTCTACCATCTTCCCCGGTCAGTCGATGCCCGGGTGCACGTTCCCTCCCCACTATAACAGGAGCTGTTTCCTTACTTAGGAATTGCCCTGCCAATGGGCTGGGAATCCCGCTATGTATGGTCCTGTATAAAAGCGTTGCCGTATGTGTCGCGAACACCAGCGGTTCCAGTGGAAGCCGTTCATCGGCGCGCGTGCCTTGGTACGTCCGGGAACCGAAATCTTGATTTGTCCAGGAGCGCATGGCAATAGCTGGATGGGTGACAAGATGTCTTCTGAGGAACCTCCACCGCCGAGCGACGAGAAAACCCCCGAGGCGGCGCCTCCGCCGGCCGCTCCCGATGGGGAGCCGCTCGAGCCCGGGGAGGAGTGGATCGAGGAGTATGAACCCGAGAAGGAAGAGACGAAGCCCAGGAAGAGGATGCCGCACCGACTGGGCATCATAGTAGCCGTCGCGATTGTCCTGATCCTGGTGATTTGGACCCTTCTGAGCCCCCAGGTGCTGCCGGAATCTGGGGAGACGTACCTCGATTCGGGGACATACGCGAACCTGGGGTCCTACGATGGAGCGCTCGACATCTGGTGGCTCTTCAATCTGGTGCATGTGGCGAACACGACCTGGGGCGTATCCGTGAGCGGGGACCAGAACGTCTCCGCTGGGCAGCCTGCCACGTTCCATGTTCTGGTGACCAAGGTCGACGAGGTCATGAAGAACCCGTGGTTCGTCGGGACCTCCGTGAACCTCAAGAAGGTCGAGCTGTACACTGAGGATGGCGTCCAGGTGGGGTCCATGGTGTCGGAATCGAGTGAGCCATTCGGTCCCATAGCCGAGCTGGAGGCGACGTTCGACTCGCCCGGCACTTACGAGTGCCACGTGTATGTCGAGATGACCATCTACGGCAAGATGATCGTCGGCTACCTCCCGGTCAAGGTCCTGAGGATAACTGCGGACCTCGACGTGAGCATAATCGCATCTTGAATGCGGCTGTAAACCTCTTCCATCATCCATTCTTCGCTGCGGGTGTCACAGATAGAAGATATATAGCTACACGCGCATGGCGCAGGCCGCATGGCCCTTGAGCTCATACTCATCAGGCATGGCGAGACCGATTGGAACAAGGACAGGGTGTTCCGGGGTCACATGGACATGCGCCTGAACGCGACGGGCGTCGCCCAGGCGGACGCGACCGCCGAGGCCCTGAAGGGCGTCGTGTTCGACGCGATCTTCTCCAGCCCGCTGAAGCGCGCGCTGGTCACCGCCCGCAGGATCGCGAAGCCGCACGAGATCGAGGTGCGCGAGGCGGAGGGTTTCACGGACATGTACTTCGGCTCGTGGCAGGGTCTGACCGAGGCTCAGGTCGCTGAGAAGTACCCCCCGATGCTGCGCAAGTGGAATGTGAGCCCCGCCCATTTCAGGCCACCAGGCGGAGAGAGCACGAAGAAGGCCTGGAAGAGGGTCAACAGCCAGCTGAGGGAGATCCTGTTCACGCACGGGACCGGGACGGTCGTCGTGGTTTCTCACCGGGTCCCTCTGAAGATGATGACCGCATACTTGCTGAAGCAGAAGCGCGCGGACATCCACAGGATAAAACACGACCCATGCGCGATATCCGTCTTCAGGGTCCATGACAAAGGCGAGTACGAGGCCGTCAGGTTGAACGACACCAGCCATCTGAAGCAATTGGGCCTCCCCGCGCCTGATGATTTCTGAGGCGTCACAGGATATGTCTGATCGCATCGAGGTTCCTTATCCTGTCGAACCTCGAGTCCGGGAATGTGTCGCGCCTGTCGACGAGCACGCCCCTCAGGCCAGCCCTGGTCGCGCCGACGATGTCCGTCGCTGGCTTGTCGCCCAGGAACACGGTCCTCGACGGAACGGTGCCCGCGAGTTCGAGTGCGATCCCGAATATCTTCGGGTGGGGCTTCCGGACACCGACCTCGTCTGATATCACGATGAAATCGAAGTGTTTCTCCATGTCCAGGTTCCTGAGAACCCTGCGGGCCAGCTCGGTGGCATTCGAGACCATGCCCGTCCTGAGCCCCTTCCTCCGCACGGCCTCCAGGGCTGGGGTCGCATCCGGGAACGGCACCCAGTTCTCGACCTTGGTCACGGCTTCCCTGAATTCCGAACGTAGTTCCCCTGCGAAGATGCTCACGTCGATCCCGGCGCCCAGCTCCTCCAGCACGATGCCGTCGTAGCTCCTCCAGAACCCGGACTCGTCGCTGCCGTCGAGCGTCGCGAACTCGTCGTCCAGGAGCCTGTCTGCCCTGTTCATGGCCTCGCGCAGCCGGACGCGGTCGAATGCGACCCCGTGCTTCCGTAGCGCATCAGCGAACAGGTCCTCCGGAGAAGGCTTGAGGTCCCAGAGCACCCCGCCCGCGTCGAACAGGACGGCATCGAACCCTTCTGTCATCTGGTGTCCACTGCATCTCGTGATATGTAAGGATGTTGGCGGGTCGGGTCACCTGAGCAGTTCCGGCACGTCCGTAGGTATCCTGGCGACTTTGACCCCAGCCGCCTCTAGCGCCTTGATCTTGCTCTCCGCGGTACCCCTGCCCCTGGCGATGATGGCGCCCGCATGGCCCATCCTCTTGCCTGGGGGTGCGGTCCTGCCGGCGATGTACGCCACAACTGGCTTGGTGACGTGCGCCTTGACGAACTCGGCCGCCTCCTCCTCCGCGGTTCCGCCGATCTCCCCGACCAGCACGATCTTCTCGGTGTCCTTGTCCTTCTGGAACCTCGCGAGGACATCGACGAAGTTGGTGCCCGGGACCCTGTCGCCGCCTATGCCTACACAGGTCGACTGTCCGATGCCGTGCTCGGTCATCGCGTTCACGATCTCGTATGTGAGCGTGCCTGATCTGGAGACGACTCCGACGGTGCCCTTCATGAATATCTTGCTAGGGAGTATGCCGACCTTGCCCACGCCGGGCGCGGCGAGTCCGGGGCAGTTCGGGCCGACGAGTGCGACGCCCTTGCTCCTCGCGACGGCGACGAAGTGGATCGCGTCATGGACCGGCACGTGCTCTGTGACGACTACGATTGTGGCGATGCCAGCATCCAGCGCTTCCATGACCGCGTCCTTGGTCATCGGGGCGGGGACGAACACGCACGATGTGTTCGCGCCGGTCTTGGCCACTGCGTCCGCGACCGTGTCGAACACGGGTATGTCGTTGACCTTCTCGCCAGCCTTGCCGGGCGTGACGCCCGCGACGACCTTGGTGCCGAAATCCCGCATGGCCTTCGAGTGGTATGTGCCCTGGTATCCTGTGATGCCCTGGACGACGACCTTTGTCTTCTTGTTTATCATCACCGTCATATGGTCACCTCAGGGACTCCTTCGAGGCCTTCTCGGCCGCCTCGCTCAGCCCGGATGCGGGGATCATGCCCGCCTCCTTCAACATGTCCCTGCCCAGCTCCTCGTTCACTCCCTTGATCCGAGCCACTATCGGCGCTGAAGTGGGCCTCATCTCTATCGCTTCGAGGACCCCTTTCGCGACAGTGTCGCACTTAGTGATGCCTCCGAATATGTTGAGCAGTATGACCTTCGGGTCGGCCTCCTCCATCAGCAGCATGGCGCTCTTGACCTTCTGGGGGTCGTCCGTGCCCCCGAGGTCGAGGAACACGCCCGCTTTCCCGCCGAACATGTTCAGGCTGTCGAGTGTTGCCATGGTCAGGCCCGCGCCGTTCGCGATGACCCCTATGTTCCCGTCCAGCTGGACGAACGCGATGTCGAGTTCCTTGGCCTTCGCCTCGAGCGGGGTAAGGTCCTCCTCGAGCCCTTCGTACTCCTTGTGCCTGAAGAGAGCGTCCGAGTCGATGGTGACCTTCGCGTCCCCGGCGACGACCTTCCCGTCCTTGGTGATCACGAGCGGGTTGATCTCGGCGAGCTCGGCGTCCTCAGAGACCATGAGCTCGTAGAGCCTTCTCACGATGTCCGCGATCTGGACTCCCTGCTCCTTGCCGACCTTCAGGAACCCGGAGACTCTCCTCCCGATGAAACCCTGGTATCCTATGAGCGGGTCCATGGACAGCATGAGTATCTTGTCTTCGGCCACGGACTCGATGTCCATGCCTCCGCTGGCAGATGCCATGAGCAGCAGACCGCGCCTGCTCCTGTCGATGGTGATGCCCAGGTACAGCTCCTTGGCGACTTCGAGCCGCCTCTCGAGCAGGACCTGCTTCGTGACGTATCCTTTGATGTTCAATCCGAGTATGGCCGAGGCGGCCTTCCTGGCCTCTCCGACGGTGTCTGCAGGCTTGATGCCCCCCGCCTTGCCCCTTCCGCCGATCAGGACCTGGGCCTTGACCATGACTGGTCCAGGCAGTTCCTTGACCTGGTCCGGTGAGGACACCACGAACCCGTCAGGGACGGGTATGTCGTGCTTCCTCAGCAGCTCCTTGGCCTTGTATTCATACAGTTTCATTCCGTCGCCTTCGGGAGTGAAGCGGGTGAGAGCGTATTTAGCGGTTTTCCAAGGACAGGAGTTCGTGTTCTCAGCGTGATATTTGGATAAGTGGTAGAAAGGCTTATCACGTGCCCGTCCAATCATCCAGTCCGATGCAGCGCGACGTGAAGATTGAAACTCTGATAGTTATGAGCATGTGTGTGTTCGTCGCGCTTGCGGTCACCGCATTCGTCGTGCCGTTCGAGGACGACAACACGCGGATATTCTTCGTCGCCCTCGCAGCCGTCCTCGTCTCCATCAACGTGGCCGGGTTCTTCATGGTATGGAAAGCCTCCCCCACCATCATCGACGAGATATTCCTCATGACCCCGGACGGCCGGTTGCTGAAGCACTACACCCGCAGACTCAAGCCGGACCAGGACGACGACATACTCGCGGGCATGCTCACGGCGGTCCAGAACTTCATCAAGGAGAGCTTCGAGGAGGCCGGCGGGAGGCTCAAGGAGATCAGGTTCGAGAATTATGACATATTCATATCGCACTCGAAGAGCATCGTCATCGCGGCCATCATATCGACCAAGAAGCCTGAGAAACTCAGGATTCAGATGAGGCTCGTGACCGAGGACATCGAGAAGCACTTCGGGCACAAGCTGACCAACTGGGGCGGCGACAAGTCCGACCTGGTGGGTGTCGACATCATCATGAAGAAGCTCCTGGCAGGCAAGTACAGATGACCCCTCCGGACGCATAAAAAGCTTTTAAGCCCACCACAGCCTATTGCGCTCCTGGATGGAACTCAAGGAGCTCCTGAAGAAGGTGGTCCTGCTGGGCGACGGGGCCGTCGGAAAGACCTCCCTCACCGCGAGGTACGTGGTCAACAAGTTCGACGACAAGTACATCGCGACCATAGGGACGAAGGTCTCGAAGAAGGACATGCAGCTCACGAAGCCCAACCTGATCATCAACCTGAGGATGATGATATGGGACATCCTCGGGCAGAAGGAGTATTCGAAGATCAGGACCGCGAGCCTGAGCGGAGCCCAGGGCGTGATCCTCGTCGGGGACCTCACACGTCCCGAGACGGTCAAGAGCCTCGAGGCCTTCTGGATACCTGAGATAGAGGCTGCCGTCGGCAAGGTGCCCACGGTCCTCGTGGGGAACAAGTGCGACCTCGCGGACAAGGGCTCCATGGCCATCACGGTGCTCGAGTCCATAGGCCAGAATCTGGAGTATCCCACATTCCTCGCGAGCGCCAAGACGGGCGAGAACGTCGAGAACGCGTTCGCGACCTTGGGCGAGATGCTGGTGGCGGAAGTGGTCGCGAGCAGGCCCAAGGGCGCGGAGGAGCTGCCCCAGACGCTGTCGGAGGCGGTCGACTTCATCATCCAGGACTTCTGCGCTCAGTACGGGGACCTCGAGAAGGCCATGCTCATAGTGCAGCACCAGTTCGAGGAGGCCGGCGTCGACATCAGGAAGCCGAGCAAGGACGCCGTTCTCCAGGCGCTTGAAGGGCTCGCGAAGGCGGAGGAGTTGTCTCTCACGAAGACGGTGGCTGCGGTCAACCTCGAGGAGAGGCAGCGCATGGTCATCCTCGCGAAGGGATGAGCCTCGTCCAAGCACTGGCTCTGGCGAATGGCCGTCCGGGGTCAGAGGCCAAAGTTTTATAAGACCGGTGCTATCCCGATTCACGGGATGAAGGTCCACTACGTCGCAGGGGTGGCGTACGACAGCAACGTCTACCTCCTGGAGGATGAGGACCCCGTGCTCGTCGACACAGGTACGGGCATGTACGCAGATACGGCTCTGGAGGAGGTGTCGAACATCGTTCCGCTGAAGAGGATCGGGAGGATCGTGCTCACGCACAGTCACTACGACCACATGGGCGGAGCGAAGGCCTTCCAGGAGGCCACGGGCGCGAAGCTGTACCTGCACGAGGCGGAGGCCAAGCCACTCATGGCCGGGGACACGTCGCTGACGGTGTCTGATATGTTCGGCCAGAGATTCAAAGGCATAGAGGTCGAACCGCTGAGGACCGGACAGAGACTGAAGCTCGGGAAGACCGAGCTGCAGGTGCTCCACATGCCCGGGCACTCGCCAGGCTCGGTCGCCCTCTACGACCCCGTGGGCGCGAGCGCCATAGTCGGAGACACGGTGTTCTGCAACGGCGGAGTGGGCCGGTGGGACCTTCCTGGCGGGGACCTGGCAGAGCTCAGGTCGTCCGTAAACCGATTGAGGGAGTTGGGACTGAAGAACTTGTACCCGGGCCACGGGTCGTACGCCGAGGGCGACGCGAAGATGCATCTCGACATGGCCGCCGGGTACATCGCAGAGGCGTACTGATGAAAGTGATCAAGTGTCCGGAGAGGAAGGAGTGCAAGAAGTGCGACCTTGCCCCGAGCGATATGGATGAGGTATTGGCCACGCTCAGGGCGGGGGAGCTGATCGTGTTCCCTACAGACACGCTGTACGGCATCGGGGCGGACCCGTTCAAGGAGGGGTCCGTCAAGAAGGTGTTCGTCGCGAAGAACAGGCCTTTCGACATGCCCCTGTCCATCGCAGTGAGCAACGAGAAGATGATGGAGAGCGTCGCCGTGCTCAACGACAACGCGAGGAAGCTGATCAGGAAGTTCATGCCCGGGCCTATAACCATCATGCTCACGAAGAAACCGACCATACCCGACATCCTGACCTCTGGCGCGAACACGGTCGGGATACGTATACCGGAGCATCCGCTTGCTCTGAATCTCATAGACCGGTTCGGACCCATCACTGCCACGAGCGCCAACCTTCACTCGCACAAGGACCCGACCGATGCCAACATGCCTAAGAAGGACCTCAAGGACCATGTCAAGATATGCATCGACTGCGGGAAGACCAAGTACTCCGCTCCGTCCACGATCATAGATGTCTCGGACGGCGAGGTCGAGTTCATCAGGAAGGGTGTCGTGTCTCAGGAGGAGATTGAGGACGCCCTCCGTTAGCGACGAAGCGCTCAGGAGATACAAACAGGCGGGGGCGGTCACCCGGGATGCGAGGGAGTTCGCGGTCTCGCTCATAAGACCCGGCTTGAGCGCGCTCGCTCTGGCCGACGCGGTCGAGTCACTCATACGTTCCAAGGGCGCCGAATGCGCCTTTCCAGTGAACATAGGCATCAACTCCGTCGCCGCCCACTACACGCCGTCGAAGACTGATGACGTTCTTCTCAAGGTGGGCGACATCGTCAAGGTGGACCTAGGCGCGCACGTGGACGGATATCCGGGGGACACCTCGGTGACGGTCGAGCTCGGAACGCGCAACAACCAGAAGCTCATAACTTGCGCGGAGGACGCTCTAAGGATGGCGATAGAGATGATCGCCCCCGGGACGACGACCTCGGCCATCGGAGACGCGGTCGAGAGGGTTATCAAGTCAGCTGGCTTCAGGCCGGTGGAGAACCTCACCGGACACAGTATGGAACGGTTCAACCTCCACGCCGGCGTCAGCATACCGAACATCAAGACGCGGGAGAGTCACGTGATCGAGGAGGGCATGGTCCTTGCCATCGAACCGTTCTCCACGACGGGCAAGGGCAAGGTCAAGGGGGCCTCGAGGGGCAACATATACAGGATCGTGAGGGACCGGAGGGCGCCCATGGAGATATCCTCCATGTTCGCCCGGATGCAGTCCCGGTTCGGCACGCTACCGTTCGCATCCAGATGGTGCGACGACCTTCACCCGAATGCGCAGACTCTTCTCTCAAAGATGCTCAGGATGGGCATGGTGATGAACTACCCCGTGCTCATCGAGGTCGCGGACGGCCTTGTGGCGCAGGCCGAACACTCGGTCCTCGTGACGAAGGACGGATGCATAGTCCTCACTTGAGCTGTGGGGGGCTGGATTCTACGTGATAGTCTCTCAGCGCGAGCCCTTGCGCTACGGAGGGAGCCCTGTCCTATTTGACTAAAATATATAGGGTGGAGAGGCAAGACGAACACCTCTTTTGGTGAAAAAGTTGTGGGTGGTTCGAAATTCTGGAGGAAATGGCGAGGTGTGTTGGTGATGCCTCTCCATGATGGAGATTGACAGGTGCTCCTCCGTGCCTGCCAGAGCCTAATATAGTGTGGTTCTTTTAATCCTTTTCGGTTCAACCCTCGAAGAGTCAGCCCCGTCGCAGACGCACATGCGCAGCGAGGAGACCGCGAGAGCGGATGAAATCTAGGTCGAGCAGTTGCGTAAACGCATTCGATGCCGAGCGATGGTGCGGATACGCCCAAGACTGGGAGGCCCGGGCCTGCGAATCTTTATTACCTCTCCAGGGTTAACAAAGCCGCAAGCGAGGGTAGCCAAGCCCGGTCAAAGGCGACAGACTCAAGATCTGTTCTCGCAGGGGTTCCCCGGTTCAAATCCGGGCCCTCGCACATCTCAATCATGAAGGGCAAATCCCTGTCTTGACCTGCGTGTTGTGCTGGGGACTGGGCATGCGCTTTCAAATCAGATGGTCTTGTGACGCTGTCGCTGCTCCTGGACAT
>Ga0208373_1004284_pt1 | contig 13090 bp, 12 predicted proteins | sample RifOxyC2_FD_184036 | JGI IMG/M metagenome (GOLD analysis project Ga0208373, IMG submission 184036) | Soil microbial communities from Rifle, Colorado - Rifle Oxygen_injection C2 (SPAdes) | ecosystem: Environmental > Terrestrial > Deep subsurface > Rock core/Sediment | place: Rifle, Colorado...
CAGTTTAAAATTGTATGAAATCAAGAAAAGCTCAAGGAGTAATAGAATATGTCATTTTGGTATTTTTAATAATTTTGATTGTTTTCGTTGTTTTTAATCTTTCATTAAATAACAGGAAAAATATAGAATACAAAACAAATCAAGAAGTAAAATAAATTAAGGTTCATTTTATAATATAATATTTTGTTGCGGTTGACAAAAATCATATTGTTTTGTATAATTTCAAAAAGATAGAAGATTATTTCTTGCGGCGAAGTCGCTTATTTTACAATAAAGGAGAGTGTTGATGAGGATTCTTGTTACAGGTGGTGCGGGTTATATTGGCAGTCATACAGTTATAGAGCTGCTTGAGATGGGTTATGATGTTATTACTCTTGATAATCTTCAGAAAGGGCATCGGGAAGCGATCAGCGGAGGGGAATTTGTCAAAGTTGATCTTTTAAATAAGAATGAATTAGAAGATGTATTTAAAAATAGTAAGATAGATGCTGTGGTTCACTTTGCGGCGGACAGTTTAGTCGGAGAATCGGTAGAAAATCCCAGCAAGTATTTTAAAAGTAATATGATTGCCAGTTTAAATTTATTGGACGCCATGCTTAAATATGATGTAAAAAAGATTGTTTTTTCATCTTCTGCAGCTGTTTATGGGGAACCCGACAGAATACCTATACAAGAGAACAACAAAACTTTTCCAACAAATCCTTATGGTGAAACAAAACTGATGTTTGAGAATGCTATAAAATGGTATGATAATGCATATGGAATCAAATATGTGTCTTTAAGGTATTTTAATGCAGCCGGAGCACATATATCCGGGAAAATCGGAGAAGACCATGCACCGGAATCACATTTAATCCCGATAGTATTGCAGGCAGTTTTGGGTCAAAGACCGCATGTCCAGATATTCGGCACTGATTATGAAACAAAAGACGGTACTTGTGTAAGAGATTATATACATATAACTGATCTTGCAATGGCGCATATACTTGCTTTAAAAAGATTGGAAAAAGGCGGGGATAGTGCGATTTATAATCTCGGAAATGGAGAGGGCTTCTCTGTAAGAGAGATAATAAAAGTTGCCGAAAAAGTAACCGGTAAGAAAATAAATACGAAAGATACTCCCAGAAGAGCGGGGGATCCTGCAGTATTGATAGCGACTTCGGAGAAAATAAAAAAAGAATTAAATTGGGCGCCAAAATATAATGATATAAATACAATCGTAGAAACCGCATGGAAATGGCATAAATCAAATCCAAAGGGATTTAAGACATCCTAATGAAGGCGACCGATTAAGTAGATTAAGAGGATAGATTACTTAGATTAAGGCATGTCGTTAAATCGGTGTCCGCTACTTCCGCCTTCGATAAACGTGTCATCAATAATCATGGCTATTCGCCATATTGCTGACACATCTTCGGCGGACAAGGAACCTTTGGCGGACAGGGAATCGTTGGTGGACAGGGAATCGTTGGCGGATAAATAATCGTTTCTGAAAATCTGCCCGTTCTCCGCAGTAGCAGACTACTGCTACGGAGGATGGATGCAATCAAATATAACGAAGTTATATTAGGGGGAATAGTAATGCTTAGCAATATCAGATGGTTAACATTAAGTTTAATTTGTTTAAGTATTATTTTATATGCTATACTTATAAAATGGCTTAATCCATACTTTTTGCCACGGTTGGCGATTCCAGTATCTATTATCATTTCTCTTTGTGTAGGCATAGTTTTATTATCAGTAATATTAGGTCCAGCAAAAAAGCAGTTAATAAGTATGAATATTTCTCAGGAGAAATATAAGGAAACGACAAATCTGCTTGGAATATCTAAAAGAGAATTAGAAGAAAAAAATGTTATGTTGAAACAAAAAACGGAAACATTGACCATTTTGAATCGCATTAACAAAGCGATGATATCAACTACCGATTTAGACAGAATTTTGGGTTTAATACTTGAGGCGGTTCAGAAAGATCTTAATTTTGACAGAACCATTATTTTTCTTATAGAAAATAGCACTCTTCAACCGGAAAAAGGTATCGGCATAGAAAACGAGGAACTTGAAAAATTGGCAATATCAATAAAAGATAAAAATAACTTTATCATAAAAACAATTACCGAAGCTAAACCGAAGATTATTTTTTCGATTGAAGAGGAAATGATACCCAGAAATTTTACCGAGGTATATAAAAATTTAAAGCCAAACCTTTTAGCTGCAATTCCTCTGATATCAAAAGACAAGGTTATAGGACTTGTAATAGTTGATAATACGAAATCACAACGGGAAATAGAAGAAAAGGATATCAGGAATCTTTCAACATTTACCAATCAGGCAGGTTTAGCAATAGATAATGCCCGTCTATTTGAAATGGAAAAGAATTTTGTTGAAGAGCTAAAGAGGCAGGTAGATATAGCTAAGAGGGAGCTTGAACAAACCCAATCTCAGCTTATTAAATCTGAACGTTTATCAGCATTGGGAGAGATGGCGGCTGTAGTCGCTCACGAAGTCAGAAATCCTATGGCATCTATAAGAGCGAGTGCCCAAAGAATCAGCAAAAAAATAGCGAATGACGATCCTAACAAAAAATATACAAGATATATTATTGAAGAATCGGACAGACTTGAACGTGTAGTTAAAAATATTCTTATGTTTTCCGGCGAAACAGCACCGCAACTTATTGAAAGCGATTTAGGCAAACTTATAGAAGATGTATTATATTTTTTACAGCCTGAAATAGAAAGTTCGCAGGTGCAAATTGTGAAAATGCTTGATGAATCAATAGTGATGTTGAAAATAGATCCCGCATTAATAAGACAGGTGTTACTTAATATTATTCAAAATGCTGTACATTTTATGGTTAACAGGGAACGCAGAGAATTGAAAGTTGCAACAATGCAGGACGGGAGCAATATAGTTCTTGAGATATCTGATACAGGACCCGGCATTCCAGAGGAAAATGTAAAGAAAATATTTGATCCATTTTTTACGACAAAACCAAGCGGCACTGGTTTGGGATTAACGATATCAAATAGAATAATAGAAGCCCATAAGGGAAGAATTGAATTACATAGTGTTTTAAATTATGGTACTACATTCAAAATAATTCTTCCTATTTCTTGAGGTAAATTAAATGGCAGAAACAATTTTAGTTGTTGAAGATACAAAATATTTTTCTGATATACTTACCGATGAATTAAAGGACTGTAACTATAACGTAATTACAAAGAATAACGGAACTGACGCATTGAAAGTAATTGAAGAAAAAATGCCGGATTTAATCATTCTTGATGTTAAACTTCCGGATATAACCGGGACAGAGATACTGGCATACATCAGGCAATATGATACAAATGTACCTGTAATTATTTGTACGGCGGTAACATCCACTAAACTCAAAACTTACTATGATCGTTGGGCGAATGCAGTTATTATTAAACCGGTGGATTTGGATTTATTGTTGGGAGTTGTAAAAAAGGAACTTGAAAAGAGTAAATAAGGTTATTGGAAGCGACTATAAAGTATTGTCTAATATTTTAGATTCTTATCGGATACGAGTGTGAAATTATTACTTATATGTTGTTCAAATAATGATGAATTACATATAATCTGCTTTAATGAATAAATGGAAGGAAATATTCAAAAAAGGAGATAAAAAAATAATATGAAAAAAATACTTATTGTGGAAGACAACAGCTTTCTTAGTGAAATTCTTAGAGAAGCATTGATTGAAGTGGGGTATACTGTTGAGTTGGCATTAAATGAAAAAGAAGCAATGGGTTTAATTGAAAAATTAAAACCCGATATAGTCATTTTAGATATGAGATTACAATTCGGTGATGGGATGGTAATTTTAGATTTGATAAATAAAAATTATCCTAATACAAAAATAATAATATATACGGCATTTGAAGAGTATAAGGATTTACAATCTAAATTAGCAAAAGAAAACAGGAAGTGTACTTTTATATTAAAGCCTGTTCCTATCGAAGAAATTATAAACGAAGTCGGTAGACTTCTTGATACTTCTTGTAAATAAACCCAGATAGAGAGATGGTTTTATATACGAGAAATATTTTTTAGAATAAAAATGAGCATAAACAAAATATATCCTTGAACATTATACGGAAAAGATAGAAGTTAATAAAACAATCAAATGAAAACGATAATATCAGTTGAAGATGAGAAACCATTGTCCGAGATAATTTGTGACGAATTATCAGAATCCGGATATAAAGTTTTTTCAGCAAATTCCGGCAAAGAATGTATGGAATTGTTGAAGACAATAACTCCGGATTTGGTTATTTTAGACATTAAACTTCCCGACACAAGCGGACTTCAAATTCTACAAGAGATAAGACGAAAATCCGCTACCCTACCTATTATAATGTGTTCTGCCTACGATTCTTTTAAAGCTGACTATGAGGTTTGGTCATCCAAGATAGCTGACTATATAGTTAAACCCATTGATTTGGATGATTTAAAGAACAAAGTCAAAATAATTCTTGGGGAATAATGCTAATAGTAATATTTGTTTTTTTACTGCTAGTTTCTTTTACTGAACTCCTGGGTTGGATGGGTCCTGTACAAAGATATTTTACTTTTTTAGTTGTTACTTCATTTTTGGTTTATCAGTATAAAAAAATAAAACAATTTGGCAAAGAAAAACTGTTAAGTCAGGAGGAATTAAAAAGAACAAATGAAGTTATTCAGGCACTTCTAACCACTACAAATATTAATAAACTTTTATCTCTGATAATGGATAATTTAATAAGAGAAAAAAACTTTGATTCTGCCTTTATATACTTAATAGAAAGTATAAATAATTATTTGTGTATAGCGACAAAAGGAGCTGTAGCTTTAGGTGGCATAAAAAAGTTTTATTTGCATATAGAAAATCAGGACAAAATAATTCAACAAGCGGTTAAAACGAAACTGCCGGTAATGGTTCAGGACGCTGAAAAAAATCCACTGGTGGACAAGGAAGTTATAGGGCAGTTGGGATTAAGACAATTTATTATTTTGCCGCTTGTTGTACAGGATAAAATACTTGGTCTTATTATCATAGGAAACAGCAAAACAAAAATAAATTTTACGTCCAAAGATTTGGCAATTTCAACTACGATTGCCAATCAAGCAGCCGTTGCTTTGCAAAATGCTCAGCTTTATTCAAAAATACAGGAATTGTCTATTTTAGATGAACTTACCCATACTTTTAATCATAGATTTTTCCAGCAAAAAATTAGAGAAGAAACCGAATTGGCAAGGAGATATGAAAGCACTTTATCTTTAGCCATACTGGATATAGATTATTTCAAGAACTATAATGATAGGAATGGACATCCTGCCGGTGATACTTGCTTAAGACAAGTGGCGCAAATTATATCGCATAATTTAAGAAGAACTGATATTGTGGCAAGATATGGCGGGGAAGAATTCGCGTTGATACTTCCTGCAACTAGCAAGGAAGGTGCGGAAAAAATATTAAATAAAATGAGAATAGATATTGAAAAATATCCGTTTGAATTTGCACAAAACCAGCCTGATGGAAAATTAACTATAAGCGCAGGGATTTCCTCATATCCGAATGATGCAAAAGAAACCCGAGAACTTATAAACCTTGCTGATCAGTCACTTTATAAAGCGAAGCATCTTGGTAGGAACAGAGTAATTGTTTGCGAGACAATAGATACTGCTGAAAAAATATGAAACTTGAATTTGGACTAATAGTAAATATTAGTGAAGATATAGCGGAAAGTTTCAGAAAAATAAAGGAACTGAATATTAATACCTGCCAGGTTTCTTGCACTGCAGAGTTTATGATAGATAGTTTGAAACCTAAAGAAATAAAAAAAGCGGCTAAAGATTTTGGTATTGAAATGAGCGCATTTTTTCTCCTTTTTGAAAATCAGATTTTTAATAGGAATGACGGACCGTCAACAATGGGATTTATACCTGAAGAATATCGCAAGAAACGTTTGGACTTGGCAAATAAATTTTCTGATATGGTTTATGATATGGGTGTTAGAAGCATTATTTCTCATGTCGGTTTTATACCGGATGATCCCAAGAATAGATTATATGCAGATTTTTTACCTGTAATGAAAAAATTTATTGAACACTGTAAAAAAAACGGCCAGACATTTTGTTTTGAAACAGGACAGGAATTACCTTCAACATTAAAAAGAACAATAGTTGATATAGGTCTTGATAATGTTGGTGTCAATCTCGATCCGGCAAATTTAATACTTTACGGTATGGCACATCCGTTAGATGCCGTTGAAATATTCGGTGAATATGTAATTGGTTTTCATGCAAAAGATGGCTTATGGCCGAATCGAGACGAAGGGCTCGGATTAGAGGTTCCAGTCGGCGAGGGTATGGTCAATTTCCCTATTTTAATCCCGAAACTTAAGCAAAAAGGCTTTAAAGGACCGATAACTATAGAGCGAGAAATTACCGGTGAACAACAAAAAATTGATATATTAAAAGCAAAAGAATTTTTAGAACCATTTTTGTAAAAATGTGTACTCATATTAGTAATGAATTTTATATCAGGGGGGAACAATTCAGATGGTTGATTTAAAGTCAATTTCAGAAAATCTTATAAACGGGAAAGCTCCAAAAGTAAAAGAATTAGTACAACAAGCGTTGAATGAGGCTGTTGAACCTTCAAATATTCTTAAAGAAGGATTGATAGCCGGGATGGATATTGTCGGTGCAAAATTTAAAGCAGGAGAATTTTACATTCCTGAAGTTCTTATAGCAGCAAGGGCGATGCATTCCGGAATGGAGATACTTAAACCGCAGTTAATTAAATCGGGTGCAAAATCTTCCGGAAGATTTGCAGTAGGTACTGTGAAAGGAGATGTACACGACATCGGTAAAAATCTTGTTGCTATGATGATGGAGGGAGCAGGTTTTGAAATCATAGACCTGGGTACCGATGTTTCACCCGAAAAGTTTGTTGATGCGGCAAAAAATAAGGGTGTGCAGGTAATAGGTATGTCATCGTTGCTAACTACCACAATGCCAGTGATGAAAGTTACTATTGAAGCATTAAAAATCGCTGGACTAAAAGATAAGATAAAAACGATAATTGGCGGTGCTCCTGTAACGCAAAGTTATGCCGATGAAATAGGAGCAGATGCATATGCTTCGGATGCGGCATCAGCAGTAGATAAGGTAAAAGAACTATTAAAATAGTGTGATTGTAATTGTCATATTCATCTGAATGACATAGTCAAGATGATTGTTTGTTGGGTGCAGATAAGAAATATTCCTGCCAGTTTGAAAACACAAGACCGTTGAAAAAGTCATCAACTGGTCTTGATTACATCCATCCTATGTAGCAGTAGTCTGCTACTGCGGAGGACGGGCAGATTTTCAGAAACGATTATTTATCCGCCAACGATTCCCTGTCCGCCAATGTCTCAGTGGCGGAAGTGGCGGACACCGATTTAACGACGAGCCCTAATCTATGTAATCTGTATTTCTAATCTGTGAAATTAGGGGATGCTGCCTGCCTGCCGAAGTTCCTTGGGAACGTAGGCATGGAGTTTTTCAGCAGACCCTAAATTTTATTTTTCAGTATATCCTATACCATAAGAAATCAAATAAAGGAGTATGTAAATCATGTTGATAATCGGTGAAAGAATTAATGCGACAAGGAAAGCTATCGGCGAAGCGATAGAAAAAAAGGATATAAAATTTATTCAGCAGGAAACATTGAATCAGGTGCATGCAGGTGCTGATTTTCTTGATATCAATTGTGGTATGAACGTAAAAGATGAAACAGTAAACATGGAATGGTTAGTGGATATTGTTCAAGAGGTGACAGATGTTCCGCTTGTTATAGACAGTCCGAGTTCGGAAGTAATTGAATGCGGTCTGAAAAAATGTAATAACAAAGCTATCATAAATTCCATAACTGGTGAAAAGAACAGGATCGAGCAAATACTTCCTTTAGTTAAAAAATACAACACTGATGTAATTGCACTCACTATGGATGACAAAGGTATGCCTCAGACTGCACAAGAACGTTTTGATATTGCAAAAATAATAATTGAAGCAGCCAAAGGGTATGATATTTCTTCCGAGAGAATATATTTTGATGCTCTGGTAAGACCTATTAGTACCGAACCTAATCAGGCGAAAGAATTTTTGGAAGCAATAAGATTGATAAAAAACATTCCGGGTTCAAAAACAGCGTGCGGACTTAGTAATATATCGTTTGGATTGCCTAATAGGAAATTACTCAATGCAGCTTTTTTATCAATGGCGCTTTTTGCCGGTTTAGATGCTGCAATAATTGATCCCACAGATAAACAAATGATTTCATCTCTTAGAGCATCCGAAGCATTACTATCCCAGGACGAGTATTGTCTGAATTACATTAAAGCATTTAGAGAAACCAAGCCTCATTAAATAGGTTTATTTTAGCGTATAGCGGTTAGCGTAGAGCGTATAGAGAAAAGTAGTTACTATGAACGATGAACTATCCCCTAACCTCTAACCCCTATCCGCTAAATCTTACAAACTATGTCAAAGATAAAAATTACTTTTCAGCCATCCGGAAAATCCGTATTGATACCAAAGGGTATAAGTATTAAAGATGCCGCGAAAATTGTTGATATAATAATTGACTCGCCTTGCGGTGGTATAGGAAAATGCGGGAAGTGTAAAGTAAAAGTTATCAAAGGAACAACAAAACCGAGTTCTTTTGAAAAAAAGTGTATTTCAAACAAAGATATTAAAAATGGTATTCGGCTTGCCTGCCAGACGAAGGTTTCGGAAGAAATGATAGTGACTATTCCTGATAAGTTGGATGTTGATTTGAAAAAAATGCTGCTGTCTGAAGTAAAATCAGTTAAAAGCCAAAAGTATTCAGATAAATTCGGGGTAGCAATAGATATTGGAACAACAACTATTGTCGGTATTCTGGTTGATTTAACGACAAATGATACAATATCTGTAGCTGCAAAAGACAATCCTCAATATGAACACGGAGCAGACGTTATTTCGCGAATAAATTATTCTATTAATAATCAGAATGGTACGAAAAAATTACAAAATTATATTGTTACTGCTATTAACAGTATTATTAAAAGATTTGTTAAAAATACAGGCATACACTCCGGACAAATTCGTAAAATGACTATAGCAGGCAATACAACTATGCAGCATTTGTTTATGGGAATCAATCCGGAAAAACTAGCGATTGCACCATATAAACCAACAGTTAAGGGTTTATATGATTCGGTGAATTCATTTGAAATCGGAATAGATATTGATAAAAATGCTGAAATATATATAATACCTAATATTTCAGGGTGGATTGGCGGTGATACTTTAAGCATGATATTTGCATTGGGATTTGATAAATCCGACAAAATAAAGCTTGCAATAGATATTGGAACGAATGGGGAAATAGTATTGGGTTCAAAAGAAAGAATTCTGGTAACTTCAACAGCCGCAGGTCCCTGTTTTGAAGGTGTAAACATTAGCTGTGGAATGAGAGCTTCAAAAGGAGCGATAGAATCAGTATATTTCACCGATGAAGGAGTTTATTGTAATGTTATTGGCAATGTTACTGCTAAAGGTTTGTGCGGTTCAGGTATGATAGACGCAATGGCGGAATTACTGAAATATAAAATAATTGATGATACAGGTAGATTCAGAAATTATAAAGAGTTAAAAAAGGAATTATCACCAGTATTACTGGATTCGGTAATTGAAGATAATAAAAGAATTAAATTTTTAGTTTATAAAAACAGCGCACATAATATTTTCATTACACAACAGGATATTAGAGAATTTCAATTAGCCAAAGCAGCAATTTGTGCGGGGATTAAACTGTTGGTAAATGAGTTGGGGATTACAGTTGAAGATATTGACGAAGTTTTATTAGCCGGAACTTTTGGGAATTATATTGATAAGTCTAATGCCCAAAAAGTAGGATTGATACCTTCTGTTTCGCTTGAAAAAGTAAAATATGTCGGTAATGCTGCATGCGATGGAGCAAGATTGGCATTGGTTTCTCAAAAAGTGAGAAATGAAATGGAAGAAAATATTAAAACAATAGAACATATAAATTTAATAAGTCAAAAAGATTTTCAAAAAACATTTGTTGGTGCAATGAACTTTCCGAGAATATAATTACGGGGATTTTAGATTCTGATTACGGTGATTAGAGGAAGTAAATTCAAGGATTTAAGAAAAGGCGATTCCGAGGATTAGGTACAAAATAACTTTAAATTTAATCCTCGTAATCAATAAGTTTTATGTGTATGAAATTGATAAATAAAGGGGCAGAGATATTTGTACCGGATAAAAAATCCATTTTTGAAGCTATTACAAGGACAACTCATTTGGCAATTGCAGCACATCCGGACGACTTAGAAATAATGGCGTACGATGGTATATTGAAATGTTATAAAGATAAAAAGAAATGGTTTTGTGGAATTGTTGTAACAAACGGTAGTGGAAGTCCGAAAAGCGGTAAATATAAAAAATATTCTTATAAAAAGTTTTGTAATATAAGAAAAAAGGAACAGAAAAACGCGGCTATTTTAGGAAAATATGGTTCCGTTATATTTTTGGATTATGCGAGCTACGATGTAAAAGATACGAAGAATAAGAATCCGACAAAAGATATTCAAGAATTACTTGAATTGGCAAAAGCGGATATTATTTATACCCATAATCTTGCCGATAAACACGATACCCATGTCGCGGTCGCTTTAAGAACAATTCGGGCAACGCGGAAATTACCAATTAATATTAAGCCAAAAAATGTTTACGGATGCGAGATATGGGGAGGACTGGACTGGCTTTGCGACGACAATAAAGTGATTTTCGATGTTTCTAAGAATGAAGTTCTGGCTATGAAAATATTAAGTGTATTTAAATCGCAGACCGAAAGCGGTAAAAAATATGATTCAGCAACTATAGGGAGAAGAAAGGCAAATTCTACTTTTTTGTCGTTCAATAAAACAGATAAAGTTGATTCGTTAATTTATGCAATGGATTTGACACCGCTTATTAAAAATAAACAATTGAATATTAAAGAATATATATTAAAATATATAAATAAATTTAAGGATAATATAATGGAGAAAATAGAATCAGTGTAATCGGTTTTGAAATTACTGGAATTAGGATTTTAAATGGCTTCAAATAAAAAAATTTTTAACGAGTATATAAGGCTTTATAAACCGTACTGGAAAAAGGTGGCAGTAGGTGTTTTTTTTGGATTTATTAGAGCACTTTCAATTATTCCCATACCATTTCTAATACGGAGGATAATTGATACGGATATACCCGGAAGGGATGTAAATGGCGTAATACACACAATTTTAATAGCAATAGCTTTTAGTATTATTAGTTTTGGAACGGCAATATATTCAAGATATTTAATATTGTATTCTTCTAAAAGAGTTATTTTTAAATTACGTTCGCTTGCCTGTGAAAAACTCCAACAGTTATCACTAACATTTTTTGATAGTGAAAACACATCAAAATTACATACAAAAGTCGTTATGGATATTGAAAGGGTGGATGTTATGAGCAACGCCCTTATCCAGATTACGCTGGTTAATTCCTTGATTATAATAATTGCGTTAATTTCGCTTTTATTTGTGAGTATAAAATTATTGTTGATTGTACTTGTTATTTTTGCTATATTTTTTGCAATTAACAGGTTTTTTCTGAGAAAATTCAAAGAGAAAGTAAAAATATTCCAAGAGCGTGCAAGGGAAGTAAGTATGGTTGTAACAGAATTTTTAAATTCAATCAGAACAATAAAAAGCTTTGCAACGGAAGATTATGAGAAGAAAAAAATTGACGAAAAATTTCATTCCCATACGGAATCAGCAGTGGATGCTTTTACAACCCACGAGATTTATGCTTCATCACTAACTTTGCTTTTTGGAATAGCAAATCTTGCCATATTTGGATATGGCGGCTACGTCTCAATTACTACCAATCAAGTAGGAATGACAATAGGTAATATAATTCTTTTTTCAACATTTTTATCATACTTTTTTACTTCTATAAATCAACTGTTAACTAATTTAGACCAGATGTATTTAGGAATTATCGGATTAAAATCCACATATGAATTATTAAATTATGCCGAACCTATTGAAGATTATAACGGTAAAAAAAATGTAAGTTCTGTCGTAGGACGCATAAAATTTAATAATGTTTCATTTTCATACAGACCTGAAGTATTTGCCTTAGAAAATATCTCTTTAACAGTAGAACCAGGCATGCATATTGCATTAGTCGGAGAATCAGGCGCAGGCAAATCCACTTTTATAAATTTAATACTCGGTTTTTATAAACCGACTATAGGGAAAATATTTGTCGACGATATGGATCTTAGCGATATTGATCTAAAATCCTTGCGAAGAAATATAGGAGTTGTGAGCCAAGATGTGTTTCTTTTTGGCGGAACCATTCTTGATAATATCCGTTACGGGAAAATGGAAGCTACTATGGAAGAAGTTTATAAAGCTGCACAGCTCGCCAGTATTCACGATTTTATTACGCAATTGCCGGAAGGTTATAATACGGTAGTCGGTGAACGCGGGGTGAAACTTTCAGCTGGCGAAAGGCAAAGGATTACTATTGCCAGGGTGTTTGTCCGCAAACCGTCAATATTGATAATGGATGAAGTGACGAGCGCACTTGATTCCGAATCGCAGAAAAAAGTTCAGGATGCGATAGGTTCAGTATATCGTTCAAAAACCACTTTTATTATCGCTCACCGGCTTTCAACAGTTGTTAATGCTGATAGGATATTGGTTTTTAAAAAAGGAAAAATTGTAGAACAGGGAAAATATAATGAATTGTTAAATACGGGTGAATACTTCGCTCAGTTGTGCCAACAGCAGTATTTGAAAAAACAATAAAAAAGGCAAGTAAAAAGTTAAAATTAAAGCAATAAAATTATAGAAACCCGCGAACGATAGAACAAATTTAGAGGTGTTATGTCTTACATGCTTGGTGAAATAGAGCAGCAGCCAAAAGTAATAAAGGATACCATCCTTAAAAATACCGAAAAAGTAAAAAAAATTTGTAATGAAAT
>Ga0208373_1004285_pt1 | contig 13080 bp, 16 predicted proteins | sample RifOxyC2_FD_184036 | JGI IMG/M metagenome (GOLD analysis project Ga0208373, IMG submission 184036) | Soil microbial communities from Rifle, Colorado - Rifle Oxygen_injection C2 (SPAdes) | ecosystem: Environmental > Terrestrial > Deep subsurface > Rock core/Sediment | place: Rifle, Colorado...
CAAAATCTTCTTTTTTTTACTCATATTGATATATTTATTAATTATCAAATTAAAAATTAGCCTATTTTAGGCTAATTTTCAAGTAAATATTAACTTTTTACCACGACGTTTATGTACCTTATGCCGAGGTCGAGCTCGAAGATGTCGCCGATGACCGTGACCGCTTCCCAGCCGACGCCATGGGTCTCGCACAGACGCTCAAGAACCTCGAAGTACGCCGAACGGCGCAGGTACACCGGACGGGACAAACCCGGAAGCGTGACCGACTCGGCCACATGATCCGGACGACCGTCGACGAGGTACTTCTTGGCACCACCGATGACGCGCTCGCGCATGCTCGTCAGTTCGTCGTTGCCCGCGCTGAGCGTGACGAGCTTCTTGCGAACGCCTTCCGTATGGGAGTTGGTCACGATGTAGACCACGAGCTCCGCGTTCGCGCAAAGCTCGCAGAGCATCTGGCTGGCTCCGTCCTTGAACGCCACCCCCGAGAGGGAGTAGTTGTTCGTGTAGAGGAAGTCCATCAGACGCTCCCTGTCCGTACGGTCGGCGTACGCTCCGAAGTGATCGAACACTCGCCGAGCAATGGCCCGCATGCGCAGGTAGGGATCGACCGTCGCCGGAGCCACGATGAGGCCGTTGTACAGCCAGCCGTTCTCGCCGGGGTTGGCGGCGATTTCGGCCTCAGCGGACAGCAGGATCGGCGCCACTTCCTCGGCTTTCTTGCCGAGAAGAAGGCGCAGATCTTCCGCGTACCCAGTCACATACGGTTTGCCCTCTTCTTCCGCGTCGGTGATCGTCCCGTCGAAGTCCAGCACCACAAGTCGCTTTTTCATGTCCGTTCTCCTTGATGATGTGAGCTAGAAAGCCTAGCCCAACCATGCCTTTTTATCATAAATACAGCAAATAATCAATGGCGGTAGGTAAAAGATTGGTGGGGGCGCAATTCACCCCTTTTGTTCCCCTCTTGCGCCCCCACCAAATAGAATCAAAATTCGCCCTTTTATATTTGAAAAAAATCGAAAAATGAAAATAATTTACATCCGATAACACCGAGTATCCGGTTCAGAAAATAGCGATAATTTTTATATTTTCAAAGGTATCGCTATTTTCTTCTCCCAAACCGCGCTTCTTGAAATTGTAGGGCTGAAGTGCTAAAATATGGGCAGTGGAAATATAAAGGTTTGTGCTAATAACAACGGCGCGGCTTCGCATGCTCGGATACGTTATACGCCATAATTTTTTTATCTTGTGGTAATATAACTCTTGGTGTAAATAACAAGGATGAAAATATAAATTTTTTACTTTTAAAAGAGGGGGGAAGAGGTGTTTTTTGCTCCGTTCCTCCGCAAAAAACGAATAATTTTAAACATGCTGACAAATGAAATATGAAAATCTTAAAATAAAACATGCTATAAGAAGTGGAATTATCAAGTTCTACGGATTTAATATATCTAGCATGTCATTTATTCCAGTTGGCCAAGAAAGTTACTGTTATATAGTCACAAATGAATCTGGTAATAAATTTTTTGCTAAATTTTGTAATAAGGGCAATATAATTAAAAGTATAACAGAAATAAACAAGCTTCTTGTTGCTTTAAATCAATTAGATTTTATAATTGCACCCATTGAGGTAGATAATAGGACAGTATTTCCTTTACTTGATGGAATGTTGTATTTGTTCCCGTATTTCAAAGGTGACGTAATAAGAAGCGGAAATGAAAAATGGAACAAAGAATTAACCGCAAAGATGACTGATGTAATGGCTGATATACATAAATCAACTCATCTAATTAATGCTGCTTTACCTAAAGAGGACTTTAAGAATAATTTTGCAAAACGTTTTGAAATCATACAAAAACTCCTTAAATTGAACTCTATTACTGATTTAGAATTATCCAGGATTTTAGAAGGTAATGAAAACTTAATTACTGAGACCATAATTCAACATATAAATCTCGGTGAAAAATATAGGTCTATGGGGGTTAAGTTTGTATTAACTCATGGTGATATTACTGGGTTAAACATTCTTCAAACAAAAGCTGGGCTAAAACTAACAGATTGGGATGGAGCCATGTTCTCACCGGCGGAGAGAGATATTAATTTTCTTTTGGATAATCCTAATTTTTCTCTTGATAATTACCAAAAGAAAGCTGAGCGAGATGTAATATACAATGAACTTTGCCATTATTATGGACAACAATGGTCACTTGAAAGCATTATTCAAAACGCAGAAGTCCTTTTACAAAAAGAAAATGAATTCATTGATAAAAAAGAATATTTAGATGAGATCGTTGAATATTTGGATCATTTTAAGAAAGAAACAGAATAAGGAGTTTTTGAAAAATGGAATTCACCCCCGCCCCTCTTCCATTTTTCAAAAACAAAAATTTAGATTTTCTAGTACTGAATTGAACGAACGGCGAATAAAACAACGAGATAAAAAAATTACAGCGTATAACAGCGCGTATGCGATTTTCTAATTTTGAAGGTTTTGCTTCTTTTAAACGATTGTTTTAAGATAAGGTTGTGCAAATATTATAACCAATTGCCTCGCACAAACTGTGATTGCTATCGCAACCCTATCACAGTTTGGCTCGGCAACTGCGCATTACGCGCGAACGTTATATGAAATACATTTTTTCTTTGATTAAGGAAAAACGAATTTGATTCTTTTTAGGAGGAGGGGGAAGGTGGTGTTTTCTCCGCTTTGCTCCGAAAAATTTTTAATAAAATAGGCCAGCGGTACTCTTCGATTCCTCCAAAATCGAATTTCCCGCTGGGCATTTGCGGCTACCGAATGGTGCCGCCCACGTAGATCGTGGGCCCGTTGCTTCCGTGTTCAGGGCTACGGAATTTGGCCAGTGGAGTCACGGCGAGGAAATGTTTGAGGCAGTGTTGCACTCCCTCTCTGTCTCCACCGACTGTCATTAAGATCCCGCAGCTTCCCGAATCCGTGTGATTCGAGAAAAACGTCCCGGGGTAGCCATGGTGCCACACTCGGAGTTGGTTACCATCAGCAGTGAGCGTGAGCATCACTGCCGATTTACAAGCTAACGGCCGCGCGGTCAAGCACGGTCCGAACGTTTGAAGGAATTCTTCCTCCTTTCCCAAGCACCACAGCCTATACAGGCTGACAGTGTGCTCGAGGCGCTCGTCCTTGCCCAACAACTTGAGTTGAGCGTCGAGCCGCTTGAGCTTTTCGTGCACCTCGGGCTTTGCTGATTCTGGAATCGGCCAATACCGCATGTCGTCGTTGAAGCTCACCATGGTTTCCATTTTCTACCCCTGTTTGTTGTGGGCTAGATTGCCCAGTCAACAAACTACTATATTTATTTTTTAACAATTTGTCACTATATAAATACAAAATTTTCTAAAATAATCATAAAAATATCTAAAATATTGACAAATTGAGTAATTATTGATACTATTTTGTTGTTATTTAACAACAACTTTATGAAAAATATTGATCTCTCTCCTTTCGGATTAGATGATAACCAAAGTGCAACATATTTAGCAATGCTTGAGTTTACGTCTTCTAGTGTCCTTGAAATAGCAAAAAAATCTGGTATTAACCGTTCAATGTTATACGACATTCTTGAAACCCTAATTGAAATGGGTTTAGTATATAAAAGCGTTCGCGGTAAAAAAGTACGATTTGTTGCGAGAAAACCAGAAACATTACAGCGCCTCTTGGAAGATAAAATCCATAAGCTAGAAAAATTGATGCCCGGCTTACAGAAATTGGCTCAAGCTGGTGATTTTAAACCTTCAATCACTTTTCACGAAGGTGTAGCTGGTATTAAAGAAGTGTACCTCGGTGCTATAGATTCGAAAGAGAAAAAACTGTATGCATTTGTCGGTGTGGAGAGCTTGTTATCAAAAACCAATGTACTGGAGCAATTTTGGGACGAGGAATATAAAATTGAGAGAAGAAAACGAAATGTATTTGGGCAAGTGTTGGTTCCAGATAATTTCGCTGGACATTCATTTCAAAAAAAAGATAATCAAAATTTTCGTGAAAGTCGTTTAGTTGATGCGAATCAATATAATTTTCCAGCGGAGGTTCTTATGTATGACGATGTTGTTTCATTTATTTCTTATACACGATATGAAGAGTTTGCTATCAGCATCCAAAGTCGTGCAATTGCAGAAACAATGAAAATGGTATGGCAATTTATGTGGGTGACATGTGAGAAATACCGTTAAGAGTTTGGCTCGCAAAATTCACCCCATAGCCCCCTCTTTTGCGAGCCAAAATGGAGTAATCAAATCCGTTTTAGCTCATTAATAGGAAAAAATGTACATCATATAACAGCGCGTAAGCGCAATTGTTCATTTCGTGTTGTGGTGTTATTCTAACTGTACCACAACACTCATTCACAACGTGCGCCTACGCGCGAACGTTAGCTGAAATATTCCTTTTCTTTTTCGGGCTATCGCCCAATTGTTTTAAAAATTTTCAAATTTCTTTTTCTTTATTTATAAGGGGAAATATGGTGTCTGCCGTATTCTCGGCAGAATAAATTAAATATATACATGAACAATAATAACAACGCAGCAAAACTTGAAAGCAACATTTGGAAATTGTATTTGTATATGGTTTTATACAGTTTAATGTTTTTTACACCAATTGTTGTTTTGTTTTATCAGAAAAATGGATTGTCATTGACGCAAATAATGATCATCCAATCTGTCTCATCAATATTGTTTGTGCTTTTAGAAGTTCCCTCGGGTTATTTTGCGGATATTTTTGGAAGAAAAAAGGCCTTGATGATTACGGGAATTTTTTCGGCAATAGCAATGTTAACTTTCGCAGTTGGCACAAATTTCTATCACTTATTATTTGCCGCCATTCTTTGGGCAATCGCAGGAGTTTTTGTTTCAGGTGCAGATTCTGCTTTTCTCTATGACACATTGAAAGACTTAGGTAAAGAAAATCTATACAAAAAAACATGGGGCAATGTAGTTTTTATTTATTCTTTGGGCGTCTCTTTTGCCAGCATCATCGGCGGCTTACTTGGTAGCATAAATTTCAGATATCCATTTTACGCAATGATACCATTCATGCTTTTTTTAATTCCTCTTTCACTTTCTCTCAAAGAACCGCAAAGACACAAAATAATTTTCACAAAAAACTACCCTTTTGATTTATTAAAAGCAATAAAATCAGCAATCTTAAAAAATCCAAAACTGAGATGGCTATTGATTTATTCCGCCGTCATAGTCGGATTTATTAACATTGCTTATTTTCTCTACCAACCATACTTCAAATTATCGGGATTAAATATAGTTTATTTCGGAGTGGTTTTTGCCTCATTCAACGTAATTGTGGCTATAAGCGCAAAATACTCTCACTTACTTGAAGAAAAAATGGGACAAAAATATTCCCTCATCTTATTATTCATGCTAACTGGCACGAGCTTTTTATTGATGAGTAACTTTATATTTTTATTTAGTTTTGTCTTTGCGCTTTTAATTCAATTTGTTCAAGGATTTTCCTCGGTGGTTATATCTGATTATGTAAATAAATTAACTGATTCGGATATTAGAGCTACAGTTTTATCAGTTAAAAGTTTAATTGAAAAAATGTTTTTTGCTATAATAACACCGCTCATAGGATGGATTGTGGATATTTACAGCTTAGAACAGGCTTTATTTATTTCAGGAATACTCGTATTATTTTTTGGGGCAATAAGTTTAGTGTTGTTCTGGAAGGAAAAGACTGCGCAAGTTTAATCAAAAGGTGTTTTGGGCTTCGGGCATTCACCCCTTTAATTCCCCTCTGCCCTTCGCCCAAAACGAAAAAGAAATTTGAAAATTTTTTAAAACAATCGACTACCGTCGGAAAAGAAAAGGAATACATCAGCTAACACGGCATATCTGGTTACGGCTTTTTACAAAAGCCTTCACCCAAATTGCTACGCAATTTCAGATAATGCCGATACGTTGTACGAAATAAATTTTTCGTGTAGTGTGAATTTAACCTTTATAGGAGTAGGAAATTTGATTTATTTATTTGAAAGGGGGGAGGAAAAAAGGAGTTTTCTCCGCTACGCTCCGAAAAATTATTAGCTCAATACTATGGAAAGACGTGATTTCAAGCCTGCCCACTCAGATGCTATACAGCTTGTTGAAACAGCTACAAAAAGTGCACTACAGTTAGAAGAAGAAAAAGTCGTTGAAGAGTTACCATTTCGCTTAGGTCCGAATGGGGGAATATTTCTGACGGGACTTGATCCTAAATATAAGATCATCACTAAAAATTTTGATGGACGACAACAGATAATGGATTCATCTGAGCGAAAGTTTGAAGTATATCAGAGTTATCCTGATCGTATTTTAGATGTTGATCCAACGTATGAATACGGAAGCAAGCAATTACTGTTTGAGGATGCAAAGAAATATAATCGAGAATGTGAGGAGTTATTGCCGTCTGTTTTTAAAAATCTTGAATCTGGTCATAGAACTCAGTATGAATTAGACAAGTTGAGTGCCGCTGATCTAAAAAAATCATTACTTACTCATCTCTATTTTGGGCAAGAGATTACTTATCATTTGATTGACTTTAGTACACATAAGGAACGAAAGCAACGTGCAAAGACCGAGAATGATATTCCAGGTCTTGATAATCCTGCAGCAAAAAAGTGGTTTGAGTATCTTATATTCATGAATCGGCTGATACACGACTGGGATCTTCCTGACTTAAAGAAGGAATTTGCAAGATTTTCTCCAGAGGATCAAGTGGCTGCTCTTCAGTGGACAATACGAACGATGCTCATGGGCGGTGACCATTCACGATCATATGCCATGCTTGGCGTTCAGGTGAGTGAACGTGGTGTGAATACAGGATTATTAATTGATCATCGGTTTTCTCATTTGATTGAGAAACTCGATAGAGAGTCTCTTGAGTTTATATGGGCGAGAGATCTGTATAATATGAAACAATCGTACGACATTATTGTACGTGATGAAGAACAGAAAAACATTCTTGCACATGAAGGAATTACACTCATTACTGAAAGAATGGGTATTGATCCACAGCATGTATTAGAAAAAGCACGGAAAGCAAACGCCAAGCAACTGGTAGATAATATTTTACAATTCTATCCAGAATTAGCATAAAGCAGTTTGGCTCGCAAAATTCACCCCCGACCCCTCTTTTGCGAGCCAAAATGGAGAAATCAAATTTCCCTGTAATTAAATCAAACCTGTAAATGAGTAAAAATTTACATCGTACAACAGCGCACAAGCGCAATGATTCACTTCGTGAAATCACAGCGCCTATGCGCGAACGTTAGGCGAAATAATTTTCAAGGACCTTTATTTATTATTTAATACGGAAAAACAAATTTTGATTCAATATGTGCTATAGCAAAGAAGTACAATTAACCACCGGCGCCACCATTTTATCATTCAGCATATTTTATTATATTTGGTTTTCAATCAAGTATCAGGCGATACAAAAAAAGTGGTTATTGCCTTTTTTGAAAAATGTAATAATAGCCTTCGCCCTAATCGGCGGGCACCAAATATTTGAGTTTCTATCGATTGTAACAAAAAACCAAATTGTTTACAAAACTGGCTTGATATTTTCAATATCATCAATGTATTTTTTCTTACGATCGCTTGAAGTGATTCTAAATAGAAACCTGAGAAGTAAAATTGCGTTGTGGGTTATCGGCGCTGTAGCAATCCATGCGTTTTCTGTGACAATGTCATTTGAACAATTTGGTTTTTTTCTTAATCATAATTCAGCTTTCATATGGGCTTCGGCTTGGATGCTGTTGTTTATATATTTTCATGTGTGTGCGTTAAAAGGACGCAGGTTGCTTAAAGACGATATTTCAAAAAAGGCAATAATAACCTATATACTTGCCACTATGGATATTTCGTTTATTTTAAGCGCCGCTTATACATTATGGGGCTATTCTAGATTTTCGCTAAATGTTTGCACTGCCAGCCCCTCTGTTTGGTGCACGTTTTATGTCATACAAGTATTCGCATTACCACTTTTTTTGTCTGCAGTACCTAAAATATTGGAGGCGCCGGAAGAAAAGACAGATCAAACATTAAAAGAAACTTTGCTATATTTTATTATTTCAATTACCATTCTTGCTTTATTAATATCAACATTGCCGTTTTTTAAATGTTTGACCTTAAAATTTGTTTTTCCATAAATACAACAAGGGATATCCTTGAAAATTACATCGCCTAACAGCGCGTATGCGTTTCTCAATATTTATAGTTTTTGCTTCTTTTAAGCGTTTGTTTTAAGATGAGCTTATTCAGATTCAAATACCCAATTGCCTCGCTCGAATTATGATTTGCTTGCGCAATTGTATCATAATTCGGCTCGGCAACTGCGCATCACGCGCGGACGTTAAGTGAAATAAACAATTTTTAAAAAGGAATTTTGGACAATTTTATTCTTTAAATCACTATTATGAAAAGACATAGAATTCTGGAAGTCGGGCCTGGAATAACACCCATGCACCATCGCTCAAAAGGAGAACGAGATTTGCAGCTCGGTGAAGATGAAGAATATACAGGTCTCGATCAGCCGCACGCCGTGGATCGCATGTCCGAGCATGAGGTTTGGAAAAAAGCAAATGAGCAATATGGCGACCGTGCTCATTTAATTCAGGGAGACAGAGCTGATATGAGTGGTATTGCAGATGAATCAATTGATGAACTGGTAGCTTTGGGCACACATGCACGTGAGGGCAAAGTTGTTTCTGAATTTAGACGGGTATTAGCTCCTGGAGGTCTTCTGCGTTTAGGTGTACCCACAAATGGTCTCCCTGAATTAATGAGTACTTGGGGCGTGCGGCTTCAACGATTAGGTTTCACCGAGCTTTCTGACCAACAGCAAGAGTACAATTACAGTTCACGGCCCGACATTCCAGAAGCGACTATTTCCTATATTGTCGTCACTTTCCAGAAAGGTGGCAAAGCGGTCGAATAAAATTGTCCAAAAAATTTAACAAAAAAAATTGTTTACATCACTTAACACTGGCTATGCGGTTCCGCTACGCTTCACCCATATTTGCTTCGCAAACATCGCATAGCCAGGAACGTTGTGCGAAATAATGAAAAGTTTTATAATTCCTTACAGAAATTAATTTGGGACAATTTTTAATTTTTTAACTCTTAAAACTATGATGCAAAAAATCAAAATAATATCATTTCACTTGGCAGGACTATTTTTAGGAATTTTTTTAGGAAAAAACATTAACCCAAACCTAACTTGTAGCAAAGATATTGAAAATTATTCAATGACTAGAATGGCAATGCCTTATAGGGCGATAGAACAAACATTGTTTGATCGTATTTTTTGTGTAATTCTATCTCCTGTATTCATAACTTCTTTATTTTTACTTTCTTTGGGTATAGGCATCATTATTTTAACAAAACAAAAAATAAAAAATGCTAAAAAGAGTTCTTAAACTAGGAAGGCAACAACTGTGGCTTGTTCAACGTGAATATTTACGAAAAGAGCATAAACTCAAATGGTTGCTTTGGGAATGCACATTAAATTGTAATTTTTTTTGTAAACATTGCGAAAGTCGATCTGGTGGTAAAAGTTGCTCAAATATAGTAAATACTGACGAAATTAAAAAAGCCTTTTTTGATATTGCACAAAATTTTCAAGCCAACGAAATTATGATTGGAGTCACAGGAGGAGAACCACTTCTAAGAAAAGACTTGTTTGATGTTATGAAATATGCAAGTGACCTTGGTTTTAATTGGGGGATGGTTTCAAATGGCTCTCTTGTTTCAGAAGAAACTATCTCAAAAGCCAAAAAGGCCAAAATGAAAACAATTGATATCAGTATAGATGGAATTGGAAGTGTTCATGATGAGTTCCGCAATACGAAGGGGGCATATGAAAAAGCAATTAATGCAGTAAAACTTTTTGTAAAAGCAGACTTCCTTAGTTTAGTGAGAGTTGTAACAACTGTTCATTCTAAAAATGTTAACAGGTTAGAAGAGATGTATGAAGAATTTTGCAACTTGGGAATAAGACATTGGAAATTATCAAATGTGGACCCGTCAGGAAGAGCAGATTGTAATCCTAATATTTTTCTAAAAAAGGACCAATTTATCAAATTCCTGTCTTTTGCAAAGAAAAAAAGACAAGAAGATTCAAAACTAAGAATAAATTTAGGATGCTCTCATTACCTGAACGATGAATTTGAAGAAGAGGTAAGAGACCGTTTTTTCTATTGTGCAACAGGAATTAACATTGGAAGTATTTTGTATAATGGTGATATCTTTGTTTGTCCTAATGTCCCAAGAAAAAAATATCTAATTCAAGGAAATATCAAAAGGGATTCTTTTTCTGAAGTTTGGAATAATAAATTTGAAATTTACAGAGATAAAAATAGAACTACTTGTGAAAAATGTAAAAAATGTGACCATTGGGATAAATGTTTAGGTGGGTCTTTTCATACTTGGGACTTTGAAAAAAAACAGCCAAGGATATGTTTTATGGAAGAAAATTTATATTTAAAATAGGATAAAAAAATTAAAAATTGCCCCAAATGATTTTGCTATCGCAAAATAAAAACTTTTCATTACATCGCACAACAGCGTGTATGAGGCTACGGCTTTTTATAAAAGCCTCCGCCCAAATTGCTTCGCAACTTCTCATACACGCGAACGTTGTGCGAAATATTTTCTTAATTTAATTAGAATAATAATAAAACATATGAATCGTAGGGAAGAGTTGCTAATAAAAACACCGGAAGTTAATGCTGATGACATGGAGCGAAGAGCAGCTCTTAGGTATATGAATGATTGTAAAAATATTTTGGGTTTTCAGAAGGATATTGCAGTACCGGCAGATGACGCTGAATCTAAAAAGAAGGCATTTTTTGTGCACAAGTGTAGGAATGAATACCTACCATTTAAAACTTTTCAAGAGGAGTATTCAAAAAAAAATTATAATCCATCAATTTTAGAAAAAGCAAAAAAATACATTCCAGAAGAAATTCAGCAATTTAATGAGAAAATCAGGCAACTTAATTTAGCTGTAGAACAAGAAGATTTCTTCAAAATAAAACAAGCATATTTAGCGATTATCACATTCATTGACGAGTGTATAGCGCAAGCAGCATCGTAAAATAAATTAAGAAAATACTTCCCACAACAGCGGGTAACCGCAATTGCTCACTTGCCGCCGTGGTAGTAAAATTGTACCACAGCGTCAGTTCGCAGCTGCGTTTACCCGCGGGCGTTAGATGAAATAATTTTCAGCACTAAATATATATGGATATTCAACAGTTCAAAGATTGGCTAAATAAACTAGAAAAAGCATGGGTGGGTCTTGATCCCAAAAATGCCAGCACTCTTTTTTCGAATGATGTCGAGTATTATGAGTCTACCCTTAGAGTTCCTTGTCAAAATTGGGATGAGGTGTTTGATTTATGGAAAGTTATTCCTACCAACCAAAAAGATGTGGTCTTTAATTATGATATACTCGCCATCTCTGGAAACTTATGTGTTGCCAACTGGCGGGTTGAGAGAACCCGGCTGCCACAATTGACCCACCAAAAGATTGACGGCATTTTTGTCCTTAAATTGAATGAAGACGGTTTGTGCAACTATTTTAAGCAATGGAGAACCGTTGAATAGGCGTAGGCTGAAAATTACATCATCTAACAGCGCGTATGCGATGTCCTGTTTATAGGTTTTGCTTCTTTTGAACGATTGTTTTAAGATGAGGTTATTCAAATATTAACGTCCAATTGCCTCGCACATGTTGTGGTGAGTGCTCCGCACAATCATACCACAACAGGGCTCGGCAACTGCGCATCACGCGCGGACGTTAGGCGAAAAATTTTACGGCATCTATTATTAATAATTATTATGGTTGAGGGATTTCAACAAAAGAAACAAGAAATAAAGAAGCAGCCCGACACAGAAATGGAAACAAAGGAATACGGTTTTGAGGAAGGTTTTTCTAAAGCTGTACAAATGGTAGAGGAATTATTACGATCACAAAAATATGTGACACTTGCAGTTATTGGATCCGGCACAGATGTTGGAAAGACGTATACAAGTGCTCGTTTAGGGAATAAATTAGGCCGAGATATGAGTAGATCTATAATGTTGGTATCTGACATGTCATTATTATGGAACAATCCTTTTGATGAACCTGATAAACCAGGGGTTTTAATTCTTCATGCAGAAGCTCGTCCAGGTAAGGGAGTTGCTGGAGTTATTCTCCAAGATCGTGTTTTTGCAGAACGTGCTCAAAATGTCGGACTGCCTCTTTCTAAGATTGATATACGCGTGTATGTGTGTAGATCAGATAAACCATTCAGATTTACAATGGCATTAGGAACTAGAGATATTCTCATTAAGAATGAAAAAGCGGTAGATGATCCTCGGAAATTGAGATAGTGAAGCCGCAAAATTCATCGCCTAACAGCGAATAACCGCAATTGTTCCATTTCGGTTATGGTGATAAAATTCTACCATAACCTCATTCCTCAACTGCGGCTATCCGCGAACGTTATCGGAAATAAATTATTTTCATTTTACGATTTTTGACTTTTTGAGGGGCGAATTTTGATGATTATTTGATTAGGGGAAATATTGTGTCCCGCCCGTGTGTTCGGGCGGGACGATTTTTTTAATAAAAAGAAACCGCTGTGTCGGCGGAATCATTTTTTAACCTTTCGTCCTTTCCAAAATTTGTCTGGACTCATCAGTGCCGAAATAATCGACAGAGGTCAGGCGGCGTCGGGTGGCGCACATATGCACGCCACCCGACCCGCTGTTGTTCTTCTCCTTTCACGACACGAAGGACGCGACCTGGTTGAGCGAGTTGATGAAGCCAGCCCGCGCGGGGTTGCCCGCGATGAAGTCCCGCTCGTACTCGGGCGTGAACTGGTTGATGACCAGACCCACCCGCGCACCGAGCGCGAACGGCAGAGCGAGGTCGAGGCATAAGGTACATAAACGTCGTGGTTTTTTAGAGGTAATTTATAATATCTGATCAAGCTTTTCTTCATCTGGAGAAACAGAAGAAGCAAGTAAAATAGTATGCAGTATATTTTGAGCATGCTTGCG
>Ga0208373_1004287_pt1 | contig 13078 bp, 8 predicted proteins | sample RifOxyC2_FD_184036 | JGI IMG/M metagenome (GOLD analysis project Ga0208373, IMG submission 184036) | Soil microbial communities from Rifle, Colorado - Rifle Oxygen_injection C2 (SPAdes) | ecosystem: Environmental > Terrestrial > Deep subsurface > Rock core/Sediment | place: Rifle, Colorado...
GCTTCATCCAAAAAATCCTTTTTTACTCTCATCACTTCGCAATCCATTCATTCTTGGCGGCAGACGGCCATTTTGCGAAAGGCAAAATGTCCTACGGGGAGCAAGAACTTGCGTTCTTGAGTTGCGTTCGAGCTGCGCTCTCGCAACAGCCCGAAGGGCGCGTCCCCACCCCGCCTGCGCCATGAATGGATTGCTTCGTTCTACCGTTTTCTTTATTTTTTGGATGAAGCCGGAGCAATCGTAACCCTTCACCATCATGAAGCCTGCAACTCTGTTGCATGGCCAGAGACACTAGTCTCGCTGCCTGCGACCCTGTCGCATGGCCAGAAACTCACGAGAGGGAAGCTCGAGCGTGAGCTATTGAGCGCAAGTTCATCTGCGCAAGTTTCGCTGGTCGCGAAAGCGCAGCTTGAGTGCACCCAGAGACGCTAGTCTCGCTGCTTCCCTGCCTCGATTGTGCTCTCGGCATCATTCCAGAAAAAGGCCATTCACAAAAGCTCATTGCCGATGGCTTCTTTCTCATCCGAGCCATTTGTTTTTCTTTCCTCCTTTGTTTGTGCTGCAAATCCTGATGATGGAAATTCCGTCGTGCACTGCATTGTCGCCCATCCTCCATGCCCGACGGTGCAGCGCTCTAATACTGAGGCGATGGCTGCAACAAATGCCCTACAGCAAGCGCAGCCCTAGCCTTTTTTGTTATCACTTTTCTTTCTTTATTTTTTCCCCCCCGGAATTTCAAAGTGCGCCATGCCCTGCAATACAAAGGAGGGAGTTACGCATTGGCTGTGGAAGCAAAAAGGCTATAGCTATTGATTTCTATCTAATGAGCTTTTGGGGAATGTCCCTTTTCCACGAGCCTGCCTGCCAATATCCCTCAATGCTGCAATTCATGGATATCCAGATTGCATTTCAGGCTCGTGAAACAGTACCAGTTTCCCGCTAGTTTTTTATATCAGCGAAGAGTCCTACAAAAAAATGCCACTGCCAAAAATAGTGCTTGCCTACTCAGGGGGCCTTGATACCAGTGTTATCCTCAAATGGCTTATAGAAAAAGGATACAATGTCACCTGCGTCCTTGTTGACATCGGCCAAAAGGAAGACTTTGTGAAAGCCGAGCAGAAAGCCGTTGCAATAGGCGCAGGGAAAGTCATCGTCATAGACGCTAAAAAAGAATTTATCGAGGACTTCATATGGCCTGCGATTCGTGCCAACGCCATGTACGAAGGCCGCTATCTTCTCGGAACAAGCCTTGCCAGGCCGCTCATAGCAAAGAAGCAGATGGAAGTAGCAAAGAAGGAGAAGGCTGAAGCTGTCTCCCATGGAGCGACTGGCAAGGGAAACGACCAGGTAAGATTTGAGCTTGCCTACCTTACCATTGACCCAAAGATCAAGATAGTAGCTCCATGGAAGGATACTGAATTTTTAAGCCAGTTCCAGGGCAGGGAAGACATGATTAGGTATTGTGAAAAACACAATATCCCTGTGGAAGCGACAAAGGCAAAGCCCTATTCCTCAGACGCTAACATCCTCCACATCAGCTACGAGGCTGGCGTGCTTGAGGACCCTGGGTTCACTCCCCCAAAGGACATGTTCAAGCTCACCGTAGCGCCAGAAGATGCCCCTGATAAGGAGACTGAGGTTACCATTCGCTTTGAGAAAGGCAACCCCGCTGAGGTCAACGGCAGAAATGACCCGGTGGAGATTATGCACTATCTCAATAAGATAGGTGGAGAGAACGGCGTAGGCAGGATAGATATAGTCGAGAACCGATTTGTCGGCATGAAATCACGGGGAGTCTACGAAACTCCCGCAGGAACCATTCTGCTGCAGGCTCACCGCGACCTCGAGTTGCTCACAACCGATAGGGAAGTCCTTCACCTCAAAGACACCCTCATGCCCAAATGGGCCCAGCTGGTCTACAACGGCTTCTGGTACTCCCCTGAGATGGAATTCCTGCAGGCAGCATTCGACTATTCCCAGCGCTTTGTTACGGGTTCGGTGAAGGCGGGCATCTACAAGGGCAATGTCATCATCAGGGGAAGGGCATCTGAGCACTCGCTCTATAAGGCGGACGTAGCAAGCATGGACGTTCATGGCAATTATGACCAGCGTGATGCAAAGGGCTTCATCAGGCTCAACGCATTAAGGCTCATGGCATCAGCAGGGAGATTGAGGGGGTTACGGTAAAACTTGAATAAGCATATCAGCATTTCTCAGGCAGGTTTTGCGCCGGCAATCAGAAACATTTAAAAATTCCCCGTCAATAGTAATAGCCAAAAGGTGCGGTGGTCAATGGTGGTAGCGTTGCGAAAGAGGCAGGTGGAGTGCTGTGAGAAGCTTGCTTCAGACCTTGCAGCAGCAAAAAAGCGATTCACCAAGACTAATCACAGCCATGATGAGGCTTCCTACGAGAAGCTCCTCATCTCAACCACTATCACGCTTGAGAGGAAGAAGGCCCTTCTCCTGAAGGAGTTGCGCTCCCTCTTCATCGCAGCCTTTGCGCTGGACCAGGAGGCAATTAAAGGAAAGAAGGCTAGGGTCATTCAGAACCTGAAGGCAAACGTGGCAATCCTGAGAAGGATAGCAAACAGGCTTGCAGATGAGATATATTATATGCAGCACACCCTTATGGAGGAGTTTGGGATACGAAAGGCAACCTCATGGGGGGAATTGTCAGATAGGGAGATAGCAAAGCACATCCTTGAACAGGAGCAGAGCCTCAGAGGCGAAAGCATGCAGGCTCTCCAGAAGCTTGCATCCCATGCCCACGCAATTATAGCAAAGGAAACCAGGAAAATCACCTTTATCATCAAAGCAGGCGCAGGCAGGGTGCAGCTCAAAGACCTGCCGTCCATCCTGCACAGAGAGGCGGAGTTGCTTGCCCATATCGAGGCGAAGCTTCCGCCACCAAGGGCAATAAGCCCATCACTGCTTGGAAGAAAGGCATTCCACGCCTGGACCGCATCATTGATAGCCCTCATAGGCTCCCTTGAGGCCGAGCAGCAGGAGGAGGCAGCAGCACTGCAGCTCCTCAAGAGGAAGGCACAGGCTAAAGTTAAACTCACGTCAAGGATTTCCAGGCTGGTCAGGCAGCATTGGCAGGACCTGGCCCAGCATGAGAAGCGTATGCTAACCTGCATGGAAGCAGAGATACTGCCTGAGCATCATAAGGCATCCCACCATTATGCAGCAGCGAGCAGGTTATGAAAAGGCTGAGTCAACAGCAATACCCACAGTGAACAAGATTAACAGCAATAAGAGTGAAGCGCTATGGAGCATCCAAAAAGAAGTAGGGAAGAGTACGCCCTTGTCCTTGACTTCCTCCAGAATGGCTACGCGTTTGACAAGCGCCCAAGCCATGTCAAGACAGCCATAGTGCAAGCCTTAGGCAAAAGCAGATTTACCCTTCTTGAATTGGTGCCTAAAAAAGAAGTCCACGTCCAGCCTCATGAGATAGTCTATATAGGTGACGGCAAGCGCGACAAGATTCACCACATCATCGGGAGGCTTCCTGCTGAAAGGCTCACCAACACTGCCCAGAAAGAGCTAGAATATGCAATTGACGACATCATCAAGGAGCGTGAGCAGGAGTTTGTGGGTTTCTACAACAAAGCCCAGCCTCTCTCAACAAGGATGCATCAGCTTGAGCTTCTGCCAGGCGTTGGCAAGAAGCACATGGGCGAGATTCTGGAGGCAAAGCGCGATGGTGATTTTCAAAGCTTTGAAGACATCAGAAAGCGTGTAAAGCTTGTTCCCGATCCAAGGAAGCTCATTATCAGAAGGATAATCAATGAGGTTATGGGAAAGGAGAAGCACAGGCTCTTTGCTGACGCCTGACTCCCTCCATTTTTTCTGCTATTATATTTCATGTAACTTTATCCTGCAGTCCTATTGAGGAGTGCCTCTTCCCCCTCGGTGCGCAACAGCAACCTTTAAATAGGAAAGCATCTGTTGGAAAATCCAGGAATCATAAAGAGGTGTTTGGGTGAGACTGCTGCTACTGGTGATGTTAGGGATATGTTCTCTTTTAGTTCTTGCTGCCTGCAGTATGGAGGAGGAAAAGGCACTTCCTGCAGCAGCACTTCGGGCCCAGGCAGTTGACAACAATGATCCCGCTTTCTGCCAAAAGATTAATGACGCTAGCCTCAGGAGCAAGTGCCTTGATGCAGTAGCGGTAGCATTTGCCGTCCAGAAAAGCGATGTTTCGCTCTGTGCAAAGGTCACTGATGAGGCGAGAAGGCAGGAGTGCAGCGACATCGTCAATTACGATAGAGCCATGACTGAAGGCAATGCCCAGCACTGCACACAAAACATAATGGACCCTGACCTGTCCAAAAACTGTCTCGAAGAGCTTCGAAGAAAAGAGCTGGCCAACGCAGATGACGAGATTGACTGTGTCGTTCTCAGTGACGAGTTCCAGCGCTCAGTCTGCGAGGACAACCTCCGCATACGAAAGGCCTTTGAGGCAAATGATCCTTCCCTTTGTTTGTCCATAACAACAAGAGCATTACGCGAAGCATGCGAGGAGAAGCTGGGATGAGGATTGCAACTATGCGCTCGGCAATCTTTGTAGCAATAGCCTTCATGCTCGCATCGTTTGCGTATGCCGCTTGCCCAACAGGGGGCATCAATGTTGGCGGTGCGGACTTCTGCTGTGGCACGCAGAGGGATTACATCTGCCCCAATGATTTTGGAGCAGATTGCAGTGAAGATCCTGACTGTACGGCGGTATCTGGAGAGGATCCTCCCATAATCCACTGTGGTGACGCTGATATTGGGGGTGTTGAGCAGTGTGACACCCAAACGTTCATAACTGGCCAAACCTGTGAAACAGAGTTTAGCGCCGCAGAAGGAGGCTCTCTTACCTGCACCGCTGCCTGCACCCTAAGCGATGCCAGCTGCAGCTACTGCGGTAACACCGTGCTTGATGCGGACCAAAACGAAGTGTGCGATGGTGCAATCCTCGGTGGCCAGACTTGTGTAACCCAAGGCTTTGCTAGCGGTACCCTTGCCTGCTCTAGTGACTGCAGGTCATATGATACTTCAAACTGTCTCCCAAACCCTCCAGGAGATTGTGGTGATGGGAACATCAATCAGGGTGAGGTCTGCGACACTAATGGCGCTGGTCCCGATGTAATGGGAGGAGAGACCTGCGCAAGCCAGCCTGAATATGAGGGAGGGGCCTTGCTATGCGCAAATAACTGCCTGTCATTTGATACTTCCCTCTGCCACAAGTGCGGCAACGGTGTAGTGGATGCTGGTGAAGCCTGTGACATTGATGCCCCCGTCACAAGTACATGTGCTAATGAGGGGTTGGGCTCTGGCACCCTTTCATGCAACTACCAATGCACAGGCTACGATACCTCCCAATGCACAGCCGATACCTCTCCTCCTGTAATAGGAGACTGCACTCCACAAAGCGGCATTACAGCAAGCCCTACCTTCTCCTGCCCAGTCACTGATGAGGCTGGTGTCGGAGACTGCAGGATTTCTGCTGAAGAAGGATCCTACTCTGAAATGTTAGTTAGCGAAGGAGCCAATGCCTGTAGTGGCTGCATAGGAGGTGACAGGAGCTGCACTGCTTCCTGCCCGATGAGTTTCACCCCCGAATCTGAGGGTATTGCGCAGGCATATGCCTTCCACATCGCCTGCGTGGACATTTCATCACAGGAAAACGGAAATACAGCAGGCAACAATAAGGATCACATCTATTCTTACCCTGCCACCTGCGTTCCAGCCTGGGGAGAATGGAGCAGTTGCTCATGCACTCCATCCGCCTGTGGTACCTGTACGGGAATCCAGACGAAAAGCGATAGCAACGAGTGCGCTCAGCCCCAGACTCAGGACTGTGCTATCTCAACCACCAGCCCTCCCTCAGGAGTATGCGGCGACTCTCAATGTCCGGGCACCTACGCCTGCATTAGCGGGGAAGCAGTCTGCCAGGGTGACAAGGTTTACTCCTGCGGCATCTGTGGAGGATGCAGTGGCAGCCAATATTGTGATAGCGGAGTGCAATGTGTAGCAAAGAAAACTAATGGCCAGTCCTGCTCCTTACCCTTGGAGTGCCAGAGCAATTCATGCGTCTGCGGCACCTGTAGCGGCCAGTTGACACGCTACTATTATGATAACGACAACGATGGCTATGCAGCATCAGCAGACAATTACTTTGATTCGTGTTCTCCTCAGGGAAAATTTACCGCGATAAGCAGTAGTCCCCCTGATTGCGGCGATTCCAATCCCATTGTCCATCCAGGCGCGCAGGAAAATGCCGATGTAGTATGTGGCGACACCCTTGACAACAACTGCGATGGTAATACAGACTGTGTTGACTCCCAATGCAGAGGAAAGCAGGGCCCATCAGGAGGAGGCAACTGCTGCCAGCAGGACAGCCAATGCGGCAATGACTTTGCCTGCAACCCTGACCTCACCAGCCCCAACCCGAATCAATGCATTAATGCCATCACTGCCTCAGGCATATCAGAATCCTGCTGTCTTGCCTATAGTGAATGCGTCAGGGCAGCTGGCATCTATACCAGCCTGAACGGACAGAATAAAGCCGATAAGTACAGAATCAGCGAGGCATTCAGGCTCACTGGCGCTGACCAATGCCCTCCCCATGGCACTTTCCCTTCATATAGGGCCAGCGATGACAATCTGAAGTGCTTCACCGACATCTGTGAAACAAGTGCGCTCCACTGCATCCAGTGCGGCATTGTCCGTGAGTCCCTCTACACAGGAGCAAATGGCTGCAAAGGGGCAATAGAATCCCGAGAAGGAGTTGCCCTTCCCCTTCCTCCCCTCACTACAGCCCAGCTCACCCCTTACCTCAATTGACCATGAACAATGAAAAGATTCCTTCCCACGCTCCTCATACTTCTTCTCCTGCCCCTGTGCCTTGCGGCAGACCTTGAGGCTTCCATCATCCATTTCAGTGAGGAGAGCTCAGTTGCCAGAATCCAGATAGTCAACCATGGAGAGGTTGACTACACCAACATCACCCTTTCAATTGACGGTAGAGATCCTGAAGAGCTGGTTGAGCGTCTTCTTCCCAGAACTGCTGTCATGACCACAAAATACCTTGGCCCTGGCGAGCACCAGCTCGCCATAGGAAGCGACCAGCAGGAGTTCACTCAAGGCGTCTCCCCAGCACGCTCAGAGGAAAAAGTAAAGGAAGAGCTTGCTCAGAATCCGATAGCGCCCCCAGAGCTTCTTATCAAAGCAACAGAAAAGGAGCGGGAAAGCCAGGCGGCCCAGCAGGCAAAGGGAAACGCACAAAAAGAGCAAGGCACGCTCTACCTTGCGGCATTCCTCATTCTTGGGATAGCCATCATCACCGTGCTTTCATTCATGCTGCTGAAAAAAAAGCAAGGGAATGGACAGAAAAAAAAGGGAGCAGAGCCAGCGAAGAGCCAAGCCAGGCAGCCAGCAAGGGCTGCTCATTTCCCTTCCCCACTGCATCAGAGAAGGCAGCAACTGCCCGCGCTCAAAAAAGAGCCACAAAAAGCCTTGAAAGAGCAAAGCGATGGCGCTGCAAAAGCTGAGCCTAAGGCAGAGTCCAAAAAAGATGCAATGGGAGAGCTCAGGGAGCTGCCCAAGCGTGACGTCTTCAGCGAGCTTGGAACCGTAGCAAAGGAAAACCGCAGCATATTCAGTGAGCTTGAGCGCATAGGGGAGAAAAGACGATGACACCAAGGCCATTTTTCATTCTGCTGTGCATTACTGCAGCACTGGTCATGCTCTCACCTGATGCAAGCGCAATCTGCTGCGGAGCAGAGTGCACAACTGGAGCAATATCGCCCCTGGCAGGCAACGTTTGCTGCTGCCCAATAGGTGATGATAGCGAAATTGAGGATTGCCTCGCAGGAGAAACCGTGGGCTACTATGGCTGTGAAATAGGCACTGGCAGCGGCCCATATATCTGCCCGGGAACTGGAACAGGCGACAACGACAATGCCTGTGTCCAGTGCAGCTTCACAGGAGTCTATGAGGCTCCGGAGGAAGGCAGATATGATTATCAGCGATGGGATGCCACGAAATTTTCCCTTGCAGAAGATGATGCACTATGCGGAACTGGCTTTGACTGCAGGATGGCAGAGCCAGAATCAGCATCACAATGTATCCCTCTCAATTGCGATGCAGAAAATTTGGCCTGCGAGGATTTTTCAGCAACCCAGATGGCATGCCAGCAGGCGCGCGATGTCTGCGGCAAATCAGAGTGCTATTTTGATGGCACACAGTGCGTCACCAGAAACGAGCTGGCAATCCTTCCCAGGTCTGCAACCATCAACAAGGATGAATTGGTTCCCCTCCTTGCCCGCCATGCTTTTGGCCCAACCATCACCGACGTGACGGGTGAGGCGGAATTCACAAAAAGTTCAGACGCCATCAGCATAGCAGGCAGCACAGGCAGCAATATCATAAAAGCTGATGGTGTAGGCACAGCAACAGTGCGGGCAGCCTACATTCCTCCTGGCCATGCTGCACTCAGCGCAACGGCAACCATTACCGTCATAGACAATGCCGTATCGTCATATCCTTCCTACCTCGAACTGTGGCCAGTTCAGGCATCCCTCAATGTTGATGCAGGAATGCTCTACAAGGCAACAGCCTATTACACCGATGGCTCCTATGAGGATGCCTCAAACCCAAGCCAAAGCCAGAGCCAGCTTGGCACAACAGAGTATGTTTCAAGCGACGAAGAAGTTGCCTCTTTTTCCCAGCAGCAGAACAACAGGGTGCTCGGCAACAAAGCAGGCACTGCTGATGTCGCTGCCGCTTACTGGATACAGGATCCTGATTCTGCGCTCATTGATTTTGCATCCCTGTTTGTTGTAGGCCAATGCCTTCCAGGAGTTTGCGACACTAACGCTAATCAGTGGTGCGATGGCGGAACATGGAGCGGCCAAGATTACTGCGCCCCCTGCGCCTCCGTAGATTCAGGATGTACTCTTCCCGCTGGCGGCTGCACCCCTGGCGCCTGCGACACTAACGCTGATCAGTGGTGCGATGGCGGAACATGGAGCGGCCAAGATTACTGCGCCTCCTGCGCCTCCGTAGATTCAGGATGTACTCTTCCCGCTAGTGGCTGCACCCCTGGCGCCTGCGACACTCAAGCTAATAAATGGTGCAATGCAGGGGCATGGGTATCTAATGATAACTACTGCACCCTCTGCCGCCTTAAGGATGTTGACACTTGCATAGAAGCGGAAATCAAATACCTCTCCCACATTCGTTTGGAGCCAAAGAGCGCAGTGCTCAATCCTGAAGGCACGCAAGCCTACACCGTAGCAAAGTGCTACTCAGACGGTGACCAAGCCTGCGATACCATAACATCAGACGTAATTATTACATCAACAAACACAGATGTAGCGACCATGGCTTCATCCACCGCTACGGCTGACCATGTGGGGAAAACGACAATCTTCGCATCCTATACCGATGCCACAACTGGAAAGAGACTGACTGACACGGCACAGCTTGAGGTGACTCAGGAGAGGGCATTAAGTGCCCTTTGGGTATCATCCTACAATATTTTGCTGAATAACGATGATGGGAGCATTGCAGATCAGAAATTCATCCCTGGCTACGACATCCTCTTCACCGTCTTTGCAGTCTACACTAATGGCGAGCAAAGGGAAGTGACGGCAGAAGCAACCTATGATGCAGCGCCAGCTGACCTTGTTGAGTTTTTTTTCTCTCCCCACTATGAATATCTTGACGGAGCAATCACCAGAACGGCTACCAACAAATACATAGCGAAGATAAAGCGCAGGCAAAGGGAAGGGGAGAGCCCCCAATTATTTATTTCATACACTGACACCGGAAGGACAATCACAAAGACCATAAGTTCCCAGGTCAAGCAGCCGGATGAAGGAAGTGACTTTTGCGAGCTCGTTGATAGGTCAACAACGCAGGAAAATTGCGAGAACGCAGAAGATGACTGCTGGGTTGCTGATACCCTAAGTGATGATGAATTAAGAGCACTTGTCGAAGGCGACCAGGGCTCCTGCTGCCAGTCTGCAACAGAAGAGACCTGGACCTATGTCACCTCAGGAGATGTCAATGATATCCTCAGCAGGCACTTTACCTGCTATACTGGCGAGGCACACCAGGCAGTGGCAGGAGCAACGTACTACGAGCTCACGTCATAAGGAAAAAATGCAGCGCCGCCACCCGCCAAATAAGAGTAAAAACAGAAAGCAAAAAGGAAAAGTATGAGCAAAGCCAGAAAAGCCCAGATAGAATCCAGGACATTCATTTACATTATAGTAGCGATACTTGCAGCCCTCCTCCTCATCTTTGCAGCATTGCAGGTCGTAAAGTTCAACGAAAGGCAAAGGGACATCCTCAGGAGCCAGTTCAGGGAGAATTTCAAGGCAGAGATTGAGCAGCTCTCTCCAGGCGAGACTGAAGAGCACTGCTTTCAGATAGACAGCCAGGTAAAATACCTCTGCATGGTAAGCTACAACAACCACCGTGAAGAGCTGCTCAACAGCCCTGTCATCAGGCGCTTTCCCCAGATGTACAACTCCATAAGGGACGGCGAGCGTGCCAACGTCTTCCTCATAGGCTCATCCCCTGACGTCAGGTATGGTGTCCTTGACTCCTTCTATGGCGGAAGCATCTGCGTTGATGAGTTTCCCCACTATACCTGCTTTCAAAGGACAGGCAAAGAGCTGTGCGCCTTCTTTGAAGGCGAGGGCACCTGCGCTACAAGAGTGTCCATGCCAAAACTCTGCAAGATTGTTGAGAATATAGGCACGGATGATAAACTCGCCTCTGACTTTGACATAGCCACCGACGACGTCAGGCTCTTCATTCCATCAGGCACTGAAATAGTGGGATTCGGAACTAATGTTCCAAAAGAGATTTGCATCCAGCCCATTCCTTTGCCTGAGGGCACTCCTGATTCAGTCATAACTGAGGCCTACAACATTTCCCCCCCCGCAGTGGCATTTACAAGTAATAATGGCAATGGAGTCAAGTTGAGAATTGACTACCACGAGAGCTTTGTAGAGAATAAGGAACACGCAAAGCTCCGCTACTACACCAATGCCTGGCAATCCATCAAGAACATAGTCACCTATGAGAAAGACAGGGGCAGGGTGACGGCAATTGGCATTGGCAAGTTGGGGATATATGCCGCATTTGGCCATGTAGCGCCTGACGCGAGGATAACAGTGAAGGGGAGTGATGACGATAATGAGAGGGACCCTGACAACTATTACTTCTACCGTGGTGAGGTGATAACTTTCGATGCCTCCAGTACTACAGATGACGATGAAGACATAAAAAACGATCAAGTCGAAGCCTACAAGTGGAGCTTTAGGTCATCTCCGGATGATGAATTCGAGGAATTAGTTCTAGGAAGCGGCAAAATATTCACCCATGCATTTGATGCCTACGGCACTTATGAAATCAAGCTCACCGTAACAGACAATACGGGTCTTGAAGGCACAGCCCTCATCAACATCTCAATAATCAATATACATAACCAGAAGGACCCTAGCAACATTAACAAGGTCTTCCTCATAGAGAACAAGGATGAGCATAAGAATGAAATTTTAAGGATGATTCCTCTCACCCAGTGGAATGAGGTTGGCGGAAGGAAAACGAAGCCGTTGGTGGGGTACATTGGTAATGAGCCAGGTAATGACGTGAAAAACAAACTTGTTAGCTATTACCATGATTTGGAGAAGTATACGGAGGTAACTGACGCTGTCACTTTTACATCAGCAAACATAGACAATCTTAATTTAGGATATTTCACCTACTGGAAAGATGATAATCCCAGTGATGATGATGGCGATAATGGCGGCTATGACGACATCGTCATAATCGGAACAGCCTCTCCTGAATTGCAACTCAAAGCCGCTATGTGGGCATCATTCCTCAATGCTCCACTCGTTTATATTGATACAGTGGGTGGATATGCTGAACAGATTAGCGGGAAATACGGCCACTTAGTTGGAAATTTCAATGACGGCGTGAAAACATATATAACTACCATTCTTGAAATAGAAGATGACAACGCAATGATGACAGAATACGATGCTATTGATAACTTCCCCACCTTTACCCCAACCCAGCTCAAAGGCACCATCATCCCTGCTGATAGCATCGGATAGGATAGAATAGACACTGCAAAGAGGCAGGCAGCGCAGCCATTGCCAAAGTGTAGCGCGTTGCACCTGCGGTTATGAAGGATGGGCGGCTTAGCAGTGCATGACGGAATTTTCAAGAGCAATTTCACAGCAGGCAAGAAGAAAGAGAGCAGTAGCGCCGCTGTTGGCAAGGAAGCTGTCGGCAATGAGCTTTTAGGGAATGCATTTTTTCAGGAATGATCTCCTTTGTAATTACAGAGGGGCAGTCAGGCTCGTGGAAAATGGGCATTCCCTAAAAAATCAATAGCAAAAAGGCATTAGCTATGCCTCCCATCGCTTCCACAGCCAATGTGTAACTTCATCCTGTGTATTGTGGGGCATAGTGCACTTTGAAATTCCGAGGTAAACAAAAACGGCTCGGGCTGCGCTTACTGCAGGTCATGTGTTGCAGCCATCGCCTTAGTATTGAGCGCTGCTACTTGCGTGGTTGAAGGATGGGCGGCTTAGCAGTGCATGACGGAATTTTCAAGAGCAATCTCACCGCAGGCAAAAGGAGGAACAAAGCCAAAGCGCTAGGGGCAAAATCAGACGTAGGTAATGCTCTTTTGGGAATGATGCCCTTCGTAATTACTGAGGGGCAGTCAGGCTCGTGGGAAAGGGGCATTCCTCCCCAAATCATTATGAAAAGAAGGCATTAGTCATGCCTCCCATCGCCTCCACAGCCAACGGGTAATCTCATTCTTTGTATTGCAGGGCATAGCGCACTTTGAAATTCCGAGGTAAACAAAAACGGCTCGGGCTGCCGCTTGCTGGCAAGGGCATTTGTTGCAGCCATCGCCTCAGTATTAGAGCGCTGCACCGTCGGGCATGGAGGATGGGCGACAATGCAGTGCATGGCGGAATTTTCAAGAGCAATTTCACCGCAGGCAAAAGGAGGAGCAAAGCCAAAGCGCTAGGGGCAAAATCAGACGTAG
>Ga0208373_1004291_pt1 | contig 13073 bp, 12 predicted proteins | sample RifOxyC2_FD_184036 | JGI IMG/M metagenome (GOLD analysis project Ga0208373, IMG submission 184036) | Soil microbial communities from Rifle, Colorado - Rifle Oxygen_injection C2 (SPAdes) | ecosystem: Environmental > Terrestrial > Deep subsurface > Rock core/Sediment | place: Rifle, Colorado...
CAACTCGCCCGCGATTTCTACTCCGAGATGTGCCGGATCGAGCACTGGGATGTCCGCACGCTCCGGCAGAAAATCGGCGGCATGTTGTTCCAGCGCACCGCGCTATCGAAGAACACCAAGGCGGTCATCTCCGCAGAGATTGCCAACCTCCGCGAAGGACGCATGACGCCCGATACCGTCTTCCGTGATCCCTACTTCCTCGATTTTCTGGGACTGAAAGGCGCCTACAGCGAGCGCGACCTGGAGAGCGCCATCCTGCGCGAGATAGAGAGCTTCCTACTGGAGATGGGGGCGGGTTTCAGCTTCGTCGCCCGCCAGAAGCGCATGAGCGTCGGCAAGGACGACTTCCATCTCGACCTGCTCTTTTACCATCGCCATCTCCGTAGACTCGTCGCCATTGAGTTAAAGCTCGAATCCTTCCAGCCGGCCCATGTGGGGCAGATGGAGTTTTACCTCCGCTGGCTGGACAAACATGAACGCGCCCCGGGCGAGGAATCCCCCATCGGCCTCATCCTCTGTGCCGCAGCCGATGCCGAACAGGTGGAACTCTTCCAACTGGATGCCAAATCCATCCGCGTCAGTGAATACCTCACTGAACTGCCACCCCTGGCGCTCCTCCAGACCCGCCTCCACCAAGCCATCGAACACGCCAGAGAACAGGCCGCAAGGCGAGAGACAACCCGGGAGCGTCAGCCATGAGCGAGGATACTGGGAGGTTAGCGGGGATTGATGACGATTGGCTTTCTCTTTCCCGCAGTGGCTTTGGTTGGTCAAATCTGGCGTTTAAACCCATGGAGCGCATATGACATCAGCAACCATCAAACTCTTCCTTCCACGCGGAGACGCCAAGAGCCTGCGCACTGCCGAGATCTCTAACTGGACCAGCAAGGCTGTCGCCGCGCCCCGTACCGAACTTGACGAGCTTCTTGCTCGCGAGGAACTCGACAAGGCCGGAGTCTATATCCTCATTGGCAGCGACCCTCTTACCAACGCCCCGCGCGCCTACATCGGCGAGGCGCGGGGCCAGCGTACGGCGGATGGCTTCGTCATATTCCAGGATTCCACCGCCGTCTTGGAGGAACGACCATCCGCCGAGACCTATCCCTACACCGTAGCCAAGCGCAAACAACTCATCGCCGATGGCACACTTACCAACAAGGACGGTTTCCTGGTTTTTACCAAAGATGCGGAGTTTTCCAGTCCATCTGCGGCGGCGGCTGTCATACACGGCGGTAGCGCAAACGGACTTACCGCATGGAAAACTGAGGGCGGCAAGTCGCTCAAACAGCTCGACGAACAGGCCTAACCGGGTACCCGGGGGGCTCCCCCGGCTACCACACCACCCGGCATACGGGTTCAGGCGGCTGAGTTCTGTTGATGTACGGAAAGATAAAAATAAATGTAGATAGGACTTCTTGATGGTTTTCTCACTCAACAAACCGAAGCTCGACAATCTTGCCAAGGAACAGACGTTCCATGACAGCGACCTCACCTACATCCCGTACGGTGAGGAGATCGCGGCGTTCCTGAAACGGGAGATCGCCAAGCCCATCATCCGCTGGGCGGATAGCCCGCAACTCGGCTACGAAATCCTGCCGAACAAATATTTCTACCGCTACCAGCCGCCCATGCCCGCGAAAGATCTGCTCACGGAGTTTTGGACGCTGGAGAAGGAGGCGGAGAAGATGCTGGAGGGATTGGCGCAATGAAAAACGCAAACGACCTGACCGTGATGACCTCACCGGAATACAGGCAGTTCATCGAGGACCTGAAGACGCGGGTGGTTTCCGCGCGCATCTCGGCGGCCCGGACGGTGAGCCTCGATCTGATCCTGCTCTATTGGGACATCGGACGCGGTATCGTGGAGAAGCAACAGGTGCTCGGCTGGGGCGACGCGGTCGTCGAAATGGTCGCGGCAGACTTGCGGCGGGCTTTTCCTCAGATAACGGGCTTTTCGCCGCGCAATGTGTGGGACATGCGCCGACTCTATGCAACCTACACGGCTCCTGAATTTCTCGCGCAAGTTGCGCGAGAAATCGATCATGGTGAAGAAGGTCACATTCTGCGACAGGCTGTCGCAGAATGTGGCGGAGACAAAAAACGGCTACAAGCTGCGGCCAAATTAACCGAGTCCAGGGTCATCGAACTTCTGCGACAGCTTGTCGCAGAAGTTCCTTGGGGTCAAAACCTACTCATTCTTAACAAATTGAGTGACCCCGCCGCCCGCCTTTACTACCTCCAGGCCACCGCCCGGTTCGGCTGGTCGCGCAATGTCCTGCTCAACCAGATCAAGGCCGGTACGTATGAACGGGCGGTGACCGAGAAGAAGACCCACAATTTTCCCCTTGCCCTGCCCGAATATCTGGCCGAGCAAGCGGACGAGATGCTGAAAAGCTCCTACAACCTGGAATTTCTTGGCATTCGCCGGGAGGTGAAGGAGCGGGAACTGGAGGACCGGCTGATCTCCCGCCTGCAAGCATTCCTCCTCGAGCTCGGCTACGGCTTCTGCTTCGTCGGTCGCCAGCACCGGCTGGCCTTGGGACAGAAGGAGTATTTCATCGATCTGCTCTTCTACCACCGCTTCCTTAAGGCGTTGGTGGCCTTCGAATTGAAAGTCGGGCCTTTCGAGCCGGAACACGCGGGCAAGATGGATTTCTATTTGAACCTGCTCAACGACAAAGAACGCGGCGACGGCGACCAGCCGTCTATCGGCATCATCCTCTGCGCGGAAAAGGACGACGTGGAAGTCGAATACGCCCTGCGCACGAAAGCGAACCCCATCGGCGTGGCCGTGTATCAACTCCAGTCGAAATTGCCGGCAAATATGAAGGGCAAACTGCCGACGGCGAAACAGCTCGCCGACGTCGTGCGGGCGGTTCTTCCTGAAAGGAGCGCCCCATGACCCAATACTTCCACCGCGACCAGCCGCCCACGCCCGCGAAAGAATTGCATGTGGAGTTTTGGAAACTGGAGAAAGAGGCGGAGGTCATTCGCGAGCGACTCAAACAACACAAAACGCAACTCCTCCCCGTCCTCGGCTCCGACATTCTCGCGCCGATCTCTCAACCCGCCGCGCACGCTCAGCCCGGCGGCGTACTCTTCTGCCGCAACAAGGGCGCCGAGGTGCAGGGCCAGCGTACGGCGAATGGCTTCGTCGTATTCCAGGGTTCCACCGCCGTCTTGGAGGAACGCCCATCCGCCGAGATCTATCCCTACGCCGTAGCCCAGCGCAAACAACTCATCGCCGATGGCACACTTACCAACAAGGACGGTTTCCTGGTTTTTACCAAAGATGCGGAGTTTTCCAGTCCATCTGCGGCGGCGGCTGTCATACACGGCGGGAGCGCAAACGGACTTACCGCATGGAAAACTGAGGGTGGCAAGTCGCTCAAACAGCTCGACGAACAGGCCTAACCTGGCTTCCACGGATGGCTGACCGCCGCCGTAGAGCCATAGCGTTGGGCCATAGGAATATGGAATGAAACTTAAAGGCATTCAAATCGTGACCTTCGAGCAAATCGAATTCGGGAAGCTAATCGGGCTTGATCTGGCTGGACTATCCGTCGGGGTAGCTGCTGCCAGAATTCAGGACGAGATTAGCAAACGATTTTGGGGAGAAACCGAGTTGGGTTCTCCATCCGAAAAGCAGATTGAGTTGGCTCGAAAATTTGGATTCGATATCGTCGAGCAGGGCCGGCGCGTTGGTTCAGCCATAATTGACGATATAATGTACCACCTGAACATGGAAGCAATCCAATCAGAAAAGCTTGTTCCAGGCGTGAAGGTCCGAAGGAAGGGAGAGCACAAGGAGGAGTATGTAATTTCCTCTATCAGAGAAGACGGAACAGTTTTCTTCAAAGGCGGAAACGGAAAGAAAGCATGGTCAAGGAACCTAGAAAGAGTAAGTACATAGCTCTATCCACTTCCGCCAGATCGTCAAGAAAGCCAGTCTCTATGGACCGATGTCTACCATAGAGCAGGGGAGGAACCAGTGAAGATCTGTGGTGTCGAAATCAAGGGTAGTGAGGCAATCATAGCTGTAATCGATATCGAAAACGATCAAGTCATGTCGGTTGATGTGGAGCCCAAGAAGATCTCCTTGGAAAACGACGAGGACCCAAAGTTGGTCAAGTCGTTCTTTGAGACATTTTCGGGATTCATCAGAGACAACCAGTTAGAACGAGTAGTCATCAAAAAGAGGAGCAAAAAGGGGGAATATGCGGGCGGTGCGGTCACTTTCAAGATAGAGGGCTTAATTCAGCTTATTGATGGCTGTTTAGTTGATCTGATTGCCGCGCAAACGATAACCGCCGTACAAAGGAAAAAACTGCATGAACTGCCTGATAATCTGAACAAATACCAAGAGCAGGCTTTTCTTGCTGCGATCTGCTCTATCTGAAGGTGGGGCCTATGGGTAATCTATATATTGACGGTGTCGGTGCCCCAGAGAAGATAAGAAAGGCTCTCCGGGAGCTTTCAATCAATATAGACTTCGACCGTGAGGCAACGAAGGGCGCGAATTCCTATTTATTCTTTGGCACCAACAGGGTGATTGGAACCAACGTTGCTGTAAAATTCTACTATTGGGGCAGTGATAAAACCTACCATGCAGAACCGCAGCACTTGGCTCAGGTTCAGTCACCGAACATCCTTACAATCCACAGCGCGGCTCTAATTGACGATGACTGGGCCTATTTTGTCACACCATATTGTCAGAAAGGTGACGTTGACGATCTCCTTCAAAAGACTTGTATCGGGAACCATGAAGCCATCGACCTAGCGTCTCAAGTTCTGAGCGGATTGACCCATTTACATGCACAGCGATTTTTGCATCGTGATCTTAAGCCCTCAAATATCTACATCGGCGACGACAACCGGGCGATAATTGGCGACTTTGGCTCTGTAAGAAGGCTACCCGAAGGCCATGACAGTCTCTCGGCATCAAGTCACTCCGTACTGTACAGGCCACCTGAAACGATTCGCTCAAACAAATACGGCTACTCAGGAGACGTATATCAAGTCGGCATCCTTCTTTACCAGCTTTTGGGCGGCTATCTTCCCTACGAGGAAACGTCTTGGCTATCCAGGCATGAACTCAAGCACTACAACGCCCTGGCCGATCCTGCTGATAAGTCCATCTTTGTAGACCAGTGCATTAAATCAAAAATTGCATCAAGTAGAATCCTAAATATGTCGACCCTCCCTGTCTGGGTTCCAGACTCACTCAAGAAAGTCATCAAGAAAGCAACGAATGTGCAGCCAGATAAACGGTTCCCTACTGCTTCAGCGTTTATGGCTCGCCTACACCAGCTTAGACCGGACATACGCAACTGGCGAATTGTCGACGGCTATCCGACATTGCCAGCAGATGTCGAGTTCCGGATAGTGGAAATCGACGGTATCTACAAGGTGCAGAAGAATTGCACAGGGAACTGGAGGGCTGACAATTCCTTTAATAGTAACACCTTTGATGGCCTCGTCTGTGAGATTAACAAAAAGGTCTAATCGGCCCTCATGATATGGGTAGCGACGCGATGACTACTGACAACAAGGTTGTTTTATTTGTAGATGTTCTCGGATTTGCAGCATTAACAGAGTCATACCCTCTTGACGTTGATCGTTGCATGGTAGGCGACAGACCGTTAGATTACCAATTCAGCGAGATATTTAGTGAGGCATTTAAATCGCCTCGGAATGAATTGGCACACACGTTCTCAGGGTTTCACCACTCGCTAAGAAGCATACTTTATTATGCGAGGATGTGGCATCATTTAACAGCCATAACATTCTCTGATTCGGTTTTTGTTGCCACGACACATGCCTATGAAGCCGTTAACATCGCCATTGATTTACTTCAAACGCTAATGCCACAAAAAATTCCCGTGCGAATTGGCATCGCCTACGGCACGTTTGCCGCGATCAGATTTAGATCTGACATCACTCCCGATAGTGGAGATCACGCTGCACAATTCCTTGGAACTGCCGTCGTACGTGCTCATGCTACCGAGACATGTGGGATTAAGGGACTTCGAATTTTACTACATCCATCAATTATGCCTCTTTTGAAAGATGTCTTCCACAAGCCCATGTCCATAGGGGGACGATCCTATCCGCTTCGCTATCTCGAATGTTCCGAAAAAGAACGGCTAAACAAAGCCTGCGTTCTCAACGAAATCGACTATTGGCATCTCCCTCCCACAAGAGAGGCTGAGGCCTGGCGAGGGCTACAGGACATGTGGAATAAGGCTCCTCTGTCAGAAGTGGAACACTACGAGGTTACTGCTGAAGCCATTAATCGTATGAGAATTGCTCAGGGCCACGAGCCGCTAAAGAAGTTACGTCGGCGCACCCTGCCATGATTGATGTCGGACACAAGGGATGTTGCCAACATAAACAACAAAAGGGCAAGCGGGGTCAGCCCTTGGCACGGAGCAGGAACGAAAGAAATGATTGCCCAACGAAGTGATTGGAGCCAATCGGTGGGGAAGGGAGCCCGTCACTGGCTCAATTCTGCGTTATGCACGGTGACTGAGTATGGAAGAATCTGCTAAACGAATGAAACGGACTTGGTCATGCCTTTCTAATGATGGAATGGTGCCTCACGATGATTGAATATATCGACATACCGAACTTTGGCAGCTTTAAAAATTTCGTTTGGAACAATTCCATTCGCGATAGTGGGAATATCGTCGCGAAATTCAAAAAGCTAAATATTATTTACGGTAGGAACTACTCAGGGAAAACGACTCTGTCGCGGATCTTTCGTAGTCTTCAGGCTGGAATACTACCAGACAAATACGAAAACCCAGCGTTTACAGTATCAACCGACTCCGGTACCATAACCCAGACTCAAATACCTACTGCCAACCATCATATACGTGTTTACAACAGAGATTTCATTGATGATCACCTCGGTTTTCTTAGGGACAGCGAGGGCAAGATAACTCCATTCGCTATCATCGGAAGTGAGAACAAAGCTATTGAAAAGGAGATAAAGGAGATTGAACAAAAACTTGGTAGCGTGGAGGAAAAGATTGGTCTCCGACACATATATGCAACTATATACGCTAATTTTACAGCGAAGCAAGGTGTAAAGAATAGGGCTGAAAGTGACCTGAAGGCAAAACTGACCAACAAGGCGACCCAACCACCAAACGGCATCAAACATAACCCGATCTACAAAGACCCAAATTACAACACTCCAAAGATTCAAACCGATATTAAGACTATTCGTAGCAAATCCTTGGGAGTGCTCGGTGAGAGGGAGAGAAGGGATAAGGAAGGTCTTTTAGATGAGACGGCACTCCCTAACATCGAGAAAAAACTAGAGTTCACTCCAACCATCTCGAGCCTATACGAAACTGCTAATGATCTCCTTTCTAAGAAAATCACGCCCACCAAACCCATTAAGGAGCTGCTTGACGACGCCATTCTGCAAGCGTGGGTGAAGGAAGGTATTCCCCATCACAGGGACAAAAGGAAGAAGTGCGGATTTTGTGGCCAAACCCTTCCTTCGGATCTCTGGGATAAGTTGGACGAACACTTCAGCAAAGAGTCAGCCGCCTTGGAAGTAGCACTCCAGAAGCACATCGAAACTATAGAGAAACATCGCGTAACTGTGGAATCCATAGTCACGGTAGATACCACGGATTTATACGCTATGTTCCATGGCTCTTTTAATGAAGAGAATAAAGCACTCAACGATGAAATCGCAAAGTATGGCGCGCTGTTGGATCTTATCATCAAGAATTTGCGCGCCCGAAAGACCGACATTTTCACACCTAAACCAACCCCAGAACTAAAGGAAAATTCCACAGCCATTGCAGCGAAGATCGCAGCAATCAATGTGCTTATTGATCAAAACAATAAAAAGACTGAGTCTCTGGCAGAAGATCAAGAAAAGGCCCGAATGGAACTCCGTCTGAGCGAAATCGCGCAATTTATCCAAGACATCGATCTCGCGAGCGAGGAAAAGAAAGTCGCCGATCTTGAGAAAGAAGCTAATGACCTAAAGACCGAAGTCAACAAGCACCAAGCGGAAATCCAATCCTGGGAGAAAAAGATCGCAGGCTTACAAATACAGCTCAAGGACGAGAAAAAAGGTGCTGAAAAAGTCAATGAGTATCTCAACCATTACTTCGGACATGAAGGTCTCCGACTCGAAGCGACAGAGGACACCGAAACCTCCGCCTTCAAATTTCAAATCCTACGAGGAGAAAAGCCCGCTTACAATCTAAGCGAAGGCGAATGCAGTCTCGTGTCATTTTGTTACTTTATCGCAAAGCTTGAAGATACGGATTCGCGGGGGAAGAAACTCGTGATCTACATCGACGATCCAGTTTCAAGCTTAGACAGCAATCATGTTTTTTTCGTTTATAGCCTCATCGAGAGCCTTATTGCCAAGCCAGAAGAGGATGATGAAGGTAACAGGATATTAGACCCAAACAGCAAACCAATATTCCGCTATGAGCAGCTTTTTATATCCACCCACAATTTAGATTTCTTAAAGTATCTGCAAAGGTTATCACGACCAAAAAAAAACGACGAACATTTCGTTATGATTGGAAAAGATGGGGGCAGTACGCTCGCTCTGATGCCCGGCTATCTAAGGAACTACATTACTGAGTTCAATTACTTGTTCGGTGAGATTTATACCTGCTCAGACCCGGAGAACGCGGCAACAGAGCATCACTGTTTTTATAATTTTGGGAACAACCTTAGGAAGTTCCTCGAAGCATTCCTGTTCTTCAAATATCCTTCGATCAGTTACCAACAGAATTACGATCAAAGGATCAGAAAGTTCTTTAAAGGTGAGCCAATCTTTGAACCGTTGGTGCAACGATTGACGAACGAGTATTCGCACCTTGGAGGAATCTTTGATCGAAGCGCTCAGCCAATTGACCAGGCTGAAATTTCCAAGATAGCGAGATTCGTCCTGAAGAAGATCAAGGACAATGACAGTGCTCAATTTGAATGTTTGTTAGAGAGCATTGATAAACCAGATCTATTTTGTCCATAATAAGGGGCTACACCGGCTGAGGATTTGACTATGCTCCATCCCCGCCTAGTGAGCCGGACATTTTATTTTCATAGTACCCTCGGCCTGAACCGGGTAGAACATCGCGAAGGAGATAGTTTTTTATGCCACGACTGACCGAACAGGAACAGCAGGAGATTATTCGCTTTATTGAGGCTGACAGGGCGTTGCCGGAGAAGTATCGGTTTCTGCTGTTCGAGGACAAGCGGGAGGTGGAGCTGGTCTGGAACGGCAAGACGAGCGAGGTCTGCAATATTGTCCTGCCCTTCCAGGTCATCGAGCAGGTGGATGAGCCGCGCGCCGAAAAGCCGGAAGAGACGGCGTTGCAGTGGGACCTGTTCTCGCTGGACGGGCGGGGTCGCCAGCTCAAGGGGTGGACCAACAAGCTGATATGGGGCGACAACAAGCTCATTCTCTCATCGCTGAAGAACGGCCCACTGCGTGAGGAGATCGAGAAGCAGGGTGGCCTCAAGCTGATCTATATTGATCCGCCGTTTGATGTTGGCGCGGATTTCTCCATGGACATCGAAATCGGCGGCGATACCTTCACCAAAAAGCCCAACATCCTGGAAGAAATCGCCTACCGCGACACTTGGGGCAAAGGGGCGGACTCCTTCATCGCCATGATCTACGAACGGCTGGTGCTGATGCGTGATCTGCTGGCCGAGGGTGGAAGTATTTATGTGCATTGCGATTGGAGGGTGAATGCGTACATCAGGCTGATCATGGATGAAGTTTTTGGAAGCCAGCAATTTCAAAATCACATTGTTTGGAAAAGAACACCTTTTGCCGGAAGCAGCAAAGCACGAGCGGCAAAATATCCAACGAACCATGATAGTCTTTTTTACTATTCAAAAAGCGAGAAGTTTTTCTTTGAGCAACAGTTTACTCCGCATATCGAGGAATATCTTGAGCGCTTTAAGAATCCTGATGAGGATCCAAATGGCCCTTGGCAAAGCGTATCCTTAAAGACCTATTCTCAAGAAACTTTTGATCGCTTAAAGTCCGAGGGAAAGCTTATTGCTCCCCAGCGAGAAGGTGCTGGTTGGCGCTATAAATGGTATATTCATGAGACAAAAGGTAAACAGGTCGAGGATATTTGGGTTGATATCAATTTAACAAATCCCATGGCAAAAGAGCGTGTTGATTACCCCACTCAAAAACCCGAAGCCTTGCTCGAACGCATCATCAACGCCTCTTCCAACGAAGGCGATCTGGTCGCCGATTTCTTCTGCGGCTCCGGCACCACGGCGGCAGTGGCGGAAAAACTGGGACGCAAGTGGATTGTCTCCGACCTGGGTAAGTTCGCCATCCACACCACCCGTAAGCGGCTGATCGGCGTGCAGCGGCAACTCAAGGCCGAGGGCAAGGACTACCGCGCCTTTGAAATTCTCAACTTGGGAAAGTACGAGCGCCAGCACTACATCGGCGTGAACCCCAACCTGCGCGAGGCGGAGCAGCGCAAGCAGATTGAGGAGAAGGAGGCGGCATTTCTGGACCTGATCCTGCGCGCCTACCGTGCGGAGAAGACGACGGGTTTCTCGGCGTTCCACGGCAAAAAGGCCGGGCGGCTGGTGGCCATCGGCCCGGTGAACCTGCCGGTGACGCGGCTCTTCGTCGAGGAGATCATCCTGGAATGCCGAAAGAAGCACATCACCAAGGTGGACATCCTGGGCTTCGAGTTCGAGATGGGGCTGTTCCCAAACGTGCTGGACGAGGCGCGGGCCAAGGGGATCGACATCGCACCGAAATACATTCCCGCCGAGGTCTTCGACAAGCGTGCGGTGGAAAAGAACCAGGTGGTGTTCCACGATGTGGCGGCCATCGAGGTCAAGCCGCACGTCGTAAAGAACAGCGTGGCGGTGGAGCTGACGGATTTCTCGGTGTTCTATTCGCAGGACTCGATTGCCAACGCGGAGACGGCGCTCAAGAACAAGGCCAGCCGGATCGTGGTGGAGAAGGGCCAGATCGTGAAGGTGAGCAAGGACAAGGACGGCATCGTCACCCGGGAAGTGCTCACCAAGAACTGGACCGACTGGATTGACTACTGGTCTGTGGATTTCGACTTTGAGAACAAGCGCGAAATCATCCGGGTGAAGAATGAGGAAACCGGCGAATGGGAAGAACGATGGACCGGGGATTACATCTTTGAGAACGAGTGGCAGAGCTTCCGCACGAAGAAGGACCGGTCGCTGGAACTGAAGAGCATCTTTCACGAATGCACACCGGGGCGGCGCAAAATTGCCGTCAAGGTGGTGGACATCTTCGGCAACGACACGATGACGATTGTGGACGTGAGCGTGGGGAAGAAATAATTGCGAAGATCAAGGTGTTGAGCGACCCTGATTTTAAACCTCTCGAATTCGATAGGTTTAGAAAGGACATTTCGTATGACAAAAAAAATCGAAGTAAGGGGAACAGAGATTCGAATCCTCACGATTGAACAGGAAGATTACATATCGTTGACAGACATGTTGAAAGCCAAGGATGGAGATTTCTTCATTTCAGACTGGCTACGAAACCGAAATACCGTCGAATTTCTTGGTATCTGGGAGAGAGTATATAATCCCGCTTTTAATTATGGCGAATTCGCCATAATTAAAAGCCAAGCAGGACTAAACAGTTACAAGATCAGTGCAAAAGAATGGGTGGAAAAAACCAATGCCATCGGCATCAAGGCAACGGCCGGCAGATACGGCGGCACTTACGCCCATAAGGATATCGCTTTTGAATTCGGCATGTGGATCAGCGCCGAATTCAAAATCTATCTCATCAAGGAATTCCAACGGCTAAAGGAAGAGGAATTTAAGCAACTTGGCTGGGATATCCGGCGCAATCTGGCCAAGATTAACTACCGGATTCACACCGACGCGATCAAGGAGAATCTTATACCGCCGGAACTCACGCCAAAACAGATGAACCTGATTTATGCCACGGAGGCGGACGTGCTGAACATGGCGCTCTTCGGCATGACGGCGAAGGATTGGCGCGACAAGAATCCGGGCAGAAAGGGCAATGTCCGTGACGATGCGGATGTGTCGCAGCTTGTGTGCCTATCCAACCTGGAGATCTGAACGCCCTGTTCATCCAGGAGAACGCACCGCAAGGGGAACGGCTTCGCAAGTTGAACCAGATCGCCATCCATCAAATGAAACTGCTGACGGACGACCCAGGCGTCAAGCGTCTTGAAGGAAAGGACAAATAATGAATCAATTGGGGGACAGCCACTTATTTACCGTGAAAACGTAGATGATTTTTTAGAATTGACAACAACCTGGAGAGAATAGATTATGGTGTTTAATGCAAAGATTCCCTATAACGATCTACCACCGCTTCCGCCCGAAATCGACGTCGAAACCAAGACGATCCTTAAGGAGATCATCGCCGCCAGAAGTGCGTTGGCGGAATTGAAAGGCCTCGGCGCGACGATTCCCAATCAGGCCCTGCTGGTGGATTCCCTGATCTTGCAGGAAGCGAAGGCCAGTTCTGAAATCGAGAATATCATCACCACCAGTGACGCGCTGTTCCAGGCCTTTACCGCGAAGACAAAACAAACTGATCCGGCAACAAAAGAAGTCCTCCGTTACCGAGCTGTTTATTCCCTATTGTTGCGGAAGCGAGCTTATAAGCAGACTATGAGTATGAAAGAAGAAGGGGTGACCGCAAATGCCTGATACCCTATTTTCAACCGATTACATCGTATGGTTTTCCGACCTCAAGCAGCGGATCAGCCTTGCCCGTCAGCAAGCTTCCCTCTCATTGAATTCGGCCCTCATTGAACTCTACTGGGAAATCGGCCGTGACATGGTGGAAAAAGAAGAAAGAGCAGCCTGGGGAAGCGGTCTTATCGAAAGACTTTCCCGCGATTTGACCCATGCATTCCCCGATATGAAAGGATTCTCCCGCCGAAATCTCTATGCCATCCGCCAGTGGTATCTCTTTTATTCCGCTTTGTCGGCAATTGTGCCACAGCCCGTGGCACAATTGCCCTGGGGGCATAACCGGCTGATTGTCAGTAAAATTAAACATTATGACG
>Ga0208373_1004296_pt1 | contig 13062 bp, 5 predicted proteins | sample RifOxyC2_FD_184036 | JGI IMG/M metagenome (GOLD analysis project Ga0208373, IMG submission 184036) | Soil microbial communities from Rifle, Colorado - Rifle Oxygen_injection C2 (SPAdes) | ecosystem: Environmental > Terrestrial > Deep subsurface > Rock core/Sediment | place: Rifle, Colorado...
ACCGACGATGGGTATATTAGAAAGAGGCTCATTGCTCGAATTGGTGACCTTCCCTGCAATAACCGTGCCGCCTTTGACCTTGATCGTTCCTATATCTACATCCGTCTGGCTGTCAGGAACGGTTATACCGGCTTTTGTCGTGATCATGTAGCTGACAGTAGAATCTGCTTTAGGTGAAATCCTTATCATGTAGGTACCTGCAGGCAGATTCGGGAAAGTAAACTGTCCCATCGTGGTCCCTGTTGTCGATATACTCATGCCTGTCTGGTCAGTATTCCTGTAAGAACCCTCAACCGGCGGGTAAGAGTTTGCTTCAACAAGCACTCCCGAAGTTATCGATTTCCCGGTTTCGTCAACCAGTCGGCCGATAAGAGTGGCGCCCTTTGACAACGTGATCGAAGGAATTACCAGGGGCTCGGTAGATATGGGCACGGCGAAATCTCTTGAGTAAACCTTGTAGTTTTGCGACCATACCAGGAGCAGGTACTTACCTGGAGATACCTTGTCAAAATTGTATGACTTGGTCCTTAAACTGACGCTGTTGGCCGAAGCAAAGTCGACATTGTAGGTACTTATGTCCTTGCCAGTGCTATAGTCTTTAAGAGCCACGCTAATGTATTCGGCTGTGCCCGCCTGCGGCCTGGTTATTGAACCGCTGATGTTCACTCCCGAAGTAAGCGTGAATGTGACCTGTTTCAATGAATTCTTCGCGAGCAGTTCATAGGACTCAAACGGAACGCTGGCATAGTTATAGGTTACCCTGCGCATGATCGGGTAAGAACTGCTATTTCCGGTAGGTGTCGAATACCCCAAAACAGCCCATACAGGTAAGTTGACAAACGGATATACATAATAAACCCCTTCCGAGAGGCCTTTTTTTGAATACAAGAGATATTGCCCATTCGCATCAGAACTACGGTCAACCAGGAACGAGCTTAGTGAAACATCTCTCATCGAGACATTTCCTGACCCATCCGGGGAGTCACTCTTGTTCAACATACCGGTATCATACAGCTGCTGGGCGAATTTTCTCAATTCAAGTGACTGAACCTTAATGAAAGTATTTGAAAACATGTTAGTGTTTGTGTAAGTCGTGGTTTTGGCAACTATGTCATCAAGAGCCGATGGCGGGCCATACACCTTGATGTACAGGGTTGAAGCAGGAAGCAGGTCAAGGTTAATATAATTGGTTGTCCCGCTCTGGGTGTTAAGAGTCTTAAACATCATACCTGTGTTACCCGAAGCTCTACCAAACATGTTGGTCTGGCTGGGGAAATCCGAGTATTCATTCACCCAAACAACGGCATTTCCGGTAGGAACGTTTGAAGCAGAGAACTTTCCATTAGCGTCCGGTATCATCTTGATGTCAGAATTTTCACTAGTCGACGCTGGATACCCAACATAAACCATCACCTTGGTGTAATCCGGCGTGATTCCTGAGATATTGTTGATCGTACCGCTAATAGTCCCGGTGGGCATGCCCATTTTTATTTCAAACCCCGCGGCATTGGTCGCCACATTCGTGGAAACAGTGACTATCCTGTTTTCGAGTGAAGGTGTTACATCAGCAGAACCAGCTTCAACTACAATCTCATATCTCCCGCTTATAAGCCCCCTGATACTGTAGTTTGCACTGGCAGGATAACCGGCATTGGTGGAGATGTATACCCTGTTCTGTATCCATGTTCCATCGCCTAGTGACCTCAACCCAACATTTATGCCGATGCCTTCCGGTATAGTGCCCATGCCCATCTGGCCCGAGTTGTTGCCGTAATTATTGTCGAGCAATGCAGAAATATCATTGAGCATGGTGATGGTACCGGTAAGTTTTGTACCAAAATCAAGCTGAACAGTTCCCAGTCCTGCATTTTCAGAATAGACGATTACCATCTTCCTGGCAAAAATACCGTTTGACTCAAAATATACGTAATAAGAAGTCCTTGGCAGAAGGCCTTCAAGCCGGAATTCAGCAGTAGCCCTTCCCTGGAGCATATCGTACTGCATGAACTGCAAACCGTTCCCATTATGGTCTTTCCTATCAAACGATTCAGCCTGTATGTTAATATTTAAATTATACTGGCCTGTTCTCATAACATCGCTGATGAAACTGCTTGTTACGGACGTTGAAGCAAATATTTCGGCAGGAAGCTTTATTATACCTTTTACGGTAGGCGCTTTTTCAAGGATAATATTTTTCCCTACGGGTGCGCTTACAATGCTGAAGGGTTCCTGTTTTGATGCATAACCCGGGATCCTTACCTTGATGGAATATTGGCCTGGTTCAAGGGACATTTCATAGAACACGGTTGTCTGGCTTAGAACAGATCCTGAAAGCGGCACCCTGATATCATCCCTGTAATACCCGTTTCCGTCAGTTCTCATGACCTCTACATTTCCCCACAGGTCATACATGATATTACCCATATTATCTCTCATGTCTCCCTTAAGGGGCGGGTTCGGGATAGTGATCATTCCGTAAACGCTCGTACCTTTGGTGAGAGTAATTGTGCCTGCGTTGGCGGGTGTACCGACAGTAAGGATCTTGATGCCATCGTTATTGTCGCCTTTTATTACCATGATATAGCCGGCCTTCGATATTTCAAGCCGGTAAGTGTTATTCGCGCGCAAACCGCTGACTTCAAAGGTGCCGGAAGAATTGGTAAAAGCCTGGCCCCATGCGCCTGGAGAGTTAGCGTTAATATTGGCTCCCGCAATAGGTGTACCCAGCGCATCAACTACAGTACCGATTATCCCTGCCGTTTGGATCGTAATTTGCAGGGTTGTGCTGTAGGTAAGGTCGTTCTGGTCGAATGGGAAAGAATCCGCTATCATCAACTTTGCGTTCAAGGTGCCGTTTTTAACAGCATTATTTGAATTGTCCTGGCCTTCCCATGCCATGAAAATATCCCTGGAGTAAGTGTTGTTTCCTGAATTATACATCATGGAGTTGCCATCTACCCAGACGTCCATGGTGGCGTCATATTCCGCTCTTTTCTGCCGCGACTGTTCTTCAGTAAGCGGCCCGATAAGCTTGGAATAATCCGGATTCATCATGTCTATCCAGTCGGAGGGGTTCCTTTTGATAAAATCCTTGCCGTTGATGTTCATGAATATTGAATAATCCATGGGCTCAAAAAGGCCGTCCTTATCCGAATCAACGACAAATTTAACCGTGGAACCGGGCACATACATATTGCCCTCTGCAGGGATACTGTAGTTGAAACTTATATTGACCCTGTCATTATTCCCATCGTTATCAGGGGTGATTGTCGTAGGGTTAATAACCAGGTTTGTTACAGTTGCCACGGGTTTGGGCTCAATGTTAATAGAGTTGTAAAGGTAGACAATCTGGCCGTTATCGTTGAGCTGGAAATTCATGTCCTGAAAATTTTTCCTGAAGCCGGTTTTGCTGGCTTCAAGGCGGTAAGCCCAGCTGTTTTCGGAACCGACAACCTGAACGTTCGGGATCTCAAAATTGTAATAATCAGTTGTGCCAAAACTTGAGAGCACCGAACTTAGCATGGAACTGGTTGTCACGGAACTTACCGTTAGCGCGCTTTCAAAATTGTAATTGTTAAACATACCGGAATCCAGCATTTTAATAACAGCTCCGCCGACAGGCTCGTCTTGCATTGTATTGCTATTGTATTTTACAAGCTGGCCCCTGACAGTTACCGATACCGTGCTCTTTTCAACCTGGGTCTGGGGTTGAATCTCAAGGGTTCCCACATAGATAGAAAGCCCATTGTAAAGCTGGTAAGGACCGGAAACCGCGCTAGGTTCATTGGCTTCCTTATAACCATTGTTATTGAAATCCACGAAAGCTTCAACATAAATCCCCATGGCGTCAGGGATATTGTTTATCTCAAAATACCCCGAACCGTTCCTGAAATACTGGGCTATCGGAGTATTTACACCATAACTGCTGCCGTAACCGATCTTGATTTTCACATTGGCGTAGCTCCCATAACTTTCAGGGTAATTTACCTGGCCCTGCACCCTGTTTGTGCCGGTTACAGTGGTTGTGCTTTCCTCCTGTAGCGATGCTGTTACATCTATGGATCCAGCATCAAGTATGGTTGCAAGCGCAATCGGGTTGAACGTTTTGGGATCTGAAGGTGTAGGGCTGTTTGAATTATCCGCATCAAGCCATGCGAACATATAGTAACCAGAACCGACAGGGACATTGGAAATCGTGAAGCTCCTGGTAGCCATGGTCATAGGTATTGCAGCAGATTTGATCATATTCGGCTGCACTCCCGGCTGCGGCATCTGGTCCTGGATATCAAAATGTATCGTGCCTACCTTGTCTCCTGAGTAATTTACATTTACATTCACTGTCCCGGACGGGCCGACTGCTACGCCAGATTGAAGGGTAAAATCCCTAAAAGAATAACTACCCGCAGTCACCCAGATAGGACCCTCGTTTAACATGCTTGCCTCATCACCATCAATCATGTAATTGTTATTTTTATCATGATGTACAGTTACATAATGATCTCCGAAATTTCCTAAATCCAACCTGTAATGCATCATGCTGTTCATTACATTAATCTGGAAATAGCCGGCAGGTTCTCCGCCAATACCAGTGCTGGCAGTAACAATAAGGTTGCCGTAAAGCGGCAACCCGGATAAAAATACGTTACCTTCAATCCCCTGATAAGATGTTTCACCACCGCCTGAGCCGTCATATACCATTATTGTATCAGGTATTGCAAAAATGCTGCCTGACACCACGTTAAAAGGCCCCATTGGATCAGAGGAAGGCTCACCAGTGTCATATTTATAGTTGTTATTAGTATCCTTAAAAGCAAACACATAATAATTCATGTCTGTCTGGCTTACATTAAGGGTAAATGCACCCTGGTTTGCAGCTGATACAGTTCCCCTGACCTGCCAGCTGGCGTTTGGAAACCCGATTCCAGCCATGATAGTTACATCACCGGCAGGATACATGGTCCCGATGTAATCAACGGAACCGGACAAACCCATTGTCCCACCGCCACCGCCGATGGCTGCGAAGTTCTGTTCAAACTGATCCGAACTCAACGGCGAGAAGCTTAAGGAACCCGGCGAGAAAGTATAACCGGCGAAAGTGGGAGTAATTGTATAATTACCTGTCGGTAAGGCCATGAAAGAATACATGCCGTCAGGAGCTGTGTTTATATTAAACATTCTGTAGCCTGTCAAACTTAATGTTACACCACCCAGGCCGACGCCGTCTCTCTGGATTCTGCCGGTAATCATATAGCCGCCTGTTCCACCACCAGCATTGCCGACTATATTGTTAATATTCATGTTTGAATAGAAAGAAGGTATACTTATATAAGACGGGTTGAACATCCATTCTGGTTTTGACGGGGTTATATTATAGTTACCAGCTGGTAACCCAGTTAAACTCCAGTTACCAGAAACATCAGTCACCGTATTCCTGGAATCCGTCCCACTTAATGAAATATTCACACCTTGTATCCCTGCATTCATGCTGTCTACCACCCGACCGCTCATGGTATAACCGCCGCCGCCAGCATTAACATTAAACGCATTGCTGATACCGCTTGCTGTGCCGATATCCGCGGTAATTGTCACATTTGTCCCTTCGCCTATTATAGTAACCGGCCCAACCCAGATACCATTATTGAAGAGGGATGTCACCGAAGGCCCAATAGAACCGTTTGAAACCAGCAGGTTTGCTGAACCGGCATAATTCACCATGGCATTAGTATTGTCTTCCGCATAAATTGTAACCGTGAACTGGCTTCCCGATACCTGTGTTGTCGGAATTGAGCTGAACCTGAAATGGTGTACCGAGCCGCTGCCGCTGTCGCTGGCGGTGAAGTTCTGGTTTATCATGCTGTTGCTGATGATAGAAAGGTTCCTGAATTGAGGAGTGAATGCTTTCCCGGTCATTTGCGGGGTTATTGTGTATGAACCAGTTGGCGTTTCGTTAAAAATATAAGTCCCGTCTCCAGCTGTTGTTATATTCCTGTTCTGCATTCCTGTTAAATTGATTGTGACTCCGCTTATTGGGTTCATCTGATAGTCATAAACGGCACCAGAAATATTGTAAGAGGGCGTCGGGTCAACCATCGTTAAATTCTGCATTGAGACTTCGCTATTGACAACATTTACCGGGCCAACCCAGTTAGAGGTTTGAGGTTCATCTGCATCAAGTGTATTGTCCGAATCCTTATCTATGTAAGCAAATAAGTAAACATTAGATCCAACCGGGACCGAAGGCATAGAGTAATATTGCCCCGGGGTAAACGGGCTGATAAACGCAGTTTGTATAAGTGACGGAGGGCCTGAAGGAATCCCGACATTAGCGCCGATTCTTACGGGGAATCCGGATGTCGAACCTGAATAATAGAGGTAACCTTCTATGTCTCCAGTATCTCCGCCCGTAGCGTTCAAGTCGAATGTTCCACTGTAGCCGTACTTATCCAAATTGCTGTCATAGGCCTGGATGGAATTGGTCGTTCCTATGCCCGTTATCGTGACATTTCCGGTCCAATAACCGTCCGTTAGCGTAATAGGGCCTGAAGGAACAATAGTGAAGCCACCACAAGTTAAAACAACCGTGCCCACATATTCATTAACAGTAATATTAGATATGTTTTTTGCTGAAACAGTAATCTCAAACGGGACATCCGTGACCTTTGAACCCGGAACGGTAATATCAACAGAAAAGTGGTCAACCGCTTCATTGCCAGCCATAAGAAGGGTGGGATGATACGTAACTGTGCTTCCGGCCGTAACCGTCTGATTAGGAGACCAGCCCATGGTTTCTGGTTCTCCGGGGTCACGCGTACTATTACTATTTACATCCATGAATGCATAAACAAAACTCGGAACATTTGCGGCAACAGCTATATTATAAGGAGAGCCAGGAGTAAAGCTAACGATTGTCTGCGAGTAAATCGGGCCTGAATTCCATGTAGCTGCTCCGGTAGTAATCCAAACAACAACATCACCTGTTTGAATACCGCCGTAAGAAATGGTTCCTTCAATATTGCCCGTGCCGCCTCCTGCGTTAACATCAAATGAATTACTGGTTCCTTCCTTGCCAGTCATTGATGCGGTTAAGGTTGTTCCAGTCCCAGGTGCGGAAAGAGTCAGCTGACCCTGCCACATATTTGCATTATTGAACGGAACGCTGACAGGGTCTATTGCGCCATTAGAACAAGTAAGACCAGCATTACCATTTATCATCACAGTATTACTTGAAGGATCCATGGCAAGCAAAGTAACCACAAAAGGCACACCAGCTATCTGAGGAGAGGCAATTGAAGAGAAACTGAAATGAGAAAGACCTCCGCCGCCGGTAGTTACATTGAAATTATTAGATATCCCCATTCTGCCGCAATAATCTGCATTAATCATACAGGCAGTTCCTTCCGTTGCCGTTACCTGTCCTGACCAAACACCATTTACCAATGTAACCCATTTCGGGGTTAATGTTGAACCGCCTGAAATTGAAATAAATATATCACCATTGAATGACGGCAAAGGCGAATCAAATGCATCTTTTGCCGTAATTGTAATATTGAATGGAGTTCCCGCATCCTGAGGGCTGGGTACACTGCTAAAAGTAAAATGGTCCAATCCGATTATATTCGTATCTAAATCAACATCAAAAGAGTTGCTATAACTGATTATCCCTGCACTGGCATCATAAACTGAAATTTGCGTATTTGTCCCTGAACTTTGCATTATCCCTTTCCCGGAATATACTCCTGCAGAGAGATTTCCGTCAATCATAACACCAAGAGATGAATTAACTGACGGAGTACCGGCATAGCCTGTAATAGCGCTGCTACTTGCATCCATCGCCGTGATTGTGAGATCGAATTTATAGCCCATAGTTTGCGGAGTAGGAATGTTAGTAAATGAGAAATGAGAAAGAGTAGGAGCAGCTGCGTCATTTACTGTTATATTTGCTCCGGCTACAGGGCTTCCACTTATAGTATAAGGGCCGGAATAACCTGACGGCTCACCCATGTCGAATGCGCCGTTTGTATTTACATCCCGGTATGAGAGCACATAACAAGCAGTTGAATTTACAGCAAGACTGGTTATACTATATGCACCTGGCACGGTAATACTAACTGGCTTGATGGGTGCCCAATATGGATTCCCCGGCGAAGGCTCATTTAAACCCACTATTGCTTTCCCCGGGCCTGAACCAGCCGCACCTGAATAACTTATAGTTCCGGATATTTCACCTGAACCGCCTGACATATAGTCATAGACATAATCACAGACTACGCTGACTCCGTTCGTGAATGCGGTAATACGTATTTTTACCGCTTTGTCATCAGTTGTCTTGAAGGTGTATACCTGTCCAGTACATGGATCATACAAGGGATCTGATTGTAATCCTTCAGTTGTGTTTGTGAAAGTATTTATTGATCCAAAAGTAGCAGGATCCATTACTCCTAAATACTTTATTCCACCGGTCGGAGCTTTCACAATTAAGGCTCCCATATCAAAATAAACATCAACACTGGCGTCTGAGTTCACTAAAAAAGAAGGCGTGCCCGAAGGATCCAAATTAACTCCATCCCCCATATACGGAAGTGTCACGCTCTGCGCATAAATCGTTGTTAAACTGCCGACAGTAAAAATAAACAACACTACGGAAAATAGTTTCTTAAACATACTTTTCCCCCTTGAAAAAGATTGATTTAATTCCTTATATAAATAGGTTTGGTTAAATGGCAGGTTTGACGATAAATTTGATTTTATCATTCTTGCTTTAATTATACCCCGCTTTTCGTATTTTGTCAATGTTCTGTGACAAAAATCACTGTCTATATGATAGTTGCTGTGTCGAGAATCGCATTTGTGCGCCCGAAACCGTCATCTATTGTTTCTTTCGCTTTATCATCGCTTACCCAGTCAGTGCCGTTTAGCACGAACATATACTGGTATCTTCCGGGGTTCAACTTCATTTCAAGAACCCAGGTATTTCCCTGTCTTACAAGTTTGTTTTTATTTGTATCCCAGCCATTAAAATCTCCGGCAAGAGATATATCCCTGGCGCCCTGCCTGTCAAGCACGAATTTAACGGTAATTTTTTTTTCATCATTGAACTTCAAGAACAATGAAATCCCGATCACCCAGAAAACGACCACAACCAGGGCCCATTTCAAAACAAAAAAAGAAAACCGCTCTGCTACGAAAGCGGTTTCCTTTATTGAAATGCTATCCATTATTTTTTCGGCAAGTACTTCTGGCGCCGACTGCCGTTTAATCAAAAGCGGCAGGGATTCAAGTTCTTCCAGGATCCGGTTTTCTTTGCTTGAACTCATCAGATGTCCTCCCATCTACCTATATATACGTATGAAACTGGAAAAGGTTTCATCGTCAGAAAAACAGACTTGCATGTTACGGGCATGTAACAACCTTTGGGGATTGTTTTGCAGTCTTACTGGTACTTGTTTTCAGAAATTGTTAGAGCAGGCTAGAGTCAGACTTTTCCTAGTTTCTTCGATAGTATTTTTTGGGCTCGGGAAACCCAGGTCTTGATTGAATTGAGAGGTTTTTGCAGTAGGACCGATATTTCATCAAAAGACATATTTTCCATATATCTCAAAATAATAACGACTCGATATTTTTCAGGAAGCGCATGGATAGCACCCAGCAAAGCGCTTTTTTCTTCCTTGTTGAAAACAATCTCTTCCGGGTTGTCCGCATCATCACTGAATTGAATATTGACATCTGATTCTTCAAGCAACATCGTTACGTCGAGTGAGCCCGGCTTGAACTTTTTTTTGCGCAGAATGTCCCGCGCCAGGTTTACGGCGATAGAAAACAGCCAGTTCCTGAACGACATCCCCGGCTTGTATGAATGCAAATTTTTATACGCCCTGACAAACGCTTCGCTGGTAATATCTTCAGCATCGCTGAAATTTCCGCAAAACTTAAAGACCAGATTATAAACAGAATCTTTGTATTCCTCAACAAGAAACCTGTATGAATCAGTGTTTCCTGATATAATGCTGGTTATGCATTCTTTTACCTGCTGTTCATTCATCAATGGATCCCTTCCTGCCTGTTGTATTCACGCATTTCTTCCTTTATTTCTTTTACTCTTATCTTCCTGAATTGATCCCTTATCTGCTGCTGGCTCCAGCTCAATTTGATTCCATTCATTATTATTTCCTGCGCGTCATTGAAAACAACCTTTTTTTTGTAAGCATATACATACAAATCCGCAATTATACTCATCTTTTTCTGCGGCATTTCACTGTCAAGCAAAGACACATAAACATCTTCGGTATATTTTTTTTCTACCCCTTTTTTCTGCAAGTAAACATAAACTTCCAGTAACTGCAGCGTTTTATCAATTCCAACTTTTTTGCTTTTCGCTTTCCTTGTAACATCATTATAACCACCGACAGTCATACCCATGTCAAGATATTCTGCCAGCGTTTCAATATGGGCTTTTGCAATATTCTTAGTGTCAAACCTGAAATTCAGGAGCTCGCGGGCGATTCTCAAAACAAGTGTTTTTTCCCTCATTGCCTCAAGCATTACATCATACTGTACACCCTTTGCAATACCTTCCTTCACTTTCAAAAAAAGGCATTCTTCGGGCAAATTGTCGTTCGCAGCATTCTTTATAAGTTCGTTAATGGCATTGACCTGGGCTGAATCGTAATTCGATTTTTCGGATAGATACTTCTCGATTTCGTTTGCCGAAGCTGCGCTGAACAAAAGCATCCACAAAACAGCTGATGACAGGATTTTGGCAATAGCCTTTTTCATACTTCCTCCAAAGATAGTTTTGATTTATTTGAATCCGATAAAGTGATTTGGTCAGCGGTTAAGAAGGTCTACAAATTTTATTAATTGAATATTTTTTTCAGACAAATACGTCTTCAATTTTGGGTTACAGCAGGCAGCAAGCTCGTATTCCCGCCACAATTCCCCGTACCCCGGATGAGTGGCCAGTTCTGCCACGGAAAAATTCTCGTCGATGTTTCCCCAGTACCAGCCCTCGATGAAATGCTCGGGGTAAATTATCTGATTCTGTGTTAAAAGATCCCTGAACTTTGCAAAAACACTATTTTCAGGAACGAATCTTTTTGCAAACCTGATTATTTGTATTCCCTGCTCTTTCGCTATGTCGGTGACGATCGGCAGGATTTCGTTTTTTAAGTGAACATGATGGTGGCTGGTAATATGAGGAGGGTTAATGCCGGCTTTTTTGACTCTTTCCACCTGTTTTCTGACTTCATTCCCGACTTCATCCAGCGGTGGTTTTTCATTTATCCAACCATAAACTATACCCCTTGCCTGGTCCACATTAAAAAACCTATCGAGTTCAATATGCACGCCAACTTCCATAACCGGGTTATCTTTGGCAAGGGCTATGGCGTCATCAAATGCTAAGGCACAGTCGGACGCAATGATGCTGGTGCTTGTTACAACGCCGTTTTTATGGGCCGATATGATGCCCTGGTTTATCTTGGCGTTTAACCCGAAATCATCAGCGTTTACAATTATCTTTTTCATAGTTAATATTAGTATACATCAAAATATCAAAAAAAACAAGGGTTATTTTGAACTGGGTGCCGTTGGCCCAAAATTCCTACAATATAATTTGGGGGTCTGTTACAGTTTTATTACATGCCTATAACAGCTGTTTTGACACTAATGTTTCAGCAATTTGAACGGCGTTGGAGGCAGCACCTTTTCTGATATTATCCGAAACAACCCAGATGTCCAGCGCGTTGGGACAGGAAACGTCTTCCCTTATCCTCCCAACAAACGTTTCATCCCTGCCGGCTGCTTCCAGGGGCATGGGATACACACTTTTTTCCGGCTCGTCCAGCAAAACAACTCCCGGGGCACCAGACAGGATTTTTCTGGCTTCTGAAACCGTGATTTTTTTCTCAAATTCAACATTTATTGATTCTGAATGCGCCCAAAATACCGGCGCCCTGACGCACGTAGCAGTGACTTTAAGGCCCGGGGCATCAAGAATTTTTCGTGTTTCCCTGACCATTTTTACTTCTTCCTTGTAGTAATTCGCGAAACCCGGGTCCTCGCTTAAAGTGCTTATCTGCGGGATAAGATTGAAAGCTATCTGATGCGGATAAGCGGACGGTTTTGATTTTACTTTTATTTCAGGATATGAGGCGGATGCTTCTTTCGCCTGTTCATAGAGTTCCTGTACTCCCGCCCTGCCCGTGCCGGAAACGGATTGATACGTTGACACAATCACTCTTTTAATTTTAGCGTGGCGGTGCAAAGGTGCAAGCGCGACTACCATTTGTATCGTAGAACAGTTCGGGTTTGCTATGAACCTCTGGTTTTTATTGAGGTGATGGGCATTGACTTCGGGCACAACCAGCGGGCAGCGTTCATCCATCCTGAAATCGTCTCCGTTGTCGATGACATAAGCTCCCGACTCAACGGCTTTCCAGCCCCATTGTTTTGACGCACCTTTTGAGCCCTCCGTCCCGGCAAAAAGCACCACGTCCAGCCCCTTGAAAGAATTATCATTGGCTACTTCAATCCTGTATTTTTTGCCATTGATTTCCTCCTCTCTTTCGCGCGTGGCGAAAATCCTTACCTGGCCCGCGGGAAACTTGCGCTGCTCAAGGACTCTTACCATTTCCGAGCCCACCAAACCTATGCCTACTACTCCAACATTATATTTTTTCATTCTATATTTCCTTCGTGATCAAATCCCCAACCTCAGAGGTTGAGAAGCCCATTTTACCGGCATCCATAGACTTCATTTTCCCGCTTGCCAGCACCTTTCTGATGGCGCGGTCAATATTACCGGCAACCTTCTCCTCGCCGAGTATTTCCATCATCATGCCGCCTGCGGCGATTGTCGCAACCGGGTTAATCACGTTCTTGCCGGTGTATTTAGGGGCCGAGCCGTGAATGGGCTCAAACATGGAAACGCCTTCCGGGTTTATATTGCCGCCTGCTGCCACGCCCAGCCCGCCCTGGACCATGGCGCCCAGGTCCGTTATGATATCCCCGAACAGGTTGTTCGTCACTATTACGTCAAACCATTCCGGGTTTTTGATCATCCAC
>Ga0208373_1004299_pt1 | contig 13051 bp, 17 predicted proteins | sample RifOxyC2_FD_184036 | JGI IMG/M metagenome (GOLD analysis project Ga0208373, IMG submission 184036) | Soil microbial communities from Rifle, Colorado - Rifle Oxygen_injection C2 (SPAdes) | ecosystem: Environmental > Terrestrial > Deep subsurface > Rock core/Sediment | place: Rifle, Colorado...
GTGGGCATAAGTTAAGAGTGAGCAAGGCTAAAATTTCATTTTTATTAAACTTAGGAACTACAAAGTCATTATTTGTAGACAAATTTAGTTTTAACGCTAATTGTTGTGGCATCTGTTTCTGTGAAGTGATTATTACTTTCTTTTTATTACTAACGAGAAAACTTACTAATCTTTCTAATGAATCAGAATATATTTGATAGTCTTCACCAAAATTTATATCATCTAAAAGAACATTTTTTGCTACATGCGAGTAATAATCGTATAATCCGTGAAATATTTCGTTAATATTATTTCCCTTTAATCCCCGAAGGTTTATTCTTTCCCATTGGTCACGATATTTCTCTACAACTTGTAAAGACAGGATTGACTTTCCCATACCACTGGAACCTCTAATTATTAAAACATCTATACTCTGCATCTTTAAAATAAGATCCTTTATGAGAATATCTCTTGAGATAAATATGTTTTTATCTACTTCATGAGGCTTAAAAATCGCAACATCAATTTTATTATTATTGGAATTTGAAGGGAAAATATTAATATGTTGATAGATCAAATCTCCCTCTCGCTGTATAAGAGAGTCCCTCATCATTTTTAATTCGCTTTTTGATACTAATACTTTTGATGAAGATTCAAATGCGCTAAGAAAATCCGCTCGGCCAACTATTCTATGCGCTTCTTCTTTACTACATGTTTTTGTCCAAAGTATATCAACTAAATTAATCGCTGCTTTTTTTGAATCATTAGCAAAAACGTCATTTTTTTCTCCATGTAAAATTAAACTGTCTTCAACTTTTTTTCTGATACTTTCTAAATTTCCTTCTTCTGTTAACCAGTAAATAGGCTTTATCAATTTATTAAGTAAATCTTTATTAGAACTTAACTTGATAAAGTCTTTTAATTCTTTTGGGAAATCAGTTATTGTAAGCAGAAATTGTCTTAATGGAGTTATGTCACCATCATTTTTGCATTTACTCCAGTAATCTAAACCTTTGAAATCATTAAATGGATTATTTCGTTCTTGGCCTCTTTTAGCAGTTGTTAAAAACTGAAATACTATATCTCTTGTTTCATTTTGTTTTAGCTTCCAATAATTTGATATTGCATCAATTACTTCGGGAGAATTTAAGGTTATGTTTTTTGATAAACGTTTAACTTGAGTTGCGGTAGATTTATTTAGAGACACAATATCAAAATCTTCTGCACCCTCCAGAAATAATGCTTCATTATCTTTAAGATGAATCCATGCAAGTAAGCTTTGCCAAATCTGGTAAACATAGCCTCCAATTGCATCGGTCGCTTGTCTTTTAGGATTTAGATTTAGTAGCTTATGTTTAATCTTCATATAATCTCAATAATTTACTGTTATATCAGCTAATTAGGACTTAAAAGCCTTCCTCATTATATAATTTTGTCCCTATAATCGTATACTTACGACATGGGAGAATTTGAATATAAGACAGGAAACATTTTTTCAAAATTTAAGGTTTTTAATATACTTTGATTATGGAAACTAAAGCATTGGTTTTATGTGTCTTTGCTATTCTTATCTATTATTTTCATTTATTTTCCTTAACTGAAAAAGTTTTTGCTGGGGGCTCTTTTTTGATTAAAGACAACGCAACACAGGAAGTGGTCATCAATCACGCAGATAAGTATATTAAGAATCTATATAGACCAATATGGTTAAGTAAGCAATCAAGCAATTCAAATCAAATAAATTGGCTCGAGCTTTTAATCGGCGCATTTATTGGTTGGATTTCTGGTTTATTTTCAGTGTTGATAATTGATCATTTAAAGGAACCTAATTTAATTTTTGAAGTAGGATCAATTTCTGAAGATTCAACGAATAAATGGAGATTTATACATATAAAAATTAAAAACTTAAAAAGAAAATGTCTATATAGTCCATTTACTACTACAATAGCCTTTGCTTGTAAATCTATAATAAAAATAAAAAAAAAGTCTTTTGTTGGAAGATGGACTTCTAAAGAGCAACCAATCGGAAACATTTCAAATGTTATTAATATAGCATTGGTTCAGCCGAGGGAAGATATACATCCTTACACAGTAGAACAAGAGGCAGTCGAAGTCGCCATTGGAATAAAGTATGAGAATGAAAATGAATTTTATGGATTCAATAATGAAAGCTATTTACCTGTTCATAAAGGCTTTAGAAACATGACATATCAATTTAACAAAGGAGAATTTAATAGCGAAATAATTATTTCAACATTGGGGAAAACATACTCTCAAAAATTCAAAATTTATAATAAATCAAAAAGAAGGCAGGACTTTTTTCTGAAGCTTGTTAACAACGAGTAGTTGCAATGAAGCTTGTAACTTTTTAATCTCTTCCCATCTTTGTCTCAAAACTCCAATGAATCTTATATCCTGGAATGCCTTGAAAATAGCCTCAAAATCTACCAGTATATTGAGTCTAGGGACAGGGAGCATAATTGGCCTTAATATAACTTCGGATTCGTCTCATGGAATTGACAAATACGTCTCATTTTGAGACAAATACTTTATTAGCCTCAAAAATATTTTAAATAACTTGATTACCGCCACTATATCAGCGGAAATAGCTCTTTTACAGTTGATTTAGAGATGATTTTTTAGATAAAATATAGTCATGTCAAAACGAAAACTACCACAAATTCAAAAAAGTAATTTTTATGAAATTGTCAATCAAGCTATAAAAGAAGGAAGGCACGTAGATCAGTTAAAAGAAATGCTTGAAGATTATAAAAAATATCAACAAGTTTTTTTAGATGCTTTCATTGATAACAATCCACTTAACGCAGTATATATTTTCAGGGCGAAATATATTTCAGATAAAACAGTTTGGCGTGATATAGCAATTCTTGGTAAACAGACTTTTTGTGATTTAGCTGAAACTATTATTTACTGGATGGAATGGGAAGATGATCATATGCATGGTTTTTCGATAAAAAAAGCCCTTGGTAAAAATCAAAATCCTTATTCACAATTTTCTATGTATTCACCTGGTTGGGAAGATGACCCGTATCCTACTTACAAAACAGATGTGGTGAAAATTGCCGATATTGACTACAAAAAAAATCCCCAGTTATATTTTGTTTTTGATTTTGGAGATGGGCATGAATTTAATATAGAATTGAAGAAAATCGACGAGAATATGAAAATTAAAGATTTTGAAGAACCCCTTCCTACATGTATTGATCAAAGAGGCGTTGCTCCAATTCAATATCCAAATTATGAGGATGATGAAGGAGACATCCCTTGTAAGCTTGATGATAATTGTCCTCTGTGCCAAGAATTAAAGAAGAATGACTCCGATCTCATAAGGAATCAAGAAGATCTAAAAAAAATAAACTAAATTATATTTTTAATGACACTTGTTTGTATAAACAAAATTGATAATTGACAGTTGACTGTCAAAGATCAACGTAAATATAGCTCCGTATCATTATATTGTTCTTTGCGTTTCATTATGATACTCTGTTAATATATGAATGGAACGAAGTTATCTCTACGTCAGAAGAAGATTTTGGCAATTATTACTAAAGAGACTCTATCTCGTCCTCAGATAAATTTAGTCTTGGAAAAAATTTATCCTATTTCTAAGTTAACTCTTATTCGTGAACTTAATTATTTAATAACCCTGAAAATTGTAAAAAAAATTGGGTCGGGAAATAATATTAAATATGCTTTGAAAGAAGAAAACCCACTTTTAGGCTTCATTAATATGCAACAATATTTTGACGATCAGGATAGTCGGAATAAATTGAGTTCAATAGCTTTTAATTTTAAAATGTTTGATTATCTTAAAAATTTAATAACTCCTCAAGATTTAAACGAATTTAAAATTACTCCATTAAGTTTAAGAGAACAAGAAAAAAAACTTGATCCTACAATATTCAGACGGGAGATTGAAAGATTTATTATTGAATTTTCCTGGAAATCTTCAAAAATAGAGGGGAATACATATTCTCTTTTGGAAACAGAAGTTTTGATCAAACAATCAAAAGAAGCTCCTGGACACTCTCAATACGAAGCAGTAATGATTTTGAATCACAAACAGGCTATCGAATATATTTTATTGCACAGAAATATTTTTAAAAAGATAACGCTTTCTCAAATTATTAATTTACACGCAATTTTAACAAAAGGACTTGAAGTTACTTCGGGAATTAGAAATAATCCAGTAGCAATTTCCGGATCTAATTATTTGCCTTTGTCTTCCAAAAAGGAGATAGAAAATAGTTTAAATAAATTTATAAAGGCAGTAAACAGCAATCATAACCCATTGGAAAAAGCTTTAATTTCATTAACTCTAATATCTTATATTCAACCTTTTGCTGACGGTAATAAGCGCACAGCTCGTGTTTTGGCTAACGCTGTTTTGATTGCTCACGATTGCTATCCGGTAACATTTCGCAATGTAGAAGATACTGATTACCTCAAGGCTCTTCTCCTTTTTTATGAAAAAACTAACCTTTTTAATTTTAAACACATGTTTTTGGAGCAATACCGTTTTGCTTTGCAAAATTATTTCAGGACGTAGCAACTATGAACACATAGTGTTTCAAACTATTAATTCTACTACTATACCAGCGGAAATAACCCTTTTACGGTTGACGGTCAATTGTGAACTGTCAGCTTAATTGTATTGTGCTAAAATTCATTTGTGAATAGCAAACAACTGATTGGTTTTTTACCATCAAACAAATTTAAAAAAATTGGATTTTTTTTAGGAATTTTGTTTTTGATATTAACTGCCTTTATTTCCTATAAGCCAGAACCATTTTTGAAATTTGGATATGTTGGAGTGTTTATTTTTAATCTTTTTGGTCCAGGGACATTGCTTATTCCAACCTTGGCTCAACATATGAGTGTATTTTGGTTAGCTTTGGCATCTTCCATTGGAATGTCATTTAACGATAGTATTAGTTGGCTAATTGGTAATTATGGTATTACGATTATTCCTCGTTCAAAAAGAATAATACAGATTGAAAAGAGTCTAGAGAAATATGGTTTTTTATTTTTATTTTTTTGGTCGGCAATGCCAATTCCTTATGATTTAATTGGGCTTATAACCGGTTACCTTGATTATCCATACAAAAAATTTATTGTTCCATCAGTTCTTGGTAAGTTTACAAGATTTATATTATTAGGCTACGGAATATTAAAAATATTTAAACTAAACTAATTTTTTTTAATATTAATCTGGAGAATATTATTTTAATTGTATTAATTACAGGACTAAACGGTTCTAAACCGACACGCTGAGCAAATTGTTGATATAATATATTCATGAAAATTGTAAATATAAAAAATGTTCTAAAAAAAGAATTTACTGACTTACCACTTTTTACTGGCAAAATAATGAGACAATCTCCTCTCAAAGACATTAAAAGCTCAGATCTCAGTGTAGATTATATTAATTTTGCTAAAGGAGTAAAAAACAAACTCCATATGCATTCAAATGATCAAGTCTTGATTGTTACAAAAGGTCGGGGAATTATTGCAACCGAGAAAAAAGAATTTAAAATTAAAGAAGGTGATATTGTATGGGTTCCTGCTGGAGAAAAACACTGGCATGGAGCAGCGCCAGGATTTAAATTAACACACATTTCAATAACAAAAGCCCGCTCTAAACTTACACAGCTTGAAAGATAAAACTAACCTAAACGTCATCCACTATAAGGAAATAGCTTCAAATTTAATATCCCAGTTTTGTCTTAATATAACTTAAGAATTAATTTATTATTCAATAGAATAATAAAAGTAACTCTGATAAAATAAAAAGCAATATCTTATGAAATTATTAATGTTCCATGTCAATGAATTTTGGTACAAAACTTTTAGTAAAACTCTTGATAATGTAGAAAAAGTTGAGAAGGAAGAAAAAATAGGTAAAAGCCTTGTCGTTTTTATCCAAGCAGAAAAAGAAGATGAAGAAAGAAAAGATAAAATAAGGAAAAAAGCATTTGAAAATATCAAATGGTTAGCTAAAAAAGTGAATGTAGAAGAAATAATACTTCATTCTTTTGGTCATCTGTCAGAAAGTAAATCTTCACCTGAATTTGCTCAAGAAATGATTAATGAAATTAAAAAATCACTTGAAGAACGAGGTTATGCAATAAAAACTACACCTTTCGGTTATTTCTTAGAGTTCAAAATCCATGTATTAGGCGAAAGCTTGGCAAAAGTTTTTAAGAGTCTCTAATTAAGTGATATTAATTAATCTTGTAAACAAAATCAATAAATTTCATGAAAAAAATCCTTGAACAATCAAAAAGAATTGTATTGCGACTCACAGAAAACAAAGATATTAATTTTGTTATCAAAACAGAATCTAATCCGCACAACGCTCAATTCATTATTCCGTGGACAAAACAACAACATAAAGATGCCTTCTTGAACAAAGATATTCTTCATTTAGTAGTTGATGATAAATTAACAAATAAGCCAGTTGGGCATGTAATTTTAGCAGGTCTAAAAAACCCCAATAATTCTATCGAATTTATGAGAATTGTTATTGCCAAGAAAAAAAAGGGATATGGTCGGGAAACAATTGAGCTTATCAAAAAAATTGCTTTTGAAAAACTCAAAGCACATAGATTATGGTTGGATGTCAAAGTTAAAAATCATATTGCTCAAAGACTGTATAAATCTCAAGGATTTATAAAAGAAGGGGTACTTAGAGAATGTTTACTGAGTAATAACAAATATGATTCTTTGGTTATTATGTCTTTTCTTAAAGATAAATAATTTAGACAATAGGATTGAAAAGTCCCTCAGAACTTATCTGCCTAGAAATGAGTCTAGATTCTTATGTGATCTCAGTTAAATGAAACAATGCCAAAACCCAGCAATATTATTCTGATGAATTTGCCAAGAAAAGTGGGAAGAATATATTTTTTATATGGTAATCCCAAATATCCAGCAACAAAACCAACCAGATCATAAGGAAAAGGAATAATTGACCAAATAAAAAGAGCCAAAACACCATATTTTTGAACAGTTTTTTCAATTGTTTTCAGCTTTTTGCTTTTTTCGATTACTGCGGTTCCTCTATTTCCGATTATCCAGGCGACGCTGTCATTAAAGGCCATGCCTATTGCCGAAACAAAAGCCAATCCATAAATGTTAAAGTGATTAGCTAAAGAAAATATAAGTAGTGTTCCCGGTCCGAATAAATTAAAGGCAAAAATTCCCAGATAACCGAAACGCAAGAAAGGTTTAGGATTGAAACCAATAAATACCGTCAAAACCAAAAATAATATTCCTAAAATAAAAGTTACTCTTTTAAAAGTTTTTGAATTAAGGAAATTAACGATTTGCCTCTTTGACATAAGAGAATTTTATCAAAAAAATGCCTGATATAATAATCTTATTATTAACTCAATTAATCTATGCAATTCCTTGTAATCGGTAAAGACGGAAAAGATGAAAAAGCAATGGAGCGGAGAATAGCTGTTCGGAAAGCCCATCTCAAGTTAGGGGACGAGATGGAAGCATCGGGAGAAAGATGGTATGGATGCGTAATGTTAGATGATAACGGTAAAATGATTGGATCAATGGCCGTGATGGATTTTCCTTGGAAATTTAATCGGCCCCAATCCTTTTTTGAATCAAGGGAAAAGCTTAATTATAGGATTTAATATATAAATGTCCGGCGAACACTTGGCCAGAATAAAGTCAGAAACGGCAAAAACAATCCTGCGTGCAGGATATCATCTTGAAGTAGAGGACCCCTCTGATTATCTTGCCGAAATCAAATTGTTTCTAAAATGGAAAGGGAACCTTGTTTTGTATGGTAATCATATTGCTTTTGATAATCCTGCAATTGCAATTCTTTTTCATGCTCGATATTTAGACTCCAAAAGGGAGTGTCATTTGATTATTCTCGCGTCTCATTGGCATACAAATCCTGACAATAATAAACCGTTTTACTTAGCAACCAAAGCAGCAGAGTTTTTTTTCGGGGCAGAGATATTCCGCTTGATTCAAAGTTATATGATTAACAACCCTCAATTCGGTTCATACACTGCAAAGGATACCTCAGACAATCATTATCCCAAAATATGTGATATTCCTCATATTAACTTATCAGAAGCGATGGATATAAGTTTAAGTCTAATTGAAAAAGTCAATTTCTGTTGCAAATAACAACAATAATAATGTATCATAAATACCATGAACGCGACTCCGACTAAATCTTCCAAAATAAATCCTGCGGTTGTTCTCGTAATTGGAGGTATTATCATTCTTTTTATAGTAAGTTTGACAACGAAGTTTTTTCCAAAAACCGGCGTAAAAACAGATCTTAAGGATGTTGAAAAAGGAAAGATTACCTTTAAAGATACTAAAACCGATCAAACGGTCAATGTTGGAGGAGAAAAATTACCGGATGCATTTCCTAAAGATTTTCCAGTATATCAAGGGGCCAAAGTAGTTTCTTCCGTATCCAACATCCAACAAGGAAAGGGAAACGGGTTTCTCGTCACATTTACGATTCCGAGTGGACAGGGACTTAATAAGGTAGTTCCGTTTTACAAGAGTGGACTAAACACAAGCGGATGGACAATCACATCTTCTTTTGACTCGGACACTATTCAAACCTGGGAGATTGCCAAAGGCTCCACAGAGGGCAGTGTTGCTATAACCTCTGAAAGAGACCAAATGACAGTTATCGTGACACTTGGGGATAAAGAATAACAGTATGACGTAAGGATTTACTCAATGAAAAAAAATATTTTAATCGGAGTTACCAGTGGAATTGCTGCGTATAAAGTTCTTGAGCTAATAAAATTACTTAAGAATGAAGGTTATGAAATTTTTGTCATCATGACCAAAGGGGCGACCAAAATGGTTTCTCTTCAAGACTTTGAAAGAGCTTCTGGAAATAAAGTTTATGTTAATCTTTTTGAAAAAAATTTTGATTACAGGAAAGTTCTAGATAAAAGAAAAGTCGAACATATTGAACTGGCTGATAAAGCCGATGTAATGGTAATTGCTCCGGCAACGGCCAATATCATCGGGAAACTGGCTTACGGTATCGCCGATGATTTTCTGACAACGACCGCTTTGGCAATGACGACCCCAATTATTATCTGCCCATCGATGAACGTTAACATGTGGGGAAACCCGATCGTCCAGGAAAATCTTGCAAAATTAAAATCGGTCGGATATCAAATTATTGAACCTTCTTCAGGCATGTTGGCGTGTGGATATGAAGGGGTAGGAAGATTAGAAAATGTTGAAATTATAAATAAGGAAATAAATAAATTATTGGAAAGAAACGATTCTTTAAAAAATAAGAAAATTATCGTCACCGCCGGGGGAACAACTGAAAAGATTGATGAGGTCCGTTTTATCACCAACAGAAGTTCTGGGAAAATGGGAGTGGCCTTGGCTGAAGAATGTTATTTAAGGGGAGCCGACGTGCTTTTACTTCGGGCAAAAAATTCTGTTTCCCCTCGATATTTAATCAAGGAAAAAATATTTGAAACAGCTGAAGAATTACTTCAATTAATTAAAGTCAATATAAATGATACAGATGTTTTTTTTCAAACGGCAGCTGTATCCGATTTTAAAGTCGAAAAACCGATTAAAGGAAAGTTATCGAGTGATAATTCTGTTAACTTGAAACTAGTTCCACAAATAAAAATCGTAGACAAGATAAAAAAATTGTCCCCAAAAACAACCCTCATTGCTTTTAAAGCAGAATACGGCTTATCTGAAAAAAAATTAATTAATGAAGGAAGAAAAAAATTGAAAGAGTCGAATACCGATTTCGTCATCGCCAATGATATCAGTCAAAGCGATCGGGGATTTGAATCGGATGACAACGAAGTCTATATTATTTTAAAAAATGAAAATGTTAAGAAAATTCCGTTGGCTTCTAAAAGGGAAATTGCAAAAAAAATTGTTGAATTTGTAGTTTAATAGTATTTTCCTTATCTTCATTATTAATAATTATCTGATATTTAATATTTGGTCTTTCAAAATTTTTTTCCATTATTCTTGCGTATTTCAAATCAAGGGGATAGTCGGTCCGATTGATTAATCTTTTTTCCCTAATTTCTTTTTTTGTTTCAATTAAGATAAATTTTGCTTCAGGAATTACTTTAATTAATTGAAGTCTATATTTTTCTTTGATAAAAGTTTGGGCGACGACTAATTTTTTGTGTTTTTTGGAAAGATCTTGGATTTTGGAGATTAATATTTTAAAGTAAACATTCCGCATTTGATCAGTAAAGACAGTTCTTGTTTTGATCGCCGTTTTCATTTCAGGAGTAAGGTCTTCGTCGCCGTCATAAAAATAGTGGCCGAAATATTTTTTAAATATTTTTCCAATAAACGACTTTCCAGTTCCAGGCAAACCAAATAAAACAATTATCGACATTATATATTTATTGCCCGGTTGGAACTTGCTTCATTAAATTCTCAGTGAATCCGCTCATATCCTGAAACTTAACATCATCTGGTGGAACGAATAATGAATCGGCAACAACCTCAGTTTTACAAGAATCTTTATATTTTTCAATTCCAGCCAACACTGACGCATCTTTATTATCAACTGTGTCAGCCCCAGGAGTGATTACTGGTTCCGTAATCGTGTATGTAAAACCGGTTTTACTTACCTCATTCCACATATACATTTTTTTGTCTCTTAAGATAATCGAACCTGGTTGCTCATTATCTTTAATTCCCTCCATATTAACTCTAACTGCTCCGCCCTTAATATAAGTGGTTGTTTGGATACCCTGCTCATCTTTATATACACATTTTAAGCTAAGCGATTTAGAAAGAGCATCTTGTATAGAGTCGAAAACATTTGATGTTCCTGTATTGAGAGGTGTTTTTGGCAAAGTACCTTTTGAACTCATAAAAAAATAGCCACCAATTCCTAAAAGAAACAAAACTACCAAAACCGGCAGTATTTTTTTCATATTAATCTAAGTTAATTAATAACTAATTGATTTATCATATTCAAGTTTATGGTAAAATTCAATAGGGATATAAAAATAATATGGAATTATTACCAAAAGATAAGCTTTTAAATCTATCAGGGAAAACTGCAATTGTAACAGGAGGTTCGTTGGGGATTGGATATGGGATAAGTTACCGGTTAGCTGAAGCAGGAGCAAATGTTGTTGTCACCAGTCGCAACTTTGAAGAAGTAAGCAAAACAGTTGAGGAATTAAAACAAAAAGGATTTAAAGCATTTGGCGTAAAATGTGATGTCTCTATTGAGGAAGATGTAAAGAATTTGGTTTCGGAATCAGTTAAGGTATTTGGTTCGATTGAAATTTTGGTTAATAATGCAGGAGTATTTCCTTTTGCTCCACTCGCAACCCTTACAAGCGAACTTTTTGATATGGTAATTGCTACAAATTTACGGGGAGTTTTCTTAACAGTAAAGTATATTTCAGAACAGATGATTAAACAAGGAAAAGGTGGAAAGATTATTAATATAACATCTATTGATGCACTTCATCCCTCTATGGCTGGTCTTGCTCATTATGACGCATCAAAGCATGGAGTTTGGGGATTTACAAAAAATGTTGCACTCGAATTAGCTAAAAACAACATCTGGGTAAATGCCGTAGCGCCAGGTGGAGTGATGACTCACGGAGTCGCCGTCATGCAATCGCAAGGAAAACCGGTTACTGTTGAACGAAATCCGGAGGCTCCAAAAATGGAAGTGGCCATGGGAAGAATGGGAGTGCCCGACGATATTGGAAAAGCAGTTTTATTTTTGGCCAGCGAAATGTCATCTTATATGACCGGCAGTCAGATAGTAGTTGATGGTGGTTATTTGTTAAAATAAAATTAATGATTATAAAACAGAAAAAATCAGATTCACCAAATAGAATCAGTCTTTTTCAGTTTTTGGCGGTTTTGATTGTAATGTTATTTATGTTGGTAGGGGTCTATTTTGCAACTCAAAAAAGTAACTTTTATTCATATAAAAGTAAGGCTCAGACAGTCCCGACTCCTACAATAAATACGCCAGCAAAAGGGGTTCCAAGATACAATTGTCAGGCCCTATGTAATCAGGTTTTTAAAATACCGGAAAATAAAATTAAGTGTATCAATCCCTGTAATAAAGTCGGAGATAAAGTTTCCCAGGGAATGAGCTGTAGAACTGCATGTGATAAATCAATATTAAATGGTGCAAGAAAGCAATTTTGTTATAAATTTTGTCCTGCAATTCAGGTTGGGTCAGTCATAACTCCTACTCCTTAACCTTTTCCAAAAGCAATTCGATCAAGTATTGTATTTTTCATATCCATCATCAACCCCGGATAGATGATGTATTCTCCGTAGCGATCATTGATTTTGTCGAGAGCTTGTGAAAGCAGTCGTTTTCTTTCAACGTTTGTCTCAAACAAATTCAAAGTCATATTGGAGATCGGTTGGAGATCAAAACAGGATATGGCTACTTTAACAACAGTTTTAATTTTTGGTTGTTGAAAAAAAATCGTCATAATTTTTGAAAATAGTTCTTGAGTTGTGTAGGAGAATTCTTTAAACTTGTGACCTTTGTGCCAGTAACTCCAATCTTCATAAAGTAGACTCAGATGAAAACCGGATGCGCAGTTTTCCAAAGTTCGAAGACGCCGTCCCATCTTTTCACAAAGTTTCATAATTATTTTTTTTAATTCTTCCGGATCTTTGGTTTTTTTAGCCAAGGCATAATCTTGTCCAAAGCTTTTTCTTTCAGACTTAAAATCATCAACCTCAAATCCATGAAGTCGTAAATACCAATAATGGCCAACGATGCTTTTAAAAACAATTTTTCTCAAGACATTATCAGATGTATTCAAAAAATCAATTGGAGTATAAATTCCCGCTTGGTTAAGTCGAAATTCAAAACGTGTGTTTATTCCGTTTAAATCTGTCAACGTCAATTTTTTATAAACTTTCTCAAGATTTTTATAATCGATCATATCAAGTCCGTCCGGTTTATGAAGGCCGGCTGCAGTTTTTGCCAAAAATCTGTTAGTACCAATTCCTACATTACAAGAAATCCACTCGCCGATTTCCTCTC
>Ga0208373_1004300_pt1 | contig 13049 bp, 14 predicted proteins | sample RifOxyC2_FD_184036 | JGI IMG/M metagenome (GOLD analysis project Ga0208373, IMG submission 184036) | Soil microbial communities from Rifle, Colorado - Rifle Oxygen_injection C2 (SPAdes) | ecosystem: Environmental > Terrestrial > Deep subsurface > Rock core/Sediment | place: Rifle, Colorado...
AATACTGCTCTCTGTTATTCAAACCTTGCGGCTCAGCAAGAAGAATGTCCTCCAAGAATTGCAGGAGATACTCTTAAATCCTTCAGGATAGTGAAGTATTACATATCTTTCAAGAGCAGACGCCAAAACAAATCTTTCACAATCCTTATAAACAAGAATATCCTGCCCCGTTACCATGGGGCTTGGCAACCAGTTCAGGACAATCCTTCTGCTAGGATTGCTTACGGCATTGATGCTCTGGATAGGCTCGCTGTTTGGAGCAGTTGGCTTCTACATAGCACTGGCAATGGTTTTGCTTTTCAACATCGGCTCCTACTGGTTTTCAGACAAACTTGTCCTTGCCATGTATAAGGCAAAAGAGATCCTGCCTGAGCAGAACCACAAACTCTATGCCATGGTCAAAGACGTTGCAATGAGAGCAAACCTTCCAACCCCAAAAGTGTATGTCATCCCTTCACAGAGCGCTAACGCGTTTGCAACAGGGAGAAACCCAAAGCACGCAGCAGTCGCAGCAACCGAAGGCATCATGCATCTGCTCTCCGATGACGAACTCAAAGGGGTCATCGCTCACGAGATGGCCCACGTCAAGAACAGGGACATCCTCATAGCAACCATAGCAGGAACGATAGCTGGCGTCATTTCGTATGTAGCCAGCATGGCGCAGTGGGCTGCAATATTCGGAGGATTTGGCGGCAGGGACAATGACGAGGGGGGAAATTTTATCAGCCTGCTTGCCCTAGCAATTATCACCCCTATCATCGCCATGATTATCCAGATGGCAATCTCACGCCAGAGGGAGTACCTTGCTGACGAGACAGGCGCAAGAATAATCAAGAACTCCCATGGCCTGGCAGCGGCGCTTGAGAAGCTAGAAAGGGATGCAAAGGTCCACCCCATGCGCATGGGCTCCTCAGCGACTGCCCATCTCTTTATCACAAATCCCTTTCGCGGCAGGGGAGCAGCATTGATGAATTTCTTCTCAACCCACCCACCCATGCACGAGAGGATTAGGAGATTGAGAAATCTGGCAATATGATTGCGTGCTAAGGAATCCTCTGGATGAACCCGCGCCTTGGCTCAAAGATTTCCCCGCCTATCTTCAGTTTGTTAATGGATTCCTCTACTTTTTCTTCAGTCAATCCCTTGCCTTTTGCCTCAGCAATGATGTCATCAATGGGGATTGACTTCCCTTCCTTTCCTTCCATCTCAACGACAATCTGGCGGACGATGGTTATGGTGCTCCTCTGCGAGGCAGAAATGCCCGTAGCTATCCTGTCAATGTCAATCTTTCCTGTCTCCTTGTCCAGACCAACCTGCAGCAGGCAATACTCCAGAAGATCAATAGCGCGTCGTGCCTCTCTCTTGGTCACCACTTCCTGCAGCCGCATCCTGGCAGCTGCCTCGCTCATCCTAACAAGCGCCTCAAGCTGCCTTGCGGAAATAGGAATAGCCCTCACCCCACCATCGCCTGAGCCCGATGCCCGCATCTTCATGTAATACTCAAGAATTTCATTCATTGCCTCATCGGTCATCCTCGGCTCGATGCGCTTGGCATACGAAACGTACTTTCGCAGGAGCTCAGTAGGGATTTCAGGCTCTATTGAGTCAGGGTCCTTGTGAAGCGAGAGGATGTGGGATGCAATCTTCTTATCCTTTATTTCATCTGGAATGTCCTTGATGGCAAAAATCAGGTCAAAGCGGTTGATGAGCGTCGGAGGAAGGTCAATCTGGTCGGCCACAATGCCATAAGGGTCAAACCTCCCGTATTTGGGGTTGGCTGCCCCAAGGACTGTCGCACGCGCCACAAGTGTCGCCTGGATGTTTGCTTTGGCTATGCTTACCGTCTGGTTTTCCATTGCCTCATGCATCGCAGAAGTATCGTCACGGCTCATCTTATCAAGCTCATCAATCACACAGACGCCGTCTGATGCAAGCACCATCGCTCCTGCTTCCAGGCTCCAGCCCCGCAAAAACTCATCCTTCACTACCGATGCCGTAAGCCCTGCTCCTGATGCGCCTTTCCCTGATACGTACCGCGATTTTGGAGCGACGTAATGAATGCGCTTGAGCATGGCACTCTTCCCAGCACCTGGATCCCCTATAAGCAGGATGTGGATGTCCCCTCGTGAGACAACGGCATCTTTTCTCACCTTTCTGACGCCTCCCAGGAGTTGAATGAGGAGTGCCTCCTTAATTATCTCATAGCCATAGATGGAGGGCACAAGGGATTCCACAAGGCGCGACACGCAATGGGGATCTGATGCTATTTCCTTGATCTGCTCTTCCTCTTCCTCGCTGATGAGAAGCTCAGCATGGCTTGACTCCAGAGGCTTCACGTTGTTGCCCTCAATAATCAAGTCATACCGCGTTGAGATCGCGCCGGTCCTCAGAAGGACAGGCACTTCCTTAAGGATTCCCACTATCCCTATCTTTGAGCCAGGATTGGTCTTCCTCTCAGTAAGCGGGCTCACCAGGTCCTCCATCAGAAGGATGCGCATCCTCTTTGGCTGCTCCCCTCCCTCAAGGCTTTCAGGCACTTCCTCAAGGACCAGGCCCTGTGCGTCAACAAGGTCTTTCTCAGCAATCCTGAACTTCCCCTTGTGTCCGCATCCAGGGCACTTTGAAGGCGTCTTGAACTGGGTATCCACCTGCAGCACGTTGATGATGTGCCCGCACGCTGGGCACTCAAATTTCGCTGCCGTCACCTGCGGCCGGACATCGGACTTCTGCCTAACGACACCTTCGATGAAATGCAGCTTCCCAAGGTGCTTTGCCCTGATGTCTTTTATCATGAGGTGTTGCGACTCAGGAATGTTCTCTAGGCGAACCCGTATCCTGCCTGCGTCCCTTCCCAGGTCAATCTGTTCAATTGCTAGCTCAGCGGCTTTCAGCACCTCCTCAGGCTGCTCAAGAAGGATGTCGCCTAAATCTGGGTCAAACCGCGAGATATTGGAGAAATCAACCGCAATGTGCTGCTTGTCTTCCCGAACGCAGCGTAGCAATGCCTCTTTGTAGCCCGAATCAAAGAATTCCGTGAATTTCTGGATCTGTTCTACTGCATCCATTGTCTTGGGGAAAAAGACAAGAGAATCATGCCTTCACGGCCTTCAGGTTCTCAATAAGCTTGTCCAGAGCCTTATGCGCCTCAGCCTCAGACTTTGTCCCCGTGCATACGATTTTGCCGTTGGAGAACAGCAGAAACGTTGCTTTCGCTTCAGCAAGCTTATACACTAGGCCAGGGAACTGCTCAGGCTCATATTCAGTATTGTCAAGCTTCATGGCCAGCGTGTTCAGGTTCAGGTCCATCCCGACACTTCCTGATGCCACGATGTTCTGGATGTTGATTACAGGCTTGATCTTAATTTTAATGCCAATCTTTTCAAGGCTCTTGATGATTTTTTTGATGGATTCCTCGACCTTTTCCATGCTCCGCGCACCGGTGCAGACCACTTTTCCTGACGAGAATATGAGTGCAGAAGTCTTTGGCTCCTTGATGCGAATCACAAGCCCTGGGAACTGCTCAGGATTGTATTCGGTGTTGGACAGCGTTGCCGCCATCTTCTCCAAGGGTATATCGTGCTCAAGCGAGGTAGAGACGACGATATTTACCACTGTAATACTTTTCTTGGTTTCCTTCTTAACCATTGCAAAAACCCCCCAACGGCTGCTCCCATTAGGAGCATGATATATATAAAGCCTTTATAACAGCCCTTTATTTATAAATGCTTTCATTTCCCGTACTATTCCACCTTTATGAAGTTTGGAGGCATTATCCCTATCAAATGGTGCCGCCAATTGTTGCGAAAGCGCAGCTTGAGTCGATCCAGAAACGCAAGTTTAGCTGCTTCCCTGCCCCTTTGTAGCGTGCGCTCGGCATCATTCCCTAAAAACTCATTGCCTACGGCTACTTTCTTATCCGAACACTTTGTTTTTCTTTCATTCTTGTTTTGCAGCAAATGTTGATGATGAACATTCCGTTGTGCGCTGCAAAGCCGTCCATCCTTCAACCACGCAAGTAGCAGCGCACTATACTGCGGCAATGGCCTGCTGGCCGACTGAGGCTTTTTTTTGTTTAACCTCGGAATTTCAAAGTGCACGACGCTCTGCAATACAAAGGATGAAGTTACGCATTGCCCGTTGAAACGAGGGGAGGTACGGCCAATGCCTTTTTTCTGATGAGCTTTGGGGGGAATGCCAACCCCAAAACGAGCCTATCCGCTCTTATCCCTCAATGCTTCAATTCATGGCTATCCAACGAGCCCAGCAGAAAAAGCGTCACACTTTAATCACAGTCTCTTTCAGGATCCCAAACACCTTATCAATGAATCCTTTCAGCTTGTGGTAATCCTCAGTCACCGTATCTATGTTCACCTCAACGATGTTGTCATCTACTGTCGCTATCATGGTAACGTGCCTCCTGAACTCTTCACGCCTGGAATATTCAGCATTGTTCAACTTGCGAAGCAGCCGATACATCCTGAACATCTCGGCAAAGTCAGGGTCATTCCCGTAGAGCGACTCAAGAGATTCAGCCCTAAGAAGAGGAATTACTGGAAAGCTTTCAATAGCATTGCGCTCCTTCTCAACTTCCAGCATCTGGAGGATGAGAAAGTCAATCGTCGTTATCATGCGCTCAATCACGCTCTTGATTACATCAACCGTTCGCGTGTATTTCAGACTCACGTGGACGAGATGGTCAACACGTTTGAACTCTTCGATTGCATCCTGAAAATGTTCCATTGTAGACGAGAATCAATCAGTTTTTGACTAAAGGGATAGTCGCTTCCCGTATAAAAATCTTTGCCCTCTGGAGATAGCTGCGCAACCGCTCTTCAGAAATGATGTCAAGGTCATAGTCGTCTGAGCACAGCACAAGATTGCTCTTTCGCGAGAATTCCATAGGGCACTCCCTATGCTTGCGCACCAGGCCATGCAACTCTTCAATGAGATCTGCGTCTTCCTTTTTTATCTTGTGCAGCGCAAGGCAGTATCGCCTGAACAAAAGCATCCTGTCCCGAAACGAGGTGCGCACAGGAGGTATTTGCTTATAGCGAGCATCAGAGTACAGAAATGCGTCCATTGCGCCTTCGGTAGCGTTTGCGATATGCTCAAGGGTGGGAATAAAGAGCTTTTCATCCTTCAGGAGACGATAGGTCTGCGTCAGCATGTGCTCAGCTCGTGCCAGATGCTGCTGTGCCTTGCTGAGAATATCATGGGAATCAGGAAGCGCTGGTTGCGGTGAGGGGTGCATACAACTGCAATGGCATCAGTGGTATTTAAGAATTGCCGGGAAGGGAGAGGATTGCTGCGGCCAAGTCGCCCTTGTGCACTTTTATTGCTGCCTTCGCCTGCTCTTCTGATGCCCCTGTCTGCGCAATCACCGTCTGCACGTCATCATCATTGATGTCAGGCTCGCTGGAGCGTTCCCGCTCTTCTGCGTCCCCCGCTATCTGGAAGGTCTCCTGCCCCATCATGTTGACTTTCGAAACTTGCGGATTCCTGATGATAATTTCCTTCTCAGGCATCCTGATGATGACTTCGGTTGCTTCTATCTCCTGCTGCTGGATGCCCATCCTCTTCATCATCTGCTTCATCTGTCGGGGATTGACTCCAGGAATCATGTGCTCAAAGAACCTCGCTATACCAGCCCGAGAATCTGTGCTCCATAGGAATACAAAACCATCATCAGCACCATAATCAGCGCACAGAGGATAATAATATGGCCTGGCTTGAAAGTAATCTTAGACTTATACTCATCAAAATAGCGCATCAGGCCGCCCATCCCTGATGGCATCGATATCCGCGTGTCGTGTGACATAAAGAAAAGAAAAGTCTCCAACTTTAAATAGTTGTCGGAAAAAAAGTAACGTGGCATGGGCATCAACCCGAAAAAAATGCATTCCCTGAAAGCTCATTGCCGACAGCTTATTTACCAAAAGAGATGCTACTGTTCTCTCTCCTTTTGCCTGCGGTAAAATTGACGGCAATAATTCAGTCGTGCACTGCTGCCCGCGCCCATCCTTCATCCACTCAAGTAGCAGCGCTCAATACTAAGGTGATGGCTGCTCCATCTTATACCCTAAAGTACAAAACTTAATGTATAGCCCTATCCATTTAAAAAAATGCAGGGCAGGCATACGCCGCCTTCTGTAATGGCCAAAGCATCAACTGGTGATGCCGATGCCACTTCGCAGCATTCAACTAAGCGGGCCAAAGCCCTTGCACAAGCCGGGGCTCACCGTTTCATCCATTCCTGCATACTGCTCAGGAGGTCTCCTCAGTTCCGTTGCCGAAACCTTCGCTTCCATCATCGGTTGCCGCATGCAGGCGGTCTCGTTTCTGTGTGGTTGCCACCCATTGCTGGGTCCTGCTCTCGCAGGCAGCTGCTCCACCTTACCTAGGGGATTGAACCACAGGATAAAGCTTCAGTGGGCGGACGTTCCTCAGCGCAAAAAAGCACCGTCAGCTGCGTGCCGTCCCTGCACAAAAGAGGGGGGAGGCCTCATTTTTAAGCCTTACGAGAAAAAGTAGTGCTTCACCTTCATGGAGCTTGCCTGCCCCTGCTGTAATTACGATGAGCATCATTCCAAAAATGCATTCCCTAAAAGCTCATTGCCGTTGGCTTCTTTGCCAAAAGCGACGCTGATGTTTTCTCTCCTCCTGCCTGTGGTGAAATTGATGACAACAATTCTGTCGTGCACTGCATTGCCGCCCATCCTTCATGCACGCCTGCACGGCTCGCTATACTGCGGCAATTGCCTGCTGGCCAGCTGAGGCTTTTTTCTTTCCCTCGGAATCGCCAAGAGCTAGGTCAGATGCAACAAATGGGATAAAGTTACGCATTGGCTGTGGAAGCAAAAAGGCTATAGCTATTGATTTCTATCTTATGATTTTGAGGGGAATGCCACAGCCCCACGAGACTGCCCCCTTCCTCCGGAAATGGCTTTTCAGGAGAGTGAAGGATTACGAGAAAAAACAATAAACCACATCCTTCCCATCCCTGAATGCACCTCACGCTCAGAGGTGACGCTAAATCCATACTCTCTGGACTTGGCAGCGAGCAAGTCTTTTCCTGACTGCATGATGCAGGCAATCCTGCCATCTTTCTTGAGCACAAACTCCGCCTGATAGAAGAATTCCCTGTACGTCTTCTCAAAAATCCGCTCTTCTGCATGGCGCGATGGCTGCGGAGGGTGGGTGACTATCCTATCTACGCTATGCTCCTCACATTTGGTGTCAAGCCAAGCAATGTCCCCTCGCGCTATCTTCAGGTACTTCTCGACTCCTGCAATCTTGGCGTTCTTCTTGGCATTTGTCGCATAGAGAACGCTATTATCATAGCCGATAATCTTAGCGGCAGGCTCAACAGCTTTTGAGTCAATCGCTGCGAAATCAAAGCATGGCGCAAGCCTCTTGGTGAACAACAATTTCTGCTTGTTGTAGTGGTTGATGGCAAAGCCAGACAGGTAATGCGCCGCCTCAATCGGTATGACTCCAGAGCCAGCAAAAGGATCAACAATGAGCTGGCCATCCCTAATGCCTGCAACCCTGCACAACCCATAGCCAATGATTCCCTTCAATGCCTGCGGATGGCCGAATATCTTATACGCCCTTTTAGACAGGTCAATCCCTGCAACGTCCACCCCAATGAACCATTGCCCAACACCAGCGCAAAATCCATAGATGATGACATCTGGTGACTTCAGCTCAACCGCAGGAGTAAATCCCTGCCTCTGCTCCACAGCCTTAACAACCCCTTCGCCGATTGCTGCTGACAGCTCCTCCGATGAAGCCTCGCCCGTATGGATACATGCAGCCTTAAATGATGTGCCTCTATCAGGTATCCATCCTGAAAAATCAAGCCCTGCTACTTCTTTGGTGATTGTGACAGCATCATTCCCCTCCAACATAAAAGAGCCGACAATAGCAATAATCTTCCCCACCGCCTGCGCCTTGTAGCAGAGCAGGTATAAATCCTCAATGCCAGAAACTGAAAAGGAAACATGCGAATCGCCTTCTGCCAGAACCTTACCTTTAGCTAATTCAGTAACCTCAAGGGCAGCAATGTCCGTAATCCCTTTGTTGGTCAGAGCGATTGCATCCATAAAACGTGAAGTGGCGGCAGTTGCTATTTAATGGTTTGCGGATTGTGCAATCATTTTTCCTGTTCTTCTAGCTTCTTCATTTTTTCCAGCAACTTTCTCTTTTCTTCTTCTTTTTTTCAAATTCCATAATCTCTTTTTGAATTTCTCCATACTTCCGCAATATAAAATACATGGCAAGGTTTGCTCCAGAGCAGGCAAATGGATTATGGAATCTCTATAAGCAGGAGTTTTTTCAGGACTATGGTATTATCGGGGGGTTTGGAGAATGGCCAATTGGCATAGATAAGGGAGCTGATATTGATTCTGGCCCAATCGTGAATGGGATAGGAGCTGCCGCAACTGCTTTTGGCATTGCAAGTGCAAAACACATGGGAGATATGAACACTTACAACAAGCTTGTAAGGACACTTCATGTTTGGTATTCTACTGCAAACTTTTTCCCAGAAAATGAAAAGCTCACTAGTGGTCTATTAGCTGCCTCTATAAGATTTAGTGCAACAAAGCATTGAAATTAGTAACCTGCGTGACCCACTCTGCATGCACATCAAATTCTCTGGCTAGCCCATGCTTGACCAACGAATGGCCCAAAAGGTGGGAAAGCACTATCATCCTATCAGTTCCCGGCAAACGAAAGTTCGTAACTTTATCTGACTTTTCAAAATCATACCTATCATCAATGCTCCACCTTATGGCAAGCTTGTTTTCTTTAAATTCATATGCTGCTTTGAGATAAAACTTATGGACTGCATAATACATGTCTTTTCCTTCAATTGTTCCTGTTCCGGGAATTAACACGCCATTCTCAATCTCCCCTTGTCCTTTCCAGCCTCCTTCCAGCTTATGATTCTTAGGCAGGACATCTGAGGAAGAAATAATTCCAGTTGGCCTTATCTTATTTTTGCTAAATTCAGCGGCAAGGTATGCTTCCATCTTTTCCATGGCATATGCAACAATCGGTAACCTGGTATAGTTGTATGCACTTAAATTGACAGTTTTTCCAGTGCCGTTGATATAATTGTTCAGAAACTGTGAAGATATCTGAAAGCGATTATACATCCCCCCAAGAACGAATGCCTGATAGATGTTCTTGATGAAATTTTTATCATCTTTTGTTAGTGCTTCGCCCTGCGAAATTTTCATAGTTGTTTCATTTATTTTTTCCTGAATCTCATTAACATTTGCCCCCTTCAGGTCTTGAAGCACCTCTATCTGGCTAAGGGGCCTTGTTAGAAGGCTAACCATAGAATCCCTGACTGTTCCTATTGCAGAGCTGCTTGTGCTGCTATAGCCTGAGATCATGAGCGTTGCCATTATTGATAAAAAAATGTTCCTTATCCTGTGTTTCTTGATGTAGTTGAGTTCATGATTTACGATCTCCAAATCGGGTTTCATTTCTTCCGTTAGCATGCGCAGACCTTCCTTATTAACTGACTCTATCACATGGCTAAACTCATGCTGAAAGCGCTCAAACTCTATTTTGACTCTTTTAGAGAAGCATATCATCTCCTTATTTTTTTCATTGCCATTATTGCCCGTTATATCTTCATAGAACTTATCTAATTCACCTTTTATATTTTTAATCCCTTCATAATACTCCATCTGCATAACTATAGACTCAATGATGATATAGTTAGCTATGTCAGCCCTTTCTGTGCAAAACGTAAGAAGATTATTAAACTCCTTCCTGAAAAACCTAAAAAATCCAAGAAGTGTTTGGGTTTCCCGCTCATTATTGCTGTTCAGTAAGTGTAAATCTTCAGTTTGTTCTTCCAGTTTTTTAATTTGAAACTGAATTCTTTTGATGTTTCCTGAGATCTTATTCTTAATCGCCCCCCTTTTCTCCAGATAAGTCTCTAGGGCATACTCAGTCTCATCCCTCTGATTGAACCTCTCAAATTCAAGGCCTATGCTCTGATAATACCTGAAATCTTCCTCAATAATTTTAAAAAGGTAATCAACCAACTGGTTGAGCGCATTGGCAATTTCTTCAATGATAGTCTGAAGCTCTTTTTTTTGCGCTGAGCCCATGTGCACTTTTACGATGAACCCCTTTCCCTTCTCTGTAATAAGACCAAACAGAACTAAGGGATCCCGAATGTCAAACAGAATGTCAAGATATTCGTTCTTGATCAAGTCACGCAATGTTTTGATGATTCTGATATAATCAAAAAGCAGTTTTCTTGTGTTTTTTTCATAGGTGATTAAATCTTCCCTAGCCTTCATTTCAGCTTTTTTTTCTTTTTTGAACTCGATTTGCCCAATCAATTTCCGCAGCATAATAATACGATTTCTTGATTTTTTTCTTGCAACTGACACATTTATAACTTCACGTTGTGCAGTAATGATCATCTCCATTAGCTTTTTGTTTTTAAATGTAAGCTGATCAGAAGCAACAACCACATGGGAGATAGGCATCCTGGCTAATAGTGGTTTTAGCATTAAGAGACTCATTTTTATTTTATCGATAGCCAATAGTTATAAATTTTGCTGCACACGGGGGCATGGGGTAAACTTAGTCAGAGTACCAAGACCATATCACTCCTTATCTGCCATAGGGAATTACTGTCTATTCCTCACTGCCGTCGTTCTGTGATTCTAGAGACGAAGCATCCGCAACAGGTATATCAGTAGCCTCTTCAGAAACACCCTCCCCCTCACCAACTACCTTTGCTGCAGCAACAACCAAGTCCCCTTCTTCCAGGCGCATCACTCTTACGCCCTGCGTGTTCCTGCCTATTTCTGATATGTCTGTTGCCGGAATCCTTATCATGATGCCGGACTTGCTCATCACCATAAGCTCATGCTGGGGGGTGACTGAGAGCACTGCCGCTACAAACCCATTCCTTTCAGAGCAGATGATGTTGCGCACACCTGAGCCGCCACGGGATATCCTGCGATAGTCAGCAATGGCTGTCCGCTTTCCATATCCATTCTCTGTCAGGGTCAGCAGGGAATCGCTTTCCATCCCCCTAACCATGGCAATGACTGAATCATCGCCTTTCAGCGACACGCCACGGACTCCTCTTGCAGAGCGTCCGGTGGGCCTCACGTCGCTTTCGCTGAATCTTACTGCCTGGCCGTTTCTTGTTGCAAGGATGACGTCCTGCCTGCCGTCAGTCTTGACCACGTTGATAAGGCCATCTCCCTCATCAAGCGTGATAGCAATGATTCCTCCGCGCCGCGGGTTGCTGTATGCGCTTAGTGCAGTTTTCTTGACCGTCCCTTTTCTTGTCGCCATGATGAGGAAGTGCTCATCATCAAACCTCTGGACAGGAATAACTGATGATATCTTCTCGCCCTCCTGAAGCTCAAGTAGGTTCACGACTGCCTTGCCCTGCGCAGTCCTCCCTGTCTCAGGAACCTGGTAAACCTTCATCCAGTGCACCTTCCCTGAATCCGTGAAGCACAGCAGATAGTCATGGTTGTTTGCCGCAAAGAGGGATTCTACAAAATCCTCATCCCTTGTCCCTGTCGCAATCACGCCCTTACCCCCTCTTCGCTGCGCCCGATAGGCCTCAATGGGCTGGCGCTTGACGTAGCCTGCATGCGTCAGGGAGAGCACCACCTTCTCGTTCTTTATGAGGTCTTCTACCTCAATGTCGGTTTCATCTTCAGTAATCATCGTCTTTCGCTCATCGCCATAGGTCTGCGCAAGAGATATCAGCTCATCCCTTATGATGGCAAGCACCTTCTGCTCTGACGCAAGGATTGCGGCAAGCTCTTCAATGCTCTTCAGAAGCTCCCTGCGCTCTTCCCTTATTTTTTCCTGCTCAAGTCCTGTCAGGCGCGAGAGCTTCATGTCAAGGATGGCCTGCGCCTGCACGTCAGTTATCGAATACTGCGCAATAAGCCCCTGCTTAGCATGGTCGCTGCTCTTTGCATCCTTGATAAGCACGATGGCAGCGTCAATGTTGTCAAGCGCAATAATCAGCCCTTCAAGGATGTGCGCCCGCTGCTCAGCCTTGCTCTTATCAAAGCTTGCGCGCCTGATTATGACCCCCTTGCGAAAGCCGATGTATTCCTGTATCATGTCCTTCAGGTTCAGTACCTTTGGCTCTCCCTGCACAAGCGCAAGCATGATGACGCCAAACGTCGTCTGCAGCCTGGTATTCTTGTAGAGCTGGTTAAGCACAACCTCAGGCTCTGCCTCCCGCTTAAGCTCAATAACGACGCGGATGCCCTGCCTGTCAGATTCATCCCTGATGTCAGAGATGCCTAAAATTCTCTTTTCATTCACCAGTTGCGCTATCTGGACAACCACGTCAGCCTTGTTGACCATGTAAGGCATGTCTGAGACGATGATGGCCCTCTTCTTTTCTGATGACTCAATGTCGGTTGTTGCCCTCACCACTAACTTGCCCCTGCCTGAGGTATACATGTCATAGATGCCCCTCTTTCCGCAGATGATGCCGCCTGTAGGGAAATCAGGGCCTTTGATGCACTCCACAAGGTCTGACACGTGCACGTCAGGTCGCTCTATCTGCTTCACAATGGCCTCTGCCACTTCCTTCAGGTTGTGCGGAGGGATGTTTGTTGCCATCCCTACGGCAATCCCTGACGAGCCGTTCACCAGAAGGTTGGGAAGCTTTGCAGGAAGGACAGACGGCTCCTTGAGCGAGCCGTCAAAATTTGGGACGAACTCAACGGTCTCCTTGTCAATGTCAAGGAGCATCTCCTCAGCAATTTTCTTGAGCCTGCTTTCTGTGTAGCGCATCGCGGCAGCAGAATCCCCATCAATCGAGCCGAAATTGCCCTGCCCGTCAATAAGGGTGTAGCGAAGCGAGAATTCCTGGGCCATCCTCACGAGAGAATCATAGACAGCCGAGTCGCCATGCGGGTGATACTTTCCAAGCACCTCACCCACAACCCTGGCCGATTTCTTGAAAGGCCTGTTGTGCAGCATCCCCATGTCGTGCATCGCAAACAGGATGCGCCGATGCACTG
>Ga0208373_1004301_pt1 | contig 13048 bp, 11 predicted proteins | sample RifOxyC2_FD_184036 | JGI IMG/M metagenome (GOLD analysis project Ga0208373, IMG submission 184036) | Soil microbial communities from Rifle, Colorado - Rifle Oxygen_injection C2 (SPAdes) | ecosystem: Environmental > Terrestrial > Deep subsurface > Rock core/Sediment | place: Rifle, Colorado...
TCATTGAAGCTAAAAATAGTGGTGTAATGTGGACCCGAGAGGTCTCGAACCTCTGGCCTTTCGGATGTGAACCGAACGCTCTACCGCTGAGCTACGGGTCCATAAACGACGAATACAGGTGTGAAACGATTGTTCTGCCAACTCCATTATTATAACATTCATTGGAAGTGTTGTTTTTATACTCAATGTTCTTTACAATAAACAGAATGAGTATTGTTAAGTCAATTATTGGCTTTGTAATGGAAATTATGGAAACCGTGGTGTTTGTAGGATCGCTATTTATTGTCGTGTATCTTTTTATTCTTCAGCCAAACCAGATCAAAGGAGCATCTATGGAGCCAACGTTTTACAATGGTAACTATATTTTTACCAGTAAAGTCACGTATAAAATCCGTACACCGAAACGTGGAGATATCGTAGTCTTCTATTCACCTAAAAACCATGACATTGAGTTTATTAAGCGAATTATTGGTATACCTGGTGATACAATACTTATTGAAAACAATGAAATATATGTGAATGGAAATATCTTAAATGAGCAATATATTTCTGCAAAAACAACACTAATCCCTGGAAACTTCGCTCAAGAAGGAGTCCCTATTGAAGTACTTGAGAATCATTATTTTGTTATGGGTGACAATAGACCTCGATCATCTGATTCTCGTGAGTTTGGAACAATTCCCACAGATTCTATAGTCGGCCAAGTATTTTATCGATACTTTCCAACAGATAAAATTGGACTAATAACCAACCCATATATTGCGAACTAAAGATATCAGTCAAGAACATCGATGGTTTGTCCTTCTTCAATAGTCTGACTGAGTAGCCCACATAATTTATTGATAAACTCTGTAGTGTCTTTTGTCTTACCTCGTTTTTCAATAACCAGTTTTCCTCGAACGCGGGATTGATAGATTTTCACTCGTGCTTCATGTTTGTCCTGAAGTTTTTGCGCTTTTTGATTCAATTCATTTGGTGAAATCAGATGATCATCAGTCTCAACATCAAACTTAAGTTGCCGGATAAGTGTTTCAGTTTGTGGTACCGTAAAATTGTTTTTCAAAACTTCCTCATATGCTTCAATCATCTGTGCTTCAGTTTGCAAACGAGATAATATCATCAAATGTGTTGCCGAAATTTGCCCTGAATAATACCCGTCTACGGCAAGTTGTGGAATTCGAAGAAGTCGTACCATATGTGACACATAAGATGGATGCTTATCCAAAAACTCTGCAATCTTTTGAAGTGATATTTCTTTATCAATACGAAGTTGATGGATGAGGCGTGCTTTACGCAAAATATCCTGCTCCTTTTTCAGAAGATCAAAAAGTTCGTCTGTAGATTTGTTTTCCATGAAGACTTATACTACTTTTACGTACTGTTTTCCTTGTTTTTGATAAAATTCTACCAAACCGTTTATCTTTGCATGAAGTGTGTGATCTTTACCCGCATACACATTGACTCCTGGCATTACTTTTGTGCCGCGCTGACGAACAAGAATATTGCCAGCTTTCGCAGTTTGGCCACCATACAGTTTGATACCAAGGCGTTTTGAAATTGAGTCACGATTTCCTTTTACTGCTCTTTGTGCTTTTGTATGGGCCATAAATAAAAATTATTCAAATTCTAAATTATAAATTTCAAAAAATTAAATGTTAGTTATTTGAATCTTGGTAAGCTGTGGGCGAAAACCCATTACTTTTCTATAGCGAACCTTTGATTTATATTTTGCTACTCTTATTTTATCACCTTGGAGATTCTCAATTACTTTTGCTTTTCCTTGTGTTTCTTTTTTTGGAATTTCTATCTTTGATGAATGTTCATCAAAAAGCATAATTACTGGTACATCAATCTCCGTGCCTTTTTCTTTACCAATATTCTCAATAATAATGTCATCGCCTTTCTGAGTGATATACTGTTTTCCTTGTATTTGAATGACTGCGTGTGTGTTCATGAATGTATTATACAAAAATTACTGTTTGGCATTTGCGCATGAACAACTATTATACTGCAGCTCTTCGACAACTGCAAGAGTTTACGGTATTAAAGCAAGTCCGATCATAATAGTTATAAGTGACGATCCGCCATATGAAATAAATGGAAGCGTTATGCCAGCAACAGGAAGCAGTCCAAGATTCATACCGATATTGACGCCTGTCTGAACAATAAATACAGTAGAAAAACCAAGTAAATAAAAAAAACGGTACCGTTTATCTATATCATGAGTATATATATACTTTGACATGCGATAAAACAGGAGATAAAAAAATAGTCCATAGAGAATGATCACAAGCGCACCTCCTACAAACCCAAACTGTTCGACAAGTGATGAGTATGCAAAATCTGTATGATACTCTGGCAAAAAATTCAGGAGAGATTGTTTTCCCATGCCCAAACCTTTTCCTAAAAATGATCCCGATCCAATTGCAATTTTTGCTTGAACCATATTATATGAAGCGCCAGAAAGATATTCTATTGGGTTGATAAAGCTGACAATTCGATTTTTTTGATACTCCTTCATACTAAACCACAAAACAGGAAGTAAGATAACAATAGTTGCTACAAATCCCAAAATCTGCTTTTTCGGGACTGTCGAGTGTAGAACAGTGACAAAAAAAACCGCAAGAATAATAATTGCGCTACCAAAGTCAGGTTGTTGAAATATCAAAACAAAGGGAATAATAGTAAAAATCAAAGTTTTTAAAAATAACTTCGAGCTTTCAATCGGCATTTTTACTGTAGAAAATATTCGAGCCAAATAAACAATAAAAAATATCTTGAATATTTCTGATGTTTGCAGTTGAAAAAAATACAGGTCAATCCACCGTTTAGAACCTTTGATCTCTGTTGCGGAAAAGTGTGTAAAAACTAATAAAATGATAAAAATCCAGTAAAACACTGTTGCGTTTTGACGAAAAAAATGTCTTTGAACTTGAAGATACCGAATGACAATAAAAAAAACTGATCCTATTCCAAAGAACATGAGGTATGAAGGAACAAGATCTGACCGAATACCAATCAGATTCAGCACGCCAAATACATAGAGAAGCAATATCGGAATATAGTAGGAAATCGGCATATATAAAGTATGATTCTTCTAATCTCCCTTTTCAACATGCAGTTCAGAGCCGTATGTGATTTTTTGTGCTTGTACGTGGTTTTTGATGTTTTGTTCATGTGATTTATATTTTTCTGGGATAGTTATATTTATAGTGTCATTGATCGTGATGTTTAATTTTTTTCGTTGATTTTGAATAGCACGGATAAGATCACGAACCTCCCCTTCAAATCGAAGTTCATCAGTAATTTCAAGATCATATGACACCTGCAGAACGTCGTCTGTGCTTGATTGAAGATTAACTTCTTTTACATTCAGTTCATCTGCAATGAGCTTTTTATATTGTTTTCTATGTTCCTTATGATGCAGTGCGAATGGTTTTGGTATTTGTGCAGTCAGAGATGACAATGGTTGACGAACTTTTATCTGTTTTTCTTTTCGAACGCGATGGCCGGTTTCGACAATTGTTCGAATTGTTGTCATATCTATGACAAGCTTATCATCAACAATGATGTTGCTCATTTCAGGCCAGTTCTCAAGATGTACCGATGCAGAACCAGTAAGTGACGTATATATTTCTTCGCTCATAAACGGCAAAAACGGTGAGAGGATAATTGAAAGATTTTTGAGAATAAACTGTGTGGAACTATAAAATGATTTTTTATCATCTTTATCTTGTGCCGACGGCCCCACACGGTCTCGGGATCGTCGGATATACCAGAGTGAAAGATCCTGGGTAAATTCTTCTATTGCCTGAGCTGCTTGTTTCGGATCATATGCGCTCAGGCTAATTTTTGTAATTTCTTCTGTTTGCTTGAGTCGGGAGAGAATCCATTGGTCAAGAACAGGGAGATTTTGTATGATTGGCGCATCTGTGAGGTTTCGCATGGCATCAAAATCTGTATTCATGCGGTAAAATTTGAAAATATTCCACAGTAATAAATAAAATTGACGACGTACTTCAGAAGCTACAGTATATCCAAACAGTAAATTTTCGGCAGGATTTTGTCGGGCATACATCCACCGCATCACATCAACTCCGATCTCATCTGCTCCTTCATGAAACGCAATTGAGTTTCCACAGCTTTTGTGCATCGGCTTGCCGTCTTCACCAAGTAATGTAGCAAATCCTAAAACACGCTTATAGGGATTGGCATCTTCAAGAACTGTAGACATAGCAATCATTGCATAAAACCAGTTTTTAAACTGACCTGGGAATGACTCAGTGATAAAATCTGCCGGAAACCATTTTCTCCACTCTTGTTTATCTTTCAGGTATAGCGGAACGCCTTGATTTCCCTCCTTCATAGTCGAGTACGGGACAATCCCGGCATCAAGCCATGGACTTCCGACATCGCCAATTCTTTTGAGTTCTGAGGCGCATTTTGTGCATTTGATCAATATTTCATCTATATACGGTTTGTGAGGAGTATGACCTTCAAATGAATCCCATCCCTTCACAGCTTTTTCTTTCAGCTCTTCTTTTGAACCAATTACTTCAAACCTCATGCAGTTTGGACATTCATAAATCGGTAATGCAAGTCCCCAGTATCGATTCTTCTTTGATATAAGCCAGTCATGCATATTATTGAGCCAGTCAAGCTCCCGATCAAGTCCAAACTCGGGCATCCATGTAATCTTTTTTGCCACCTCGATCATCCGCTCCCGTAATGTTCTTTTATCCTGCTTGCCGCTTTGAAGCTTGAGCGAAGGACGATCCATCGCAATATACCACTCATCAGCCACTTTCCAGACAAGCTCTGCCTTACAGCGCCAGCATCCAGGATAACGGTGTTTATATCGTTCTATACGAAATACCCAGTTTTTGCCAAGTGCGTCTTTATCTTTAAGGTAATCTAAGATTATTTCAGGGTGTTTTTTTGCATTTTTTCCCGCAAGAAACCCCATGTGTGGGAGATAATCAGCATTGTCTGCGATAACCGGGATCATCGGAAGTCCGAGCTTTTTCCCCAGTCGAAAATCTTCTGTTCCCGCACTTACTGCAGTATGAACCAAGCCAGTACCTTCATCAGTTGTAATCGGCATAATCTGCGGGTCAGTCAATACAACAGTATGGAATGTCTTAAGATTTTTTAATACCACTTTTTTCACTGCGTCAAGATCATCAAACGGCCCTTGATATCTCAAACCCGCAAGTTTTGTTCCTTTGAGAGTTTTTAACTTCTCGTAATCTTTTTTAAATATCTTTTCCACAAGATTGTCAGCGACCCAATAAGTATTTTCGGTTGAACCTTTCACCAGGGAATAAGTAATTTCAGGATCTACTGCAACTGCAATATTCGCAGGCAAAGTCCAAGGGGTTGTTGTCCAAACGAGCAAATACTCATTGGTTTTCCCAATAATCGGCAGTTTAAAATATATTGATTCATGCACTACTTCTTTATAATCTTCAGTCAACATCTCATGTTGAGAGATGGCTGTTTCACAGCGAGGACACCATGGAACTGATTCATGCCCTTTATATATCCATCCATTTTCATGGCATACCTTCAGAAAATACCAAATCATGTAATTATTGTCTTCACTCATCGTAAAGTATGAGTGATCCCAGTCCATAAAATAGCCAAGGCGTTTGGATTGGTCAGTTTGGATCGTAGAGTATGTATGTACGCGATCTTTACAGAGCTGAACAAATTTTGCAATTGATGCAAATCTATCGCCGGGCACCAGATTTTCAATATCTTTTTTTGATCGAAGACCTAACTCCTTTTCAACCTCAACTTCAACCCATAACCCTTGACAATCAAAACCGTTTTGGAACCTTTGTTTATATCCGAGAAGGTTGTGAAATTTTTGCCAGAGATCTTTATATGTTCGTCCCCATGCATGGTGGACGCCCATGGGATTGTTTGCAGTTATTGGACCATCCTGGAATGAAAAGTGTCTATCTGACATATCATTCTTATGAAGATATTTTTGAATAATTCCTTTTTCATTCCATGTTTTGAGCCACTTGTGCTCCATGTCGACGAAAAATTGGGTGAATTGGTCTTTTTTTGGTTGTTGAGCCATAGAGATGAAGTTTATTGTATCACCAATGCACAAATAGAGCAATAAATTTTTGAAAGACCTTTGAGAAACGTCGGCTTAAGGGTCTTCAATGAAGATCCTTTTTGCATTTATGGGAGTAAACGAATTATAAAATTCGGTAGCGGGTACTTCTTCCCATGCCAATTCTCTCAATCTTTTTGAGATTTAAAAGTTTATCCAATACTTGATTAACTGTTGGTCGCGCTACTTTGGTTTTTTTAGTAATCTCACCTGGTGTTGCTTCTTTAACTGCTTGTAAATATTCCAAAACTGCCAGTTGCTTTCCTGACAAAGTTTTTTCCACATTATCAGCAGTCAGCAAATCAACAGCTTGTTTTGATTGATCGAAAATAATGTTTAAAAAAAAGGTTAACCATGGCATGATATCTGCTTTTTCAGATTTAAATGCTTGCCCTGAGTGTTTACCCTGAGTTCTATCAAAGGGAAATCGAAGGGTAATCTGTGTTTTTCTTAATGCAACATAATATTCTTGCTTTTTTTCTTCGACTAATTTCTCATGGGAAATATAGGGCATATATAAATACCCTGCTTGAAGCATTAAAAGATTGGTTAGAATTCGAGACAAACGACCATTGCCATCGCGAAATGGATGTATCTTTAAGAATTCGACCACGAAATTAGCCGCGATCAATAATGGATGATATTTTTGTTCTTTAATAGCTTTTATGGTCCACTCTACTAACTCCTGCATTTCTATAGGCGTTAAATAAACAGGAGTGGTGTCAAAAATCGTTCCCACAATATTACCTTTGGCGTCAACCATTTGCACTTTATTTTCAGTAACTTTGTATTGTCCACGGTGGAAAGAATCCTTTTCAACATACTTGAGGATCTCCTGATGGAAATGTTTTATTGTCCCTTCATTCAGCTTGATTGACTGCCAAGAATCGAAAACATTTTTCAAAAGTTCATAATAACCTTTCACCTCTTGAGTATCACGATCCTTGAATTTTTGCATAGAAATACCCTTCATCAGATTTTCCACATCGGAATCAGATAGTTTTGCTCCTTCGATACGGGTAGAGGCACCTGTAGAAGTAATGAGCACTGATTGCTTAAGCCTTCCCAATATTTGAGGATGTAAATTGGCACCAGCCGTCCACCGGCCTTTTAGCTCATCAATTGAGGCTATAAGAGTAAGAATATTGGCCGGAAGCGATTCCAGCCTTTGATCAAATCTTTTAATATTTACCATATTTTTATACTTTAATAACTTCTGACGAAGTCGGGTATAGAATTGTACCCGACTATATAAGATTATATTAGATTATATAAGATTAGGAAACGGTCTGTCAAGTAGTTTTCTCTTTGTGTCATATACGAAATAAAACCGGATTGTTTTTTAAAATCTTTGATTAAAAACATCAGCGCCATCTAACCTAGTTTTTGCATTAAAATCTTCGTAGAGCATAATTATTTTTTTCTCAAATTCTTCTGTTCTGGCAATTTCTTAAAATTTCTCCCACTCACCACTTTTCTGTTTTTCCCTGTTTCCGAAACCATTTCTACCTGGGGACAATTTGTCCCTATGTAGTTGCCAAGTTCAGGATCTCTTTTTCTCAATTTTTTCAAATAGTCAGTTGGGTTAGTGCTTTCAGTAAGTACAGAAATAATATCCACTACCGAGAAATAGCAGACTTCAGTTTTTTCATCCCAGTGACGGCGGATCTTCCTTCCCTCAAAAATTGCCAATTTAGTTTTCATCTGTTTCATAATTAATTGTGTTCAAAAATCATCCGCATGTTCCATTTTATTCTAATTGCTTTTCCGTTTTCTTCGGTAAGTAATTTTTGTTAGAAACTGGGACGAATAGAAAACCACCACTCATTTTTGTAAATGGTTTTTCTAATTTTCTTGTTGCGAAAAATGGCAACCTTAGTTGTACTCATTATTTCTTTATCCATAATCTTTCTCTTTTTAATTTACCTCATAATCAGGATATTGTTTTATTAAAATTGGTTTGTCCTGAAAACATATCTAAGGACTGTTCCCAAATCATGATTTATAGATTCAATTTATCATTCTTTCTTTTAATAAACTCATCACAAATTTATGCATTTTGATTATTGTTTTTTTGCTATATTCAAGATTTTGTTTTGCTCTTTTCATAACTTCACTATCAGTGTATTCTTCCTGAAAAGCGCAAGAAACGTAACCGAACGCTTGTCCTCTAAATTCTGAATGATCAAGTAATTGCTGAATTAACTGATCATTAGTAAATAATTTACGGTTTTTGTGTATCATCTCAAAAGTAAAAGGATTTATATGTATCTCGACTACAACAAAAATCCTGCTTACTCTATCGTCTAATATCCGTGTTTCAACAGTTAACTGTGCTTCCGAATAAGGCCCTTCTTCACCCCAGAGTCTGTCTATGTCTTTCCGTGTTAGTTTCATGAGTAATTTTTATGCTTCACCAAAAACACCGAGGACAGTCAAAAAGTAATTCTAATTTAGACCTCGACAATTTAATCATTTTGTGTAATATTGAGACAGTTTGATCTAACATATTATTTTCTTTTTTTGCTTTTACCAACCAGTTTAACTGCTTTATTTGCAAAAGCCTCAAAATCCTTATCCGCCTTGCTTAGATTCTTTAAACTGTTTTTGTAATAAACATCATATTCTTTTTCTGCCAATTCTTTTGCCAATTCGTGCGAAATTTTGCCGGCATCTTTCAAAATATCTTTATTGTTAATCCGTAAAAATCCGTGAAGTTTATCTATCCAGTCTTTCATATACATCGGCGCTCTCTGCATTGCCTGTCCCTCGGCAAACACAAGATATTGCTCGACAAGATTATTTAACACAAGAAGCTCTTGCTCGTTCAAGTAATTTTTGGCAATCACCACTTCTTCTTTTGTCGGTTTATTGCCTCTAAAGTTTGTCAATCCTACGTTTGGTTTTTTGCTATTCACTCTACTGGCGATTATTTCCGCAGCTGTGCTTCCCGTAATCGCGTAGTGGACTTTGTTTTGCACGGTTTTGAAAAATAGAATGCTTTGCTCGTCGGTCGGGTCATAGTCCATGCTGGTGGCATAAATATCGGTAATTTTCCGATAAAATCGTTTTTCGGAAGTACGAATATCCGCGATGCGACGGGTCAAATCCTCAAAATAATCAAATGGTAAATCAGGATTTTTTAATCGTTCATCATCCAACACAAACCCTTTGACAATATATTCGCGCAAGCGCGCCGTCGCCCATTGACGGAACGAAGTAGCAATAGAACTTTTGACACGGTAACCGACAGAAATGATCAAATCCAAATTATAGTATTCTAAATCTCGCGAAACCTCACGCATACCTTCTTTTTGAACTGTTAAGTAATTCTTAACAGTTGCATTTTGAACTAACTCGCCTTCCTCAAAAATATTTTTTACATGCATGCTAATATTATTTTTTGTTGTTTGAAACAGCTCTGCTAAAGCATTTTGAGTAAGCCACACCGTATCTCCGTCAAAACGCACATCAATTTTTGTTTGCCCGTCTTCGGCTTTATAAATAATGATTTGTGATTTTTGATTGTCTATTTTCATTCTTTTACTCTTAGTCATATTATTTTTGTATATTATTCCAAAAACAACGAGGACAGTCAAATAATAATTCTATTTTTGATCGCGATAATTTAATCATATCAACTTAAAGTTTATCTACCTCGCTCCAAAAAGTGTTTTTTGGTGTTACTTTACTTGGTTTCAATTTCTGTAATCCTGTCTTGATAGCTTCCTTGATTGTTGGCTCTTGTTCTCCTTGTGCTTTACTAAGAACAATATCAAAATGTGGTTTATATTTACTGTATTTAGGCTGTGTTGAGTAGATAATATCGAAAGCCATATTTATTTCGTCTACTGATGTTGTTTTAGCGATAACTCTATCGAATATAATTGTCATTAGATTATCTTTGTATGTGTCGCTTATTTCATCCCAATACAAAAACGCTATTTTTAGTGCAAACTTATGATTTACATTTACTGGGTCTAAACTGTTAAGCCAGACTATTATGGCTACAGTAAAAGGTAACATTATTAAATGTGGTAAAAATTTGCGGGCTTCGTTATAGATATTAAAAGCAATTTCTTGACTCGCAGTATCTTGACCAATAACCATGTTCTTTAATTGGTCTATAAATTTTTCTCTTAAGTCTTTGTCTTTTGCACATTCCATTTTATTAACTGTTTCATAAATTACTACTCTTTCAGGTACAGACAATGTTAGTGTTTTATTTAATAAATGTTCTACAACTCCTTTTGAATCCGAAGTTTTATAACTCTCCTCATCTAACTTTGTAAGAGCAAAAGTATAGTTTGCAGAGTCAATTAACTTGCCAAGAATTACGTTCTTACTTCCGTCATCTTCGAAGCTCCAAACTAAATCTAAAAAGTTTTTATCCTGCATAGCACGTTCCTCAAGGTCTGTTTTAATCACTTGAAAGAAGTCTTGCTGAAACTTATTATCTTTACTCTCGATAAAACTTTTAATTGTGGGCATGTCTGAACTTTTAGCGAATGTTTGGATTGTTTGCTCTATGGAAGTTTTCTCAGTAGCACTAACAATGCTGATTAAGTAGAAGAATACTGGTAAAAATATACCTTTTTGTGAGAAGTCATTTACATTAGCAGAACTTTGCAAAAGAGCCGTTGTTAGTGCATCTGCTTTTTTACTATCTTTAACTTGTGAAGCAAAGTCCTTAAGAATTGCTTCTGCTTTTTCTATTATTTGCACGATGGCAAGATTTCTCTCTGGAGTTTCAGGAGTTTTATTTTGAGCATCCAATAGCACAGTTAACTTCTCGAGCATGGCTTCAACTACTACTGTCCAGCTAGCTTTTCTACATACGAATAGAAAAGCAAATTTCATATTAAAAATGCTCTCTCCGTTAGAATGTTTTGTTGTAAGATCAGCGTCAGTTATTGACTCTATCAACTTAACTAATAAATCAGAGCTGATGAAGTCTGCAATAGCTTCTTTGCTTTTATCAAAGACAGTTAAGACATCAATGTTGTCAAAGTGCGCGTCAGTTAATGCCTTGGCAACTTCAGCTTTCTTTGAAGTAAAAAGGTCTCTGTTGCTGTTTATATAGCCGGCCAATTTATGTACAACTTCAGGATAATCCGGTATCTGTTTTACTGCTTCGGCGTCTTTTGCTCGACCTAAAATGCCAACATATTCAGAAGTAATAGTTTCCCTAAGTTCAGGACGACTTGCCCTAATAACGAAAAATACAAATTCAAGTTCTAATCCGTAAAGAAGGGTAAGTAAATTATTTTTAATAACTTCCGCTACTTTCTCACTAAAGGTTGCCTGCAAATCTAAACCTAGCTCTTTTTTTGAACGTGCAATTAGGTTAATAATGTTTACAAGGTTTTGTTTGGAATCCTGGTTGTCTTGGATAAGTTCAGTGATAAAATCAGTTATTTGATTATCTTTTGCCCCTTTCTCTCTAGTTTCTTTCAAAATACTAATTACCTCATCACCTTTGTTATCTTCAAAAGCTATTTCCAAGTTTTCACTAACGCCACCCGGTAACGCAAGTCTACGAGCCGACTGTTTCAAATAAATAAAAGCTCGGAGATTATCAGTTTTAACTATATTAGTACCGCCCATAAAAATTCTGACATCGAATTCTTCAGAAGCGTAATCATCTATACTCTTTGGACTCTTCACAAGTTTTTTATAAAACTCTGGCCATTTTTGTCGAATTATCAAAAATTTAGCAAGGAACGAGGGATTACCAGTAATAGCGCCAGATAGTTTAATGACTGGATCATTACCAGATTCTCTTTCGAGGGCTACCAAATAATGTGAAAGTAAAGTATTGATAAATTGTTTAATCTGTCTTGGGTTTTCTCTAAATGCTTGAGTTATGACGCTTACAAGATCTGCATTACTATCAAAAACTTCTACCTCTGTTTCGTGGAGTAATTCTTTTGTATATTCTTCTAAATCTGCGTCAATAAAAGAAGGAATTTTAATTGAGGTATTAAAGAACTTTCTTAAAAATTCATCTGCATCAAAAATATTTTTGTTTGACTCTCCTTTTTCGTTTTTAACATAGACGCTTTCTAAGTGTCTTTTGATTGCCTCATCATCACATTGAACTAAGAAAACACATTTTTTACTCCTTGGCTCAAGGAAAGTTTTGATGGTAGATAGCACCTCAACAGCCTTGGAGTGTGTGCACCTATCGAGATTATCAATAATTATAAGTATTCTTTCTGTGCTTGTGTTTTCGATAATCTTACCAAACTCTTTCTCAAACTCATGTGCATCTTTTAGACGTTCTTGTGAGAGTGTTTTTGTTTCTGTAGTGAAAATTTCGGAACCAACCTGAAACAAAAAAAGAATTGCTGAAGTTGTAAGCCCTATGCTAAAAACAGAAGCAAGATAAGCCTGAAATATAAAAGTAGAAAATAAGTATGTTAAAACACCTCCGACAGCTACAGCACCCAAAAACGTCAATAGATAGAGCTTAAATTGTAAAACCTTAGCCCAACTAATTTTTAGAGCACCCTCAAAACTTCTCGATGTACTGTTTTCAACTCTTTCATCTAAATCATAATCAGCAGTTAAAAACTTTTGCTCTTTTAACTTGTCGACAAGATTTATTAAAAAATAACGCCGTAGGGAGTCGTCCTCATACTTCCAAACATCAAAGTTGACGACTGCAACTTTGTTTTCCTGCGCTTTTAATTTATTTTCCAAGAAATTTGAAATGGTACTTTTACCCGTACCCCATTTACCAAAAAGTCCAATTGTAAAGGGAAAAGGACAGCTTACAACAATATCCTTAAGAGCTTCTGCAATGCTTGGGTGCTTTAATTTGTCGTTCTCTATAGCTTGTACAGCTTCATCCGAGAGAAACTCAAACTTGATTTTTTTATTATCTTTCGTGCTCATATTTTATGCTGCTTAACA
>Ga0208373_1004305_pt1 | contig 13040 bp, 12 predicted proteins | sample RifOxyC2_FD_184036 | JGI IMG/M metagenome (GOLD analysis project Ga0208373, IMG submission 184036) | Soil microbial communities from Rifle, Colorado - Rifle Oxygen_injection C2 (SPAdes) | ecosystem: Environmental > Terrestrial > Deep subsurface > Rock core/Sediment | place: Rifle, Colorado...
AAATTACGGCGGGCAAGCCAAATACTGTTTACCCTTCCATAGCTTTATGCGAAGGAGGGTGGCCAGAATAAAATAGTGATTAGTTGGTTATCAAGCCGCCACGCATTCGCCCAGTTGTTGACTGTCAAATTTTCTGTTGTAAATAATATTTTGATTTTGATATACTTTGTTTTATATGAAAACTACAGCTTTAAAATATAATGTAATGATAAAAAAAGAAGGTAAGTATTTTGTTGCCTATGTGCCAACTCTTGGTATTTCTGATTTTGGTAAAACAGTTGATGATGCCAGAAAGAACGTCGAGGCGGCAATCTCCATTCATATTGAGGGTTTGATTAAGACAGATTCAGAAGTACCAGCACAGGATTCCACTGATTTTTATATTAGTCAATACCAAGTAAATGTGCCAGCCAATCTTAAATTAGCTTTTTAATATGCCTCGATTAGCTCCACTAAGACCTCGTGAAGTTGAATTGATTCTTGTTAAAAATGGTTTCATTGTTAATGTCAGTAAATCCAGCCATAAACAATATTTTAATCCTAAAACTCAAGCTCATACGACGGTTCCTTTTCATTCCAGAGATTTAGCTCCAGGCACTCTTCGTTCAATCGTTAGACAATCTCAACTATCAATTGATTTATTTAGAAGGTAGCTTAATTATTGTTACGATCGCGATCGCAAGCAAGACAAACCCCAAAAACTCCCCCCTTCATTAAAATTACGACGGGCAAGCCAAATACTGTTTACCCTTCCGTAGCTTTATGCGAAGGAGGGTGGCCAGAATACGATATATACAGTTAAACCGGTTGAATTTGTTGAATCGGTTGAATCAGTTTTTGTTTTTCCTGACTCGACTGACTATACTGATTACTCATCTGTTAGCCTAGTTGTTGACAATAAGAATTTAATTCGTGTTATAATATTTATGTATGAATCAAACAATATCTCTACCAAAATCTGTCTTTGAAGAACTTGTCACAAGGCTTAATCGCCTCGAGACATTCGTATTTGGCAAAAATATTAATCATAATACGGATGAGTATATTAAACTTTCACCTGCCGCCAAAAGACGATATAAAAAAATGGATGAAGATTTTAAGAATGGTAAAAATATCTATGTAGCAAACTCAACCGAAGAATTTTTTAAGCAACTTGGAATCTAATATTATGATTATCGTGCGCGGTAAGCGCTTTACAAAATCTTTCAAAAAGCGAATTGAAAATAATTTTTCCTTACTTAGTCAATTTAAGAAGCGCTGGCAATTATTTACAGAAGACTCAAGTAATCCTTTATTAAAAGATCATTCTTTAAAAGGTTCCTTACTTGGATTTAGATCATTTTCGATAACAGGTGATGTCAGAATAATTTACAAAAAGGAAGGTGAAACTGTCAATCTTTTTGACATTGGTAGCCATAATCAAGTCTATAAATAATCTCAATTTTCTTTTATCAATAAAAGATATAAGAATGCACCTGCAAGCAACCCAAACCCCAAAAATTCCAGATACTGTGGCCAGAATAGAATAGTGATTAATTGTTCGTGATTAGTGGTTAGTTGGTTATCAAGCCGCCAGCCGTTAGCCCAGTTATTTACTAAAACATGAGGAAGAATATTTCCGTTTTGAATCGCAATCCAACCGGGGGAGAAGGATTGGGACAGAATTAAATTATTAAATTGCTTCATTGTTTCATTATTAATAACAACTTTATAAGTAAAGTAATTTATTTTATTAACTTCAAAATTATTGGAAAAAAAAGTTTCTGGTTTATAAAAACCTTTTTTAACAAACTTCATTTCTTTTAAATTCTGATAAGGAAAAAGATAAAGAGATAATTCTTCGAGCTTGTTTGAAGCAGGCAGATTTTTAAAAGATTTATTTTGAAAAGCAAAAGTATAACCAAGTCCAGATTTAAATCTTGTTTGTATGACAAAATAATTGATAGATTTATCAAGTTTATCTTCCAAATAGCTTTGTTTTTTTGTTTCATCGACTATATAAAAAGACAAAGGTAACCCCTGATTGTTAAACGATTTAGTTTTCAAAAGATAACTAATATTTTGAGAAAGAGCATTGTCAGTAAAGCCAAAATCAGTAGTTTGGTCTAAGTCAATATTATAATTTTTTATAACTTTTTTTTCTATTTTTAAAATTAGATTATTTTCTTGAATCAACGGTTCAATTTTAATTAATACTTTAATCGGCTCATTGTTTATTAAAATAGTTTCTTCGTAAGAATTACCAAGTGATAGATCATAAAGACCAATATCTATCGTAATAGGAGTAGTTAAATAAGAATAATTACTGTCTTCAGTTATTTGCCAATTTCTGTCAATGGAATTTACTTGGCTTGTTAAACTCAAAAAAGGATAAAAAATATCAGATTCAGCATTTTGATTAGTAGTATAAAAACTGTTTTCTAGAAATGCTTGATCGTCATTTGTAACATTAATTTGAGGGGCAATATTCTCTAAATTCGAGGCTAAGCTGACATAGTTTTTTATGATATATTGGTGATTGATTTTATAAAGAGAAATATTTTCTCCACTAAAAATAGGGATAATATTATTGTTTTTTAGGAGAAGTTCATTAATGCGATCATATTGTAGGGCTTTGTAGATAGATACAACAGGAATTAATGATTTATCAAGTAATAAATAATCGATTTGATATTTATCAAAAACCCCCACTAATTTATCGACATCTTCAGCTTCAAAAGCGGTCTTTGATTCCCAGAAATAACTTTCTGAAGCTTTACTCCAGACATCAAAAGTCCGTGAAACTATTGGCTGTTCGATTCCATACCATAAAAATCCTGACCCGTTATAGCCCCATTTATTAAAAAACCATCCCCAGAAAGTATAGTCAGGGAGTAGGGCAATGCGACTGTTTTTGCCCTCGGTTTTAAAATAATTAATTACTGACTGGTAATCATCGGGAATCCTTACTTTCATTTCGGGGGAAAAGAAATAGCCTTGAAAGGCAGGGAGGGAATAAAAAATTATTGATAATAAAAGTATTAAGTAATAAGTATTAAGTATTAAGCGTTTAAAAATGTCATTCCCGTGAAAACGGGAATCTATATAATGAATTCCTTTTACCACAAAATAACTATAAACCAGAGAGTAGGGAACTATAAATTTTGTAAAAGGTGAACGAAAAATTTGGTTAATAATAGGGATTTGTCTAATTAACTCATTAATCCATGAAAAAGGCGGAGTGGCTAATAATAGTCCAGTTGCACAAAGCAAAAAAATAAAGACAAAGGCAAATTTTTTTTCTTTGATGGTTTTTAACAAACCTAAAAGCATCAATCCTATAAAAACGTATGAAAGAATTCCAAGAATCCCACCAAAATAATCTTTCCATGGAGCAAAAAGAAAAGTATTGTCCTTACCTTTAAGATCAAAATAAAATCCTTCCAGTCGCAAAAAATTATCCAGTGTTCCCTTTTCATAATTTTGGTAAAAAACATTTTCTGTTGAAAGTATGTTATTCTTAGCCTCCGCAACAACTTGACTATTTGTTTTTAGAAAATAAAACTGCGGCATAAGCCAAAAGGAGTTAACTATTAAAATAATAAAAAACAATAACGTTCCCTTTTTAAAAATATTTATCTTGTGGACGGCCGTCTCATAGATATTATTTTTGATTATTAATCCTAAGAGAACACATCCTAAAACCATCATATAGACAATAAAAAGCTGTTGAGTATAGAAAGCAGGCATTCCTAGTAAATTAATTAAAAAGAAAATTAATAAATCTCTTTTTGATATTTGTCCCGATTTAATCGGGATTAATATTTTTTTGAATATCCATATTCCCCACGGTAGGAAGGCAAAAAACGTCGAAAACGCTTCATAAGGGAGGTAAAAAATCTGGACGGTTCCAAGGTTGAGCATGTAAAACAACGCTCCAAAAAAAGCAAAAACCTCCGTCTTAACCTCCGCGGTTTTCTTAAACAGTTTAAACGCTCCCAATCCACCTACAAGCAACATCAAAAAGTGATAAAAATAACGAACAATATTTTGTGGAAGTATAAAAGATGTGAACCAAAGAAAAATTGCTCGAGGTAAATCTGCTGCGTGGGCCATACCGGCCGTCAGTCCGAAGCTCTGATATTCTTCCCAGACAGAAAAAAAAGCTCTTTTTACAGCCAGCCACGGGTTTAATTCCGTCTGCAGATTATCCCAACCAGTTAGATATGTTCCAGGTTTATAATTTAGGCAAAATAAAATTACGACGATTATTGTTAGAAAAATTTGATATTTGAATTTTAAAATGATCTTGATCATAGTTATTTTATATAAAAAACTGCCGCATCATCGTCTTCAAAAATCTTTGTGACCCCATTAATCGAAATAGGTTTGGCGCTTCTGTCATTAGGTATATATCTATACCAAATCTTTACAAATGAATAACCCATATTATAATTATTATCGAATATAAATTTAATTTTTGAATTTTTTTTAAGTTTAATTTTTAGAAAAGGGTCAAGCGTCGCATTTTCACCATCATGTAGTTTCCAATTTTGTTGAATCTTAAGCTCTTTGCTATCAACAAATATATGTAGAGGTAATCGATTATATGGGAACACATGAAACCCATCCAAATAAAACATTCCATCATAAGGCGCTGTAATAGTATCCCCTATCTCGGAAATTGCAGGAAAAAATATAGATAATATTTTCTGTTTTTCAGTAGGGTCAGGCATAAAAAGTTGAGGGAACAATAACGATGTTTGCATTCTTGCATCAGTACATTCTGGAAAATAATACTTCGCATGATCTTCAGGGTCATTTTTATGAACAACAATCGTTTTTATGTCATTTTCTTTAAGGGTTTGTATTAATTTTTTATTTACTTCTTGATTTATATTGGGCAATATTTGACTTCTTCCGCATATGAATCTTGTTAGTCCATTATTTTTAATAAATGCTTTTGGAGCTTCTGTATCAGCAAACCAATGAAATGGAGCGGAAACAACCTTTTTATTGTATGAGTATGGTAAGACATCATAAACGGTGTTTTCATAACTTACCGGAATATCCAAAACTGCTGTGCTTTGTGTTTCTTTAACCACTTGAACATAAGAGTGATCATTAAAAATAGGTGACATCCAGTAATTCAAAGGTAATTTTTCTAATATTATTAAAGTAATAACTACAAATAATAATAAAGTGGTTTTTTTATCATTTAAATTAATTTGTTTAAGAAATAGAATAATTCCAATAGTTATAAATAGATAAAAAATTACAAAAAAGCGCGCTGGCTCGTCAACAAAGGAAAAAGGCAAAATTTTATGAAGATAATAATACGGCAGATATATCTTCGTTTCCGGGTTAATATGCCCAAGAGTTAAGATAAAAAACGCCAAAACAACTGAAAGTATAGAATACTTCACTCTTTTATTCTTATAAAAAACAAGAAATAGGAGAAAGATGACGATCTCAAGCCAACCCATAAATACAACTTTTTCAATTGATTTCAAACTATTGTTGGCATTTTTAAATACTTCGGTGATTTGAAAAGGTAAGTAAGTATTTGGTAAAAAATAATCCTTAATTGAAGGGCTATATTCAAGCAACGTAATAACCTTAGACCTATCCGGCTTAAAATAATCTCCAGTGAAATAAGCATGAAAATGAGAGTAGCCAAAAATAATTATTACGAGTAAAATCGGTATTGAAATCAATATTATTTTCTTAATCTCTTTGAAGATATTTGAAATAAATAGATATGTTTCAATTCTGAAAAAAAACAATAAAACAGGGATGAATACTAAAAATGTTGAGAAAAGAAGCATTGCGTAGGCATATGATCCTAAATAAATCAATGTCAAAGAAACTAAGATATATGTAACGTTTTTGATCGTAAAATCATTCTTACATTTGAAAATAGAGTAGATAAGCAAAGGAAATCCTCCAATAAAAAATAAGTTTGGATGACCAGCGCTTCGTGCAATTACGTACGAGGAGTAACCATATATAAGGCCTCCAATCAATCCCAAAGTATAATTTTTAGACAAATATTTAAATAAAATAAAAGAAAGAAGTCCATTTAATGTAAAAAAGATCAACATCGTAAGGTTGTAGGCAAAAACACTGTTGGTGAAAATTGATAAAAGGGCGCCTGTGAGTATTATTAATACCGATTCAGAGCCTGCACCAAAATCAAACCCAACAGGATATCTTAAAATATCAGTATGAGAGAATGGGAATTGGAGGCTACGTATTTTTTGAGTAGCTATATATTGAAAAGCAAATTGGTGGTAATTATCACCTCCGTCTCCTATTAGTTTACTGTTAAGGTTTAGTATAGAAGGATAGGTAATAATTATCGTAGTAACCAGGAAGAATATCAATACAAAAAGGAAATAATATTTTTCAAAAAAATTCCCCATATGTTTATTGTAAGGTATTTAAGTATTGGTTTGAGATTTTTTTATAGTTTCGAATAGCTTTCATGGTTTTGGAAAACTGGATTAGTTTTGAAACATGCTTTTTATTAAGGTTAATTTTTTTGTTTTTTTCAAAATCATTAAATAATTGAATATCGGTTAAATCGGTAGTTTTGAGGCTGTTTGAAAAGTCTTTTGACTTTAGATATGGTTTAAGTTTATTTGATAAGATCATAGGTTTTTCAAAACTGAAAGCCAAAGATAATGGTCCGGATGAAGAGATCATTGATCGATAGGGGAGAATGACTAAATCTGAGGCGGAAAAATAGAGAGGAATTTGTCTTTCTTTGACAAAACCGGTTATCTTTAAATTTTTTGGTAAGTAATTAAATATTCTCAAATATTTTTGATAATGTGCTTTGTTTTTTTGTGTAAAAGAAGGGCCACCCGCGATTATAAAATTAATATTTTTATTTGCTTTAGCGATCTCTATCATCAAGTCAGCACCTTTGTACCAGGTGAGATAACCAAAATATAGAACAGTTGGTTTATTTCCAATTTTAAGTTTTTTCTTAGCTATTATTTGATCAACAATCTTAAGATTTGTGTCAACTCCGTGGGGGATTACCATAATTTTTTGAGGCATATTACTAATCTTTAATAATCTTTGTCTGAACTCTTCTTCAAGAACGATGGTTTTTTCCGAGAGAGCAACGTTGGTTTGGTAAAATAATTTTAAGAAAAAATTAAAATAGGGGAGTTTCCAGTCATTCTTTTCCCATCCCAAATATTCCGTTAGACTGTTAAGATCAAAAATCACTTGATGGAATACAAAATAAACCTTTTTACCAAGTAGTTTAAGACTTAAGAGTAAGATAGGAAAGAGAACAGTCGTATAAATGTCACCAAACGAAGAAAACTCAAATTGAATCAGGACTTTATTGACATGAGTAAACTGTTTGATTGCCAAAAATAGTTTAATAAATGAACCTAAATCGTTTCTTTTGAAAATACGGTAGATAAGACTATTTTTTTCTTCGTAAACTTCATCTTTTTTATACCCTAATTTGGTGGTAAAAATAATTTTATGATTAGGTAAATTGTCCGTGATGTTTTTTGTGAAGCCGCCGACGGCACAAACCTTCTCGCTATAGCGGGTATTTTTTTCCGGATATGAAGAGATGACAATCAAACTATCCTGACGGTTATATTTTTCTATAAGATATTTCATGTGGCAATATTATACCACAAACGAAGCTAAAAAGATAGTACTATAAGATATATTTACGCTCTGAAACCATTACTACCAAAATTTCCTTTTCCATTATTTTGTCCTTTCCAAGGATTATGTTTTGCACCTCTGAAAGTATCAGCATTAAAACTTGGTCGAGTCGGTGCACTAGCCACTTCAAAACTAATTTTTCCTGTTGTATGATTCACCATCATTTTTGCAGGAGGTGATGCTTCATCTAATTGTTGAAGAATGCTTTTTGGAACAAAACCAATAATATCAAAACCAGGCGCGTTGTAAATAGGGGGAACTGGGAAATTTATTGGATCAGGGCCAAGTTTATTTCCATTAGCATCTCTATAATGAGAATTGTTGTTGTATTCATTACCTGCTTCTAATGCTATTTTCATTAAATCAGTGCCAGGCATCCAAATTGTTATTCCTTGTCCTGTAACGACAGGTAAAGCAATACCTCCATTAATTCCGTCATTTGTACCTCCAAAAGCAACCCAAACTCGATCATCTTGAGTTTTCATCAAGCCGTCTGGCCCTACAGTATAGCCTTCTGCAACTTCACCTGGATGGAGGTTTAGTGATTTATCACCTGGACCACCTGAAATCAAATGTTCATCTTCTAATAGGTGCCATCCCCCATATTCGTTTTGTTCTAAGAATCTAGGGTCAATATTTTGACCAGGAAAGAAATAGTTTGCTGCATCAACTGGCAACGTTGGCCAATAATGTGGAGCATTTGGATCCGTATCTTGAGTAGTTGTTTTCCACTCAATTGGTTTATATCCTGTTACGCCGTAATTTTCGACTGGATTTCCATTCCCATCAACAAGATTAACTTTAGTTCCATCCCATTTTTCACTTTTTTTCCAGTCTTCTGGATTTCCGCCGAATATATTAGCTGCCTTTTCTGCCGTATCTGGCCGAAAGTTAAGCCATGCTGACATTCTATCAACAGGTTTTTGAGCTTCTGGAGTGCTTGTAGGAGTAGGCGATTCCGTCGCCGTTGAAATACCTGGTGTTGGAGTGGGGGTTGGTGTACCGGTTGCAGTAGGTAATCCTGGTACTATTAAATCTGAAGCTTGTAAAGTAGCTTGTTGATTTAATAAATCTGATTGTGTTTGGTGATATTGATTGATTAAAGATCTTAATCCAAAGAACGTTGCCACGGCAAGTCCAAATGCTCCAGTATATTGCAAAATAATAATTCCCGCTTTTTTTTGTTCTGCCATATTATTTCTTCCCTCCAAACTTATATTTCATAAATATTCCTGTTGACAGGGCGAGGAGTTCGCCTGTGAATAAAAGCAATCCCATCTCCGGTCCAGCGGAGGGGACTTTTGGAGGGACGACGACGATTTGTTTTTCGATAAATAGAGTAGAAGAATCGTCATCGGTCATTTGATTTGACCAGGCTTGAGCTTTGTTGGTAACGGAAAATAAGCCTTTATCTGCAGGCAAGTTGGCCTGTGGGGCAACCTGCATTTTAAATAAATAGGTTTTTGGTTCATCGACGGCAAAAGCACCGGCGTCCCACGATATTGTTCGAGTCGCCGAATCAAACGTTCCGGGTCCCTCAACTGGAGTCAGATAATCAGGGACATAGTCTTTAGCGGTCATTCCACCAAGGGTAGTTGTTGATGTATTTCTTATCGTTACTTTAAACCAAACAAATTCACTTGGTTTATAGCGAGGATCAGAAACTGAAAGATTATCAACATAGTTTGAAGTTCCAGGGACTGCAACCATTTTGTCAACTAATATAGAATATGAATAACAAGGGGATTCGTACTGTCCGCCACAAGAAGCAATAACTGGAGCAATTAAAACGAAAAGCATTATTAATGTCATTCCCGCGAAGGCGGGAATCCAGAACAAAGATTTTTTCATTGAGAGAATTATACTATAAGTTTCGGGAAATGTCAACTATAGGGTAGTATATGACTTTTTGTTGTTGACTTTCGACATTAAGTTGGGTATATTATGATTATAAACTCCCCTGTGCTTGGGTAACCAGTGCGCAGGGTTTTTTGTTATACTGAATAGCGATGAAAAAACAACGATTGGCCATAATCATTGACGGCAGTAATTTTTATCACAAACTTAAAGATTTAAAAATACCCGAGCTTTCTTCATTTGATTATAATCGTTTTGTTTCATCAATAAATAAAAATACTCAAATAACGGAAAAATATTTTTGCATCGGAAAAATCAAAGCTAAGCAAAAAGATAAAAAGGCGAGAGAGATGATGGCGCGCCAACAATCTTTAGTCACCCGTCTTCAAAAAGACGGTTTTATCATTCAGTTTGGTTTTTTACTTCAAACAGACGGTCGATATCATGAAAAAGGCGTTGATGTTCAAATTGCCGTTGATATCCTAAAAGGCGCTTATAAAAATACTTATGATACTGCTTATCTTGTTAGTTCCGATTCCGATTTGATTCCAGCGATCATTGAAGCTCAATCGCTTGATAAGACAATAGTCTATGTAGGTTTTCGTCACAAAATTAGTTTAGCTTTGTTTAGGACTTGTAAAAAGTCAATTCTTCTTAATAAAGATAATTTACTTTTTATTTCAAACAAGTTATGAAACTTAATGCTAAAGAACTTCGTGATGTTGATGAGAAGGATGCCGCAGTTGCTGAGAAAATAAAAAACATAAAACGCCGGCCGATGTATTTTATCTTAGAAAATATTTATGATACTTATAACATTGGGGGACTGTTCAGGTTGGCCGATGCTCTATCCATTGAAAAAATATATATTTGCGGCGAATCGGAAATTCCGCCAAATCCGAAGATAAAAAAAGCATCAATCGGAACGTATAAGGTTGTGCCGTGGGAATATAAAAAATCTGCAATTGAGGTAATTGCAGATTTAAATATCAAATATCAAATATCAAATATCAAATCAAATTCAAATAACAAAATTAAAATAATTGCTGTTGAGCAGGCGAAAAACTCTGTTCCTTATCAAACGGCTGACTATTCTGGTCCAGTCGCTTTAATTTTAGGAAATGAAACCTATGGGGTGACGGAGGAGACATTGAAATTAGCCGATCAAATTGTAGAAATCCCGATGTTTGGTGTTAACAAATCGTTGAATGTTATAGTATCAGCGGCGATTGTGAGCTATTTTGTTACCTTAAAAAACGAAAAACTCTGTGCCAGCCATCGCTAAACGCGCTTTTAATATCTTCTATAATTTTTGTTGCAACGCCAGGACAATTTATCTCTCTTGGTTTACCGCCTTCAAGCTCGGCCTCTTGTACAAAAGTAACTTCATAAAAGCGGTTTTCAGGATCATAGCCTGATACTTCAAGATCATCTGGAACCAACCTCCAAACCCTTTTTCCGTCAAGATCAAACTGTTTCCATACGGCCCTATGTTCTTTCATTTTAGTTCTGTCAATAAGATTGGCGATCATTTTTTTTACAGATTCCTTATATTTGAGTTTATCTATTTCTCTATTAAGATGGGATCTTGGATTGCTAAAAGCATTTGGATCCTTTTGGGCCTCAGTAAATAACTGATTTAATTGTGCTATTCCAACTCCGTAATGAAATATTGTCTCTTTCTCTATTGCTTCTTTTCCTCTTTCTTTACTAGTACTTCCAAAAGCAAGTACCCTCAAAAAGGGGATTCGGGCAACTTTTCTTTTTTGTTCAACTTCAACACTAACTTCTGTTTGATCCAATTCATTTGGTCCAATAAACTTGATTTTGCTATCTTGATTTTTAATTGCTTTTAAATAAGAATAAGTAATCATGAGAAGCCAATTGCGGGATGATTCGGAAAGCTTACTCAAACCCTCATGCTGGTAATTATAATTTAGAAAAAAATGGAATTCTCCGCTATTCCAAGTGGTTGTCACTCTGATTCTACCCTCTTCCTGTTTAAACGAAATTTCTTTGAGACCCATTTCACGTAGATATGATTCCTCATCAAGCTCAAATTTGCCTTTAATTCCCCGTCTACTAATTGCATTTAGTCCACCTTGGACTTTTCCTACAAGACGGGGAATAGACTTAGCAATTTTTCTGGGATCAGAATCTGCTGGCTGGGTAAACTCCAAGACACTGTTCAGTTCCTCGGAAGTCATTCTCATAAAAATATCTTCATTGTCAGTCAATAAAACGTGTCTTAAGATAACCTGTTTTATCTGTGCCTTTAATTCTTTTGGCATTTTTTTTATCATATCCTTTAATGCGATTACTGCAACAAGCCTACCCTGTGGGGTTCTAATGATACTAACATCCAGATGTAAATATTCATCATATAGCTTAAATATATTTGTATTTCTTTTTATTGTATCTAAGGCGACGTTAAAACCTAAATTTGTGATAAAAGGAGTATCTACTGTTAAAATTATTGGTTTTTTAACGGTTAAATTAGATGCTTGTTCGGCCAATTGCCTCCTGACCCTATTATCTATATCCGCTAAAGCAAACTTCTCGTTAGGTTTAGGAGGAACACCCCAGATTTTTATTAATGAAGTGTTTTTTGATGACACAGATACACGACTATAATTTTCAAGAAGGCTTTGTTTAGTATTTAATATCGTTTCTAAATCCAAAAATCTTAATATTTCATCAGCTTCCATAGCCAGATTTTTAGGCGTTCCATATCTTGAATTAACTAACAAGAAATCAACAAGTGTATTTATATTTAATCCTGATTGAGAGAAAAATTGTATAATATGATTCAAAATTAATTTTTTAACTTTTTGATTTTTGTAATCAAGTAATGCTTCGGCAAAACTTCGTCCGACCTCATTAGCCAATTTTGCTGCATCTCTTTGTTTTATAACCGTATTTTCAGCCTTTTTAAGTCTTACGGTAGGTTGCATTAAATAACCAGCGATCATTGCTGCGGCAATATAACGACTATCTTTGAAGGATTCATTACCCACAATATCAAAAGCTGCGATATAATCATTCTTACCGGCTTTTTTACTGTTTTGCGAAACAAATTCAACTATTTTTTCAGGAGTTATCAACAAACCAAAAATTTCTTTAGAATTTTTATCAGTTTTATTTGAAAGATACGTTACAGATTCAATGGTAATCTTTGGGGATGAAAAAACATAGCTTAAAGTTTGCCTTAAGGCGTCTTTTTTTGGACCTATACCAACAGCTTTTTCCATTTTTTCTAGACAGGATAGAAATTTATTTGAATCAAAAGCTGGTGGAGTTACTATCGTTTCGTATTTGCTCATTGCATAGATTATATCGACAGATTAACCTATAGTCAAATAATTTTGAATTTATTCTTGACAACTGGTTAATCAATCTACTACAATAATAGTATAAGATTAAATTATTAAAAATATGAAAAAAATATTTGTTTTTGGAGTTTTGATATTACTTTTAGGTCTGGCTGGATATAAGTTGAT
>Ga0208373_1004307_pt1 | contig 13032 bp, 12 predicted proteins | sample RifOxyC2_FD_184036 | JGI IMG/M metagenome (GOLD analysis project Ga0208373, IMG submission 184036) | Soil microbial communities from Rifle, Colorado - Rifle Oxygen_injection C2 (SPAdes) | ecosystem: Environmental > Terrestrial > Deep subsurface > Rock core/Sediment | place: Rifle, Colorado...
CCACTCCTATACATGTCCAATTTGGCGAATGTGATACAGATAGAATAAGTGCTATTTCATTGTTGATTAACGAAATTCCCCACATAACCGATGATAGTGGTCGGATTATTTCTCCTATACTTGAAATGCCTAAATATTTCGTCGTTGTAGGTACTGATTCTAATTTTCGATCAGAGAAGGCCGGCGTGACCGATCCTATTTATTGGCTTGATGAATTAATTTCTAAAGGATTTAGAGGGATTTCTGTCGAAGCCAACCAAGAAGTTTTTGATTGGCACTATCCACCAGGTCAATAAAGATTATTTTTCCCTTCGAAAAGATTTTCCGGTGTGGTAGTATTTTATAAATGGGTGTTTCAAAATACAAGTACTTCATCATCATAGTTTTAACATTTTTTGGGGGGTTATTGGTATCGCCAAAAACTTCTTTTGCTGTTCAGTGCGGAGATACAGGGCAAGAGTTTATTTCTGCATGTATTGATGAGTGGCCAGTTTGTAAACCAGTGTCAGAAATTAAAAAATTTGGTTGCTATGATAATGATGACGGTAAGGGTTGTGTGACAACGTACGAGTGGGCTGGTTGCTATTGGCAGGGTGAACCAGATGTATGTAAAAGAGAAGCAAATAATGTCACGGTTTCTTGCGATGGAAGCGGGGGAGATCCAGGGCCAGGAGGGGCTGGTTATGTATATACCAGGTGTCCTGCAGGACAAGCGCTTTCGTGCGGGACAACGACTGAGGCGGCGACGCAAAATAAAACTGACTGTCTTTATAGAAAAACCTGTAATAAATATTTTTGGCCTTCGTCAGTTGGTCTCGGTTGTGGAGCCCAAAATCCGATTACGGCTACCTGCAATTGGAACTGTTCCTGTTGTCCTTTAGGTAGTTCCCGAACTTGCACACAAGGAAGCCAGTACACAAAAAATATCACCATTGATATGGCTTGGGATACAGCGCAAAGGGAAGCGCTGAAAGTTACGTGTAATACCCACGATGATATCTTTGTCAACAACGACTGTCTACCAATTGGTCAGGGTTGTAATACTTATGAGAATCGGTGGGGTGACAATCTTCAAGATTGGAGACTGACTTGTAGGACTAACACCTGTAGTTGCGTCGCTCCGCCAACCCCCACTCCCTGGATCAGGGTTAATGTGAAAAACCCAACTGGAACGCCGGTTAATTCATCGGGAATCTGCGGAGTCGACTGCTCAGGAAGCGTTTGTATTCCAAAGCCTACCGGTTCAGTGTATTGTCCAAATGGTGCTCGAAATAACTACACTTTCCCAAAATTTACCGCCACTAATACCTATTTGGGTGGAAAAATTGCCCTGACTGATAATCTGGCCCGGCCTTTTTCCGTCATTGGCGTCACTCCATCGGCATCCGGTTTTGCTGAGACGACCTGCAATGGTCTTGGCGGTTATTGTTACATCTGGAATAAGAACGGCTGGACAACCGGTGGTCGGACCGTTGATTTTATCGTTGCCTCGCCAACTCCAACCACGACGCCGACCCGTACTCCAACCCCGACCGTTACCCCAACGCCAAGCCCGACGATTCCAGTTGTAGCTGGTCCCTGGATAAAACTCAAAGATACTTCTTTCATTTCGGCAAACGCTTTGGACAATAATATTCCCGCCGTGCCGGCTACGTATGATGGTGATGATACCGCTCAACGTTATTTCATCATACATAAAGAGTATCTTGACTTAACCAAAAGCGGAGGGGTTGTGATTGCTCCGGGCACGATAAATATTAATGGTGCACAAGCAAGTGAAAAAAACTGGCGGGCAGGTGGTTACAATTACGATTCTTACTCAATGACTCCAGATAAGTTCTTGAACTATATTAAAGCACGCAAGCAACATGAAGTTATCAACAGTTTAAGCCAAATTGATGCTGATGGGATCTATATTTGGACTACTCCATCTAATATTAATGCCAAACCGGCCTTTTATGGTCAATATAATGTCGTTTTGATTGTCCAGGGCGCAGTCAATATCAATGTTAACCTGACTCCAGCTAATAATAAATCATTAGCAATCGTTGCCGACCAAATTAATTTTGGAAACACAACTACTTTGATGGAAGGAATTTTTATCGCTAATGAAATATCAACCGGTGATAATATTACGCAAGGATTAAAAATTATTGGTAATTTGATCCATCAGTCCCCAACTTCTCTTGTTAATGGACGTAAATGGGTAAATCAAAACATGCCTTCTATATTTATCGTCTTTGACCCGCAAAAATATATCGATCTATTGCCATATCTGAGTACGGCGAATTATAATTGGACACAAATACAATAATATTATGTTCCAAAATTAAACAATAAACCAATGACCAACACCAATACTACCAATAAACAAATTTCAACTAACAAAAAAGTTTTTGATATTCATAAAAGAATATTTGATTTTGTTATTGGTGTTTTAAAATTAACAAAACTTTTACCAAAAACAACTCAAAATTTGGTTTTTATTAATCAAATTACAAGGTCGGCTACCTCAATGGGGGCCAATGATCAGGAAGCTGATGGTAGCAGTAGTAGAAAAGAATTTTTTCGAAGCCTAACAATTGTAAAAAAAGAGACTAAAGAAACAAATTATTGGTTAAAAATAATCTTGGAAATTAATGTTGGTTATAAAGTTCAAATAAATCCTTTAATTCAAGAAGGTCAAGAAATTGAAGCAATTATAAGTTCAATTGTTCAAAAAAGTAAACAATAAAAATGTCAAAATTAAACAATAAACCAATGACCAACACCAATACCAATACTAACCAATTTCCAATTAACAATTAACAATTCGGGTATTGGTATTTATTAGAGTTGGATATTGGATTTTTGGAATTATTGAATTTTTGTAATTGGAGTTGGAATTTGGAGATTGATTAATTTTGAAATCATATGAAATACAAAAAGGGCCAAATATTATTGATCACAGTAATGCTCCTCGCCACCGTCATGACGGTCGTTCTTTCAATCTCTTTTAAATCAGTGACCGAGACCCAGGTAACCAAGCTTGAAGAAGAGTCGCAGAAGGCCCTGGCCGTCGCTGAATCGGCCATCGAAGCGGCTTTGAAAGCCAATACTTCCATCACTCTTTCGTCAATCAGTGGACTTTCCGGCTTTGACGGAACAGCAACTTTAACAACCTCGACCGATGTTAAATTTACTACTCCAAACATCGAAGCCAACGGTAGTTACACTTTTTACCTTGGGAATTATAATGTATCAAGTAAGACAATGTCTGATTTACCTGCTCAGGACTACACAATCTGTTTTGAAAATGGGTCTCCCGACGAACCGGCTCTTGAAATTACTTTAGTAAAAGACAGTGGGGTAAAAAAATATGTAGTTGATCCAAATAGTCCAAAAAAAATTTCTAATGCTCCTGTTAATACGCCAGCCTGTAATCCCGATTCTACAAACTATAGTTATTCAATTCATATCCCCTCAGCCGATGTTGGAGCTGATGCTAAATTTCTTATAATCCGGGTTCTCTACTCTCCAACCAGACTTTTTTTTACAGGTGGTAACAATCTCCTAACTCCCACTATTCTTCTTCCTGTCCAGGGAAGGACGATCACCTCTCAAGCAACCTCAAATACTTCCTTAGGTGTCTCCAAGAAAGTCGTTCTCTTCCAATCATATCCGCAAATTCCAGGAGAATTTTTCAGCACCAGTTTTTAATGGAATTTGCGTCCCTCATAGTTCGCTCTTCAAGCCGTGTACGAATAGTACTGAAAAGGCTTGAAGTAAGAACAGTGGGACGCAGATCCCGGGAGAGTTCTTTAGTACAAGCTTTTGAGATAGACGGTAGATGATAGATAATTGAGGATAGGTGTCGAAGATAGATAATAGAGGTTAGATAAAAATATGATTCAATCTTTTAAAGACCTTGAGATTTATAAAGAGTCTTATGATTTGGCTATTATTGTTAATAAAGAAGTAATTAAATTTCCAATTTACGAAAGAAGTGATTTGGTTTCTCAGCTTCGCCGTTGTTCAAAATCGGTTCCTTCAAATATTGCCGAAGGTTGGGCAAAAAGAAGATTTTCTAAAGAATTTAAACATCATTTAGATATTTCTGTTGGGTCATGTAATGAAATGGAGGTTCATATTAGTATAGCTAAAGATTTAGATTATTGGAAAAAAGAATTTTGTGAACAACTTCTTAAAAGATACATTTTCCTTGGAGGCAAAATTGTTAAGCTTCGTGATAATTGGAAAACTTTTTGATTTATCTATCGTCTATCTTCAACTTTCGACTCCTATCTTCTATGCTCTATTTTCTACCGTCTTATACCGTATTAACTAGTTTGTCTGCCTCTTTATTCTCCTCACGAGGAATATAGTTATAACTAATCGGAAGATTGATTTCTTGTTCCAGACTGCGGATCTTCAAGATATATTCTCTAATTCTTCCGTTTTTTACTTTAAACAGCCCCTTTACTTGATTAACCATCAGCCGGGAATCGGAATAAAATTCAACTTTTTTAGGTTGTAGGGGATAGGTTGTAGGGGGTAGTTTTACTAATTCTAAAGCTTTTATTAAAGCCTGATATTCGGCATCATTATTGGTTGCAATTCCGATTGATTTTTTAAAATCAAAAATTTTTTTTCCACCTAAATATCCAATTCCTCCGATTGAAGACGGGCCCGGATTCCCTTTCGATCCCCCATCGGTATAGACTTTTAAAATCATTTAATAATGATAGCAGATGTCATTCCCGCGGAGGCGGGAATCCAAGCGTCCTGGATCCCCTCCGGAGCCTGCACTCTTTAGAGTGAGGGGATGACAAACAATTAAATTTATAATTTTAATTGATATTTCTTTTCAATATTTTTTTCTATAATCCAGTTTATCTCCATAATCGAAACCGTGTTCAGGATTTCCGAGACTGTTTTCCCCAATCCAATCGCCAGATCATCAACCGTTTGCGGATTTTTTTGCAGAATATCAAATATTAATTTTTCAGTTTCCGTCAACCCCTTCCTGATGTCTTCTCTTTTTTTCGGCGTAATTTTCATCTCAAATTCATCAAAAATATCTTGAGTTGTTGTCACCATCTTAGCCCCCTGCTTTATTAGCAAATTCGGTGCCGGAGCCATCTCTGAATTGATCGGAGAGGGAATAGCAAAGACATCCTTCCCTTGAATTCCCGCATATTTTGCGGTGATAAGTGAACCGGAATATTCCCCGCCTTCGGCGATCAAAACTCCTTTTGACAAACCTGAGATAATCCTGTTTCTGGAAATGAACAAGCCTTTAAGGACGGTCTGATATGGCGGAAATTCACTTATGACCGCCCCGCCGGACTTAATTATGTTGTTATAAAGATGAAAGTTTGCTGATGGATAAATAATATTGACGCCGCACCCTAAGATAGCAATCGTTTTGCCACCGGCGTCAAGAGCCGCCTGATGGGCAATCGTATCTATCCCGAGGGCCATCCCAGAAACGATCACAAACCCTGCTTCGGCTAACTCCCGAGAAAATTTATAGGCAATCTGCCGGCCGTACGAAGTTGGCTTTCTCGTACCAACAATGGCGAAATATATTTTTGTAAAAAGCGAGGACGACAAATTTTTTGCGGTTTGAGGTTTTCCGCTAAAAAATTTCGTTGTCGAGCTTTTTAAATACAAACAAATCGGCGGGTCGGAAATATTTTTCAATGATTCTGGATAATCTTCACTGTCAACCGGCAAAACTTTAATCCCGCTTTTACTTAATTTTTCCAATTCCGCTTTCGGATCAAATTTTCGTCGGAACTCAACAAATTTCTCCGTCAACTTACTTCCAAAAATCGGGAGCAACTCTTTTTCTGGAGCTTCATAAATTCCCTTGACACCCTTGGGGTGGCTTTTTATTATCTTAAAAGTCATCGGGCCAATCCCGAGACAATAAGAAAAGCCGAGATAATAAATCAAATCTTCGTTTTTCATTGCAACAAAATTTTTTCTAAAGATATTATGCCTTTAAAGAACATTTCTTCATCAAAATTTTCGTTTGGTGAATGGATATTACAATCTTCTAAAGTAAATCCGGTTAAAACCATCGGTTTCTTAAATATCTTAGCTAATGTTGAGGCGGCGCCGATTGATCCGCCACTTCTTTTAAACAAGGATTTTTTCCCAAAAACTTCGGTAAAAATTTTGTCTGTCTCCTTAACATATTTATTGTTGATATCTATACAAAACGGATTTAGTTTTCCTGAAGTTTTTAAAGAATATTTAACCCCCTTCGGTAAATTCTTTTTAACAAAATTATTAACTAATTTTTCTATTTCATCAGGTGTTTGATCTTCAATCAGGCGGAAAGAAAATTTTGCCCGGGCAAGGGCGGGAATAATTGTCTTGACGCCTTCCCCGGTATAACCCCCGCTGATTCCGTTCACATCAAAAGATGGGTGAACTTTGGTCGATAGCCAATAATTATCTTTGCTTTTGTATTTAACTTTATCATAAAAATGAGGAATTAAAATCTTTCTTGTTTTAGAATCTTTAATTTTGGAAAAAAGTTCTGATAAAATCTGAATCGGATTATCAATCTGATTACCGTAAACACCCGAATGAAGATCTTGCTCGCCAATCTTTACCTCAAGCTCAAAACCAATTAGACCACGAAGACCGTAAAATATTTCCGGATGATCACTTGTTTCCATCCCAAAATCCAAGACATAAAAAACATCGATATTTTTCAAGTCATCTTTTGCCTGCTTTATTAAATATTCAAAATTTTTACTGCCTGTTTCTTCCTCGCCTTCCAATATTAAAACGATGTTACTTCGCCCGCCGTAGCCTTGCTTGCCGGACGTAGCTTTAGCGTAGTCTGGGCGAAGGCGGGCTAATTTCCCAATTTCAATTAATTTTTTTATTGCAATTATTGTTTGAACAATGTGCCCCTTATCATCAGCCACTCCACGGCCAAACAACTTGCCATTTCTCCTCGTTAATTGAAACGGCGGACTATCCCATTTATCAACAGGGTCTTCGGGCTGAACGTCGTAGTGGGCATAAATCCCCAGTGTTTTTATATCTTGTGGACGGCCGTCTTCAAGATAATTTCTAGCAACAATTAACGGCGGACAATTATCTTTTTGGTAAGTCTTGATTTTAAAGCCTAAGGTTTTTATTTCTTTCTTCAAAAACTCAACCGCTTTTAAAATTTGGTCGTGCCTTAATGGATCGGCTGAAACAGATTGGATCGCGACGAAGTCAGATAGTAGTTCTAAAGGGGATTTATTCATATTTAATTTCTTTGATTGTCATCCCCGCGAAGGCGGGGATCCAGTATTTTATTTTATAGATTCCCGTTTTCACGGGAATGACATTTGTTTTGAATTGTTGATATTATAAGTGTTAAAATAAACCTATGCAAATCTGTCCGTCAATTCTTGAACCTACGATCGATTCATTAGTTACCACCATCAACCGTTTATCACCTTTTTATAAATACTTCCAAATTGACATTGCCGACGGAATCTACGTCCCCAACAAAACGGTACAAATTGAGGAATTTATTGAATTATTAAAAGGGTCGGTCATGCCCGACCCCTACAAAGATTTAACATTTGATTTTCATCTGATGGTTAAAAACTACGAAGAACATATCAAAAAAATTAACTCAGTTAAAAAATTAATTAACATAAAAAATATCTTTATTCATTATGATTTACACCCTAACTATTCACTATTCACTAATCACTATTCACTACTTAATATAGGCCTTACTCTCAACCCTCAAGACCAAGTGGGTGATTTAATTAGTCACTATCCACTAAACACTATTCCCTGTCTTCAAATTATGTCTGTTGTCCCTGGCGTTCAGGGAAACCCTTTCTTATCTGAAACGCTCACAAAGATTGAACAATTAAGGATGCACGGTTATAAGCCTAATATTTTTCTTGACGGCGCTGTCAATGATAAGACACTTCCAATCATTAATAAATTAAAATATAAACCCGATGTTATCTGCCCGGGGAGTTTTTTAGCGAAAGCCAAGGATTTGGAGAAGAATGTAGAGTTTTTAAAAGGGTTATAATATTTATAATTTTTATAACCTTTATAATTATTAAATGATAAAGCTCGTCATCATTCGCCATGGCTTGTCCGTCTGGTCTGACCGTTTCACCGGTTGGACAGATATTGATATTGCCCCGGAAGGGATTGAGGAGACAAAAAAATATGGTTTAAAAATAAAAGATCTCGGATTTACTTTTGATCTTGGATTTACCTCATATTTAAAACGTGGAATTATAACTTTAGAAGTTGTTCTCGAACAAATGGGTTTACAAAATATTCCTGTTATCAAAGCCTGGCAGTTGAATGAACGCCACTACGGGGCTTTGCAAGGATTAAACAAACCGGAAACCGTGGCAAAATTTGGAAAAGAACAGATTGATATTTGGCGACGAAGTTATGACGTCCCACCGCCTCCGCTATCAAAAACCGACCCTCGACACCCTCAAAACGACCCTGTTTACAAAGACATTGATCCGTCTCTTCTTCCTTCCAGTGAGTGTCTAAAAGACACCTATGCCCGCTCTGTCCCCTATTTTCAGCGCTTTATTGAACCGGAAATAAAGAAAGGCAAAAAAATTATTCTTTCCGGACATCATAATTCTTTACGGGCAATAATTAAATATTTGGATAATATTTCCAATGAAGATATTGTCAATTTAAACATTCCTTATTGCATTCCATTGGTTTATGAGCTTGATGAAAATTTAAAACCGATTAAACATTATTATTTGGCAAGTGATGAAGAGGTCCAGAGGGTAATTGAGGGAATTAAAAACCAAACAAAATTATAAATTTATGATACGAATACCACGAATGAAGAAATGCGAATGTTGCGAATATGCAAATATTCGTATATTCGTGTCATTCGCATAAAAATTCGTATCATTCGTATTATACTTCTCTTATGAAACTTTCAAAACGTGCTCTTTCTATCAACCCCTCCCTCACTTTATCAATTACTGCCAAAGCCAAAGAGATGAAAAAACAGGGCTTAGACGTTGTCTCTTTTGGAGCCGGAGAACCGGACTTTGATACGATGTTTCATATCAAAGAAGCTGCTAAACAGGCTATTGATGATGGTTTCACAAAATATACGGCCACTTCGGGAATAATTGAACTTAAAGAGGCTATCTGTGCTAAATTCCGTCGGGACAACTGGCTCGACTATGAACCAAAAAATATTATTGTTTCAACCGGCGGAAAACAATCCCTATTCAATATGATTATGGTATTGGTTAATCCCGGTGATGAGGTAATTGTTCCGATTCCTTACTGGGTAAGTTATGAAGAAATGATTAAACTTGCGGATGGCCGTTGTGTTTTTTTAAAAACAAATAATTTTAAAATAAATGTCCAGGATTTTGAAAAAGTCATCACCCCAAAAACAAGAATGCTGATCCTAAATTCTCCCTCAAATCCAACCGGAGCAGTCTACGATGAAAAAGAGTTAAAACAGATCGCTGGGCTTTGTCTCAAACACAATATTTATATTTTAAGCGATGAAATTTACGAAAAAATAATATACGGGAAAAAACATGTCAGTATTGCTTCGGTAAATGAAAAAATTAAAAAATTAGTAATTGTTGTTAATGGCGTCTCAAAATCTTATGCGATGACAGGGTGGAGGATCGGTTATGCGGCCGCTGAAGAAGAGATTGTTAAGGCGGCTACCCGACTTCAAGACCATACCACCTCAAACCCAACTTCAATCTCTCAAAAAGCAGCTTTAGCGGCTATCAACGGTCCGGAAGATCATGTGGCTAAGATGGTCTATGAATATAAAAAACGCCGTGATTTTATGGTTGATCGCCTGAATAGAATCGACGGGATAATTGCCTCCCGCCCTGATGGTGCTTTTTATGTTTTTGCCAATGTTTCAAAATTTTATGGACCAGATGTCAAAGGATCAATTGATTTTTGTAAAAAATTATTAGAAGACGCCTATGTGGCTGTTATCCCTGGAATTGCCTTTGGTGATAATAGATATGTCCGCCTTAGTTTCGCCACCGGCATGGAGCACATTAAGCGCGGTTTAGACCGGTTGGAAAAGTTTGTGGAAAAAATAAATCAATAATTATTTTTTAAATATCGAAGTAATATCTTTGAAGTTAAAAGTCCCATCGTTGTTGAAGTCGAAAGGTAAAAGTGCTTTGAATTTTACTGAATTATCATCTTTTTTGAAAACGACAAATTCTTGGCGGGGGAGGTGATAGGGCTTCAATAAAACGACCCGGTAAAGTTCGTCTAAAGCAATATTTTGAATGTTCTTGACTTCGCCAACACTTTTTACAACAGAAATATTTTTTTTCTTGTAAACTAACTGGTTATCAACATCAAAGATCTGGATTTCATAATTGTCTCCCCTCCCCGACCCCCAAGGAAAAAACTTCGTCTCAAATTTTAAGGCCGGTAAAGGTAAGATATTTATTTTCCATTCGCCAGCTGGCGAATCACTTTCTAAAATATTTTTACCATATTTTTCTAAAATAAATTTAATTTTTTTATTTCCTAACTCATCATTGGTCTTTAAAGTAAAATAAACATCTTTTTCTTCAAAAGGACTAATATCTTTCAAATCATCAAATATAAATTGCCCAGTCTCTGATTGATTTAATTGATAACCAAAATCTTTATCCCAGATCGCCTGCCCTTTATTGTCCAACTTTACTTTAAAATGATAGGTTGATTGGACAACTAAATCCGTCGGTAATTTAAAGCTTATCCAACCTTTTTCAACAATCTCCGGCTCTCCTTTTATTTTTGACATCGCGGCAACGGTTGAGTATTGTTGATAATATTCCTGTGAGTTATATTTCTTCCAGGAAAACTCCAAAAAGGGTTCCCCCTGATAATCTAATACAAACGGTGTCACGGCGACTACCCGACCGTCAGGACCCCAAATCTGGTCAAACGCCGTCTGAAAATATTCCGCCACTGTTATGGTATCCAATAATCTTTGATATTTTATATTTGATATTTGATATTGATGCTTCCATCCTGTCTCCGTAATAAACACCGGTAATTCTTTTTCCACCCCCAACTCCTTTAGGAGCGCAAGCTCCCATTCATAAGTCCTAACCGTTCCCCTCCCCGTTGCATAAGGACTTCCGGAAAAGGCGGGGTTGGGGTAGGAATGGGATGCAAGACCGTCGATAAGGTCCGTCCTTGTCAGCGAGTCCACATTTAAGGTCGGACCTTGAAAAACTTCCCGTAGAAACTTCTCCTCATCCTCCATCCCCGGCATCCACGACGGTGCTGAAGCATCTAATCCGGCCAACATTACAAAATAATCTTTATTTTTCTCTTTAAGTTTTTTAGCAAATTCCAAACTCACTTCCGCATAACTTTTTGGGTCAACTTCCCCACCCCATTCCGAACCGTGATTGGGCTCATTAAACAGGACCACGTAACGATTTTTGACCACCCAATTTAATGAGTCAAGAAAATCCACCCAGCTCTGGACATCCTTTATTTCCGGCCTTCGCCAGTTCTCCCCCTCCGGCTGAGTGGCCAAGCGGATGATCGGAATTAAACGATCTTGACGTAGGCGATTAAAAATATCCTGCCATTTATTTTTATCCCGATCGTTTTCCTGAATTATCAAAGTAATATATCCCCAATCACCGCCATTACTGTTGACCAATTCTTTGACTTCTGAAAATTGTTCAACGTTAGGTTGAGCTAAGGAGATACCGAACTTGTTGTTGGGAGTAGTGGCAAAAATAAAGTTGGGAAAAGTAAGTAAAATCAATAATACAAGTAATATTTTTTTCATTGTTCGATTGTTACATTGTTCGATTGTTATTTAACCATAAAACAATGAAGCAATGAAACAATAGTTTTTTATTTTATTTCCACCTTTATTCCCGCTTTCTTTAGAAGTTCAATTCCCTCTTTATCATGGTGTTCTATTCTACAAACAACTCTAATAATTCCCGCATTGGCTAAAATTTTTGCACAGCTGGAACAAGGATTGGCGGTTGAATAAAGAGTTGACCCGTCTGTTGAAGAACCGTGCAAGGCCGCTTGAATTATGGCATTTTGTTCGGCGTGAATACAGACACAACTTTCTTCGTATTCATAACCTTTGATTTCTCCCTTATCCCTTTTCTGACAGCGTAAACATCCACCTTCACTACAGTTTTTTATTTTGTGAGGTGTCCCGTTATATCCGGTTGAAATAATCCGAAAGTCTCTGACGATTATGCTACCAACCTGACGCCTGGTACAGTCGGCCCTTCTTTTGGCCACGTCAGCCATCATCATAAAATATTCATCCCATGTTGGCCTTTTCATATTATTTTTGTAATTAACTCTGCTAACCTTTTAAATTCTATCTTCTTCTTCGCCTCTCTCATCACCATCCCCACCAAGAAATTCATTGCATTAGTTTTTCCTGATTTAAAGTCGGTGACAGCTTTCTGATTAACGCTTAATACTTTATCAATAAATACTTTTAATTGTTCATCAGTCATTTCATCAACGGTGACTGATTTTTTAAAGTTGTTAATAATTTCTTCAGTGTTTTTCTCAAATAAATTAACAGTCATTTTTTTATTTGCTACTGTATTTACAAATTTATCAACCGGTAATTTTTGTTTTGCCAGACCGGAAAATAGTTCATCTAATTTTTTTGATTCTTCGGCTGTCTCAAAAAGCAGCTCTGTAATTTTTCTATCAACTTTATAATCATTTTTCCAGCGGGTAAAAACTAAGTCTATCAATTCCGGTTCCGACGATCTGATTTCACTCATCCATTTTTCACTAAATTTAATTGGGGGAAGGTCCGGATCAGGAAAATAACGGTAATCAGCCGCACCCTCTTTTATCCTTTGGGTAAAGGTTATGTTTTTTTCGGCATTAAATCCGCGTGTTTCCTGTACGGGCGTCTTTCCCTCATTTAATATTTCTGTTTGTCTTTCAATCTCATACTCAATCCCTCTTTCTAGAAATCTAAATGAATTAATATTCTTTAACTCAACTTTATAGTCTGGTAAT
>Ga0208373_1004308_pt1 | contig 13032 bp, 10 predicted proteins | sample RifOxyC2_FD_184036 | JGI IMG/M metagenome (GOLD analysis project Ga0208373, IMG submission 184036) | Soil microbial communities from Rifle, Colorado - Rifle Oxygen_injection C2 (SPAdes) | ecosystem: Environmental > Terrestrial > Deep subsurface > Rock core/Sediment | place: Rifle, Colorado...
CGCCATCTCCCAAAGCGTCCAGATCGGAAAACGGGCTCCAGACCCGCAAACTGTCGTCATCGGTGTTAGCCGCATAAACCGACCAATGCTCATCGGCGCCCGCTCCGTATTGGACCTGGATTTCCGGATTTTGAGACGTGTCTTGCACCCGAATTCTGGCCGCGTTGGCCGTGGTATCGTCAACCACCAGACTTTCCGAGGGGTCGCTGGAACCGATGCCGACCTCGCCGGTGGTTTTAATGGACAAGCGGTCTTCGTCATTCCAAATTCTTAAAATGTCATTATCGTTGTTGGAAACGTAAAAGGACCAGTGCTGATTGCCGTTGGCGCCGTACTGTAGCTGAAATTCCGGATTTTGGTTAACGTCCGTTATTCTGATTCTGGCCACGCTGGTGGCCAAATCAACATTATCCAAAACTTCCAATTTTTCCGCCGGGTCGCTGGCGCCAATCCCCACCTTGCCGCTATTTATTAAAACATTGGCGGCTCCAGCTGCTTCCGAAACCCGCAGTCCTTCCACGCCGCCAGCCACTAAAGACAGCTGGTCCGCGGCGGCCCAGCCCAGGCCGGTATCAGTATCGGATTTCTTCGGATTGATATTGGGCGTGGTTGGTCCGGCGGCCGCAAATCTCAATAACCAGGCATTACTGCTATAAGTTGAAATGCCGACATTCGCGGAGCTGGAAAATAAATACATTTGGCTGCCTGCGAGTCCCAGCTGCAAAGTATCGTCGGCGCTTTCATAAAATCCGCTGTCGCCGTCGCCAAAGGCTAAGGTTGGGGTAACGGGGTCGTTGGATAAAGGCAAAACAAGCTGGGCGGTCGGCTCGCCTTCTCCGATAACCACATTTTTACCGCCCGCGGGATAAATATAAGCGCCGCCGTCTTCCCACAGCGTGACAATGTTATTCCAGTCGGCGATACAGCTGGTATCATCCTGCAAGCAAAGTTCGCCCGGGACGATAACCTTGCCGTCGGTGTCTAAAATCAAGCGGTTGTCGCCGGTATCCCCGGCCCCCCAGACGTTTAAATTGTCGGTGGCCTGGTCCACGTATAAGGCCCAGTGGTCGTTGTTATCCGTGGCCGAATAATGCAGCTGGAGTTCGGGGTTATCAACGTCATCGGTAATCCTCAAACGGGCGGCGGAACCAACCGCGTCATCGCTTACTTCCAGTTTTTCATTGGGCGCGTTAGTGCCCAGGCCAAGCTGGCCGCCGGCGTCAACGGTCAGAAAATAATCATCCCAGTTAACGCCGGTATAATGCCTTAAATAAAAATTGCCGTCAGTCGCCGCCTGCAGGAGGTACTGTTCGTCGCCGGACAAATAAAAATCGGCCGTGGAACCCCCCGTTCCCGTACCGACGGTTAAGTCGCCTTCTATTTCCAACGAACCCTGTTTGGTGTTGGTTGAACCGCTTTCATCCAAAGGACGCGGACGGTTGCTGGCCGGTGGATTGCCGGGCGGCCCTATCCAAACGTCAGCCTGGGCAACATTCACGAATATCACAAAACTAATGATTACAAAAAATCCTGATAATAATCTGGTTATTATTTTCATCATTTTTGACTTCTAGTAGATATATTGTATAATAAATTAGCCCAAAAAACAAATCACTTTGTCAACAGGAATAAAAACGCGGAAAAATAAAAATTTTTAGTCCTTCCAGCCCGAGACTGGTCCCCGCCTGCCGTCGGGCACGGCGCCTTGGGCGGAAATCATTTCAGCCATAGGCTTATCTGCCTTTGGCACGAGGCCGAAATCCTTTCAGCCAGAGGCTGATCGGCCTTTGGCCGAAATCCTTAATCATTAATTCTTAATTTAACCCTATGAACACTCTACTTTTAATAATCCTGGCGGCCGTGGTCGTAACCATTCTCTGGTTTATCGCCGTTTACAACGGCCTGATTCGCCTTAAAAACCGGACGGATGAGGCCTGGTCGGACATTGACGTCCAGTTGAAGAGAAGATATGACCTGATACCTAATTTGGTCAATACCGTCAAAGGCTACGCTGACCACGAAAAAGAACTTTTTGAAAAAATAACTCAAGCCAGAGCCCAGGCCATGCAGGCCACTTCTCCGGAAGCCAAAGGCCGGGCCGAAAACATGCTGTCCGGCGCTCTAAAATCCCTGTTCGCGGTGGCGGAAAATTATCCCAACCTCAAAGCCAGCGAAAATTTCGCCAAACTGCAGGACGAACTCTCGGACACGGAAAATAAAATCCAGGCCGCCCGCCGGTTTTACAACGGCAACGTCAGGGACTTTAACACCAAAATCCAAATCTTCCCCAACAACCTGGTCGCCGGGATGTTGAGCTTTAAAGAACGGGAATTCTTTGAAGCCGACGAAAGTGAGAAGGAAAACGTTAAGGTTAATTTCTAAATCCTAATTTCTAAACTCTAAAATTTAAATAAATCCGAAATCCGAAGCACGAAATCCTAAACAAATTCAAAACTCGAATGTTCTAATATTCAAAACAATTTTGTCATTTGAATTTTGGTTATTGGATATTGTTTCGGATTTAGAATTTCGTGTTTAGGATTTTATATTAATATGTACGATCAGATTGATTCCAATAAAAGAAAAACCTGGCTGTTGATGGCCGTTTTTCTGATGGTCATCGTTTTAATCGGCTGGCTGTTCGGAGAAATGTACGATTTCGGCTACGGCGGCATTATCATGGCCGTGATTATCGGCGTGCTGATGAATCTGTTCAGCTACTTTAAAGGCGATAAGGTGGCTTTGGCCATGGCCAAAGCGCGGAAAATAGAAAAAGCGGACAACCCTTACGTTTACCGGCTGGTGGAAAATCTCTGCATTACGGCCGGCCTGCCCGCTCCCAGGGTCCATATTATCAACGACCCCAACATTAACGCTTTTGCCACCGGCCGCCGGCCGGAACTGGCTTCCATCGCCATTACCACCGGCGCCATTGACCAGCTGACCAACGAAGAGCTGGAAGGCGTGATTGCCCATGAACTTTCTCACATTAAAAATTACGACATCAGGCTGATGACCATCGTGATTATCTGCGTGGGCGTCATTACCCTGCTGGCCGATTTTTTCTTACGGGCCCAATTTTTCATGGGCCGTAGGAATAACCGCGACAACAATCAACTGGGGGCGATTTTGATGATTGTCGGTTTGGCGCTGGCCATCCTCTCTCCCGTCTTTGCCAGCCTGATTCAGTTGGCCGTCTCCCGGAAACGGGAATACCTGGCGGACGCTTCAGGGGTTCTTTTAACCAGATATCCGGAAGGTCTGGCCCAAGCTTTGGAAAAAATCAAAAATTACAACCATAAAATGAACGGCGCCAACCATGCCACCTCTCATTTATACATCTCCAACCCTTTTAAAACCGTTAACGCGGCCGGCTGGTTCGCCACTCACCCGCCGATTGACGAAAGAATCAGGCGGTTAAGAACAATGGCTTAAGGATTTTATAGATTGACAAATTATCTCTAAAATAATATAATATCTGACCATGAACGAATCAGATATCTTCAATAAATTCACTTCCCATTTAAAGCGGATAATCTCCCAGTCCCAAGACATCGCTTCCGGACTGCATCACCAGACCATAGAACCGCTGCATCTTTTGTATTGCCTGGCCACCCAACGCGGCAGCATCGGCTCATCCGTTTTATACAAAAACAAACTTACGCCCGATAAAGTGCGGGGCGTTTTGCAGATTCTGAATAATTATCAATCCGGCCAGACGACCACCAGAGCCCTGCCCATGCTGTCGGAGGAATCCAAAAGCATTCTGGAGCGGGCCGTTAAAGTCGCTTTTGCCAATCAGCACAAATACGTGGGCACCGAACATCTGCTCTACAGCCTGTTTGAGTCAAAAGAAAAACTGTTGAATGAATTTTTTGCCGAACAACGACTAAATCCGCCAAACCTTTTAAATCATTTAAAAATAATTTTAAAAAGCACCTCCAAGTTTTCGGATTTGACTTCCGGCGAAGCCGATTTTGCCGACGAACACTCCCTGGAAAAAGTCATGATTGAAAATCTCCGGCCGGACAATCAATCGGCTCTGGCCTCTTTTGCCGTGGATTTAACCGAAGATAAAATCCAAAAGAACATTGATCCGGTCATCGGCCGCGAAGCGGAAATCGACCGGCTGATTCAGATTCTCTCCCGCCGGACCAAAAACAATCCGGTGCTCTTGGGCGATCCCGGCACGGGCAAAACGGCCATCGTGGAAGGCCTGGCCAAAAGAATCACCCAGGGCAAAGTGCCGGATGTTCTGATCAACAAGCGCATCTTAAACCTGGATTTAGGCTCCACCCTGGCCGGCACCATGTACCGCGGCGAATTTGAAAATCGCCTGAAACAGATAATTGAGGAAGTTAAAAACGACCCCAACGTTATTTTATTCGTGGACGAAGTCCACACATTGATGGGCGCCGGCAACGCCAGCGGCAGTTTGGACGCGGCCAACCTGTTCAAGCCGGAACTGGCCCGCGGCAATTTAAGGCTGATCGGCGCCACCACTCTGGAAGAATACAAAAAACACATTGAATCCGACCCGGCTTTTGAACGCCGCTTCCAGCCGATTTTAATCGTGGAATCAACGCCCGAAGAAACCGAAGCCATTTTAAAAGGCGTCAAAAAAAATTACGAACTTTACCATCAGGTTAAAATTTCCGACGAGGCCATCAAGGCGGCGGTGGAATTGTCCGCCAGATACTTGCCGGAAAAATTCCTGCCGGACAAAGCCATTGATTTGATTGACGAAGCCGCCGCCAAAATCAAGGTGGAAACCACCAAAAACGGCCTGGCCAAAATGATCAAGAAGCTGGAAACCGAACTCAAAGAGCTGGCGGCCGAAAAAGAAAACCTGATTCTGCAGGAAAAATTCGACGAGGCCCTGAAATATAAACGGCAGGAAGACGACATTTTGATTAAACTGGACGATTTAAAAAAACAGGAGGCCAAGGCCAAAGAAAAAATCCTGGGCACCATCACCCGCAAAGACGTGGCTATGGTCCTCTCGCGCATGACCAGGATTCCGGTGACCGAGCTGATTCTGGAAGAAAAACAAAAACTGCTGGAGCTGGAAAACCGGCTCCAACAACGCATTATCGGCCAGAACGAAGCCCTGGCCAGGCTGGCCGAAGCCATCAGGCGCTCCCGGGCCGGCATTTCCAATCCCAACCGGCCGATTGCCTCGTTTATATTTTTGGGGCCTTCGGGCGTGGGCAAAACCGAAACGGCCAAAGTCCTGGCCAAAGAAATTTTTGAAAACGAGGATGCCCTGATCAGGATTGACATGAGCGAATTCAACCAGTCTTTCAATATCTCCAAACTGATCGGCGCGCCGGCCGGCTACGTCGGCTACAAAGAACAGGGCAAGCTCACCGACGCGGTTAAACGCCGGCCTTACAGCGTGGTTCTCTTTGACGAAATAGAAAAAGCCCATCCCGACGTCTTTAACCTGCTCTTGCCCATTCTGGAAGACGGACAGCTAACGGACGCCGTGGGCAAAAAAATCAATTTCAAAAACACCATTATCATCATGACTTCCAACATCGGCCTGTTGGAGTTCAACCGGCAGGCCCACTTAGGCTTTGACGCCAAAGATAAAACCGAACAGCAAAAACTGGATGAGGACTACGGCCTTTTGGAAGAAAAAATCAAAACGGGTTTAAAAGACACCTTTAGGCCGGAATTTTTAAACCGCCTGGATAAAACCATTATTTTCCGGCCGCTTAATAAAGACGACGCCCTGCAAATCGCCAAACTGCAAATCAAGGAACTGGCCGACAGAATCGCCGGGCAGAACTTGAGCCTTAAAGTAAGCCCTAAAGTCTTGCAGCATCTGGTTAAAGAAGGTTTTACGCCGGATGACGGCGCCCGCGGCCTCCGGCGGATTATCCAGGAAAAAATTGAAAGTCCCCTGGCCAGCGAATTGTTAAGCGATAAATTGAAAACCGGAGATATTATCACGCTCAAATTGCAGAAAGATAAAATTTTATTTGAGTAGATTTTTGATAAATAAAAAAATTATATTTACAGGGTCATTTTTTACCCTGTTTTATGTTCAAAAAAATCTTCAACTTTATCCTCGGCCTGCTTTTGCCCGTTGAATGCCTCGGTTGCAATAAAGAGGGCGTCTATTTATGCGACAACTGCCTGACTAAAATCAAGATTTATGACCGGCCTGAACCGTTTGACCATCCGCTAAAATATCTTGAACAAGTCTGGTCCGCCGCCGACTACCGCCAGGGCCTGCTGCAAAAAGCCATCCATTATTTTAAATTCAGATTCATTAAGGAACTGGCTAAACCTTTGACAAAAATTTTGATTGAATTTTATCAAAAACGCAAAACTGAACTTAATCCGGCCGGGCCGATGATTATTCCGGTTCCTTTGAACAAAAAACGGTTTCTGGAACGCGGTTTTAACCAGTCGGAAATGATGGCCGAAATTTTTGCCGAGCATTTCGGTTTTGAATTCTGTTCCAACGCCGTCATCAGGCATAAAAATACCGCGCACCAGGTCGGCCTGACCAAAAAGCAAAGAAAAACCAACGTCAAAAACAGCTTCAGGGTGGCCAAAGCTGTTTTGATTAAAGATAAAGAAATTATTCTGATTGACGACGTGGTCACCACCGGTTCCACGCTGGAAGAAATCGCCGGGGTTTTGCGCCAAGCCGGAGCCAAAAAAGTCATCGGCCTGACCCTGGCTAAAGACTAAAACCTAAATCATCTTTAAAACCTGCCAGAAATTCTCAACGTATTCCGGCCGGCGGTTCTGGTATTTAAGATAATAGGCGTGCTCCCAAACGTCCAGGCAGATAACCGGCTGATGGCCTTTGGCCAGGGGCGAATCCTGATTGGCGGTGGCGTAAATTTCCAAGCCGCCTTCCGAGTTTCTGGCCAGCCAGGCCCAGCCGGAACCAAAACAGCTTTTGGCCGCCTCGGAAAATTTTGCCTTAAAATCTTTTAGACTGCCAAAAGTTTCTTCAATTTCCTTGACCAAAGTTTCGTCTGTTTGATTGGCCGGATTAAGCACATACCAAAAAAGCTTGTGATTGATATAACCGCCGCCGTGGTTGATAAAAGCCTTTTTATCCTCGGCCGACATGTTCAGGCTGTCCAGTTTGGACATTAAAACTTCCGGCTCTTCGGTTAAATCCGGATACTTTTCCAAAACCGCGTTCATTTTGTCGGTATAGGTCTGATGATGCTTGGCGTGGTGGATTTCCATGGTGGCCGCGTCAAAATACGGCTCCAGGGCGTCGTAGCCGTAGGGCAATTGAGGTAATTCGTATTTCATATATTGATAGGATTAATTATAAGTAAATTAAAATGCTGATAAAAATGGCGTAATTGATTATCGCCGAAATAAGGCACCAGGCGCACCATTTTTTTAAAATAAACGCCTGGACAAACAAGAGATAGGTGGTAAAAACAAGGCTTGCCAACGCGGCCAGTAAAATCAACTTTGGCATCACCAGCGGCAAAATCAAAGTCAGGTTAAAAATCATTAAAGCCGACAGTCCCAGATAAAAAACAATGCCCAGTAAATCGTTGGGAACGCCTAAAACGGCGCCGTATTTTGAACCGACCACCTCTTCGCACTTGCCGCCCAACGGGCAAGCCATGGCGCGGTTATGCCGGCGGTGCTGATAATGCTGCCAGTAAAGATAGGCGGCATTTAAAATGCCTAAAATTATCAGGCTGAAAATCAAATAAATCATAGGATTTAAATTATAGCAAAAAATCGACAATTAAAAAAGACGCGGTTAAAACGTCTTGAATTTATTATGACGTGCCGCCTAAAAATACTATTTTTTCAATTTGAGACTAAAACTATCAGCTATATTGGAGAATGTTTCCTGATACTCCGCCCAGCTGCCCTGGAGAGTATTAAAGGAAATCACCCAGACATCATCACCGATGCCTTTAACTGCCACCATTAAAACTTTAAAGTTTACTCCTTGCTGTGTAAAATTAGCCTCAAACGCCCGAGCCGCTTTGCCCTTTATCGTCGTATCATGCTCTTGGGCAAAAATGACATTGGAAATTGTTTGTTGCAACTGGCTTTTTACGCTTTGCAGATATTCGCTCAAGCTTTTCCCCTGCAACATATCATAACTTACGGCCACATAACTTTTAAAATTAATCTTTTGAGCTGCCGAATCGTCAATGCGTTCATTGGCATTAACGGCCATTGCCGAAGTTCCTATGGCAGGCGCGGTTTGCCGCCAGCCTTCGGGAAGATTGATTTCAAAATCATCGGTTACTAATTTATTTTGTGGCTGCTCGGAGTCCGTCTGATTATTCGTTTCAAATTGATCCGGTGATACGGTATTTCCAACAGAATTGATTGATGATTTATTCTTCTGGATAAAATAAAAGCCGACTGCCGCCGCTATGACTACAACCACAATAATTAAAATGATAATCGCAATTTTGTTTTTCATAATGCTATAAATTAATTTATATAATACGACTGTTAATTTTTACCCAGCCAGCCAATTCGCCACGCTAAGCGTGGCGGCGCCTGTTTGAAAATATCCGAACCTACTTTGACGAACATCCAGACGAGGACTGAACCGCCGCGCCCTCGCGAGAGGCAAAAAGATTTTTCCGGCGTGGATGTAACTACCTAAAATTTCCAAATTTTGACCGCATACTCAGCCAGCCAATCTGACCTTTTATCAACTTCAGAAAACTTAAACTTTTTATAATTGTCCACCAAATCCTTGTTCAACCGAAATACGGATTTTTTATATTCGTTCACCTTGGCCCTAAAAGGATTGTTGGACGCTTTAATGTTCTGCTTCTCAGCCAATATGGTTAAATTCCCAATGCGATTTAGATATTTTTTGTGTAGTTCCCTAACCTTGTCTTTCCCAATTCTTTCTCCGCCAAGATACTCACGCCAATCGCCGCCCTCTTCCTCTCTCGCTTTCTTGCCGGATATAGTTTGCGGAATAATATGTTCTAGTTGCACTTCTCGTCCGCCCCGAATGTCCACTTCTGCGGAGTCGCCCTGTAGATGAAGTTCAATTTTGGAGAGAATATACTTTGCGCGTTCTTCAGCACCTCTATAATTTGAGTAAGGAAACTTTTCCAAAAATTCCTCATCTCTAGGGTAACCTTCCATAAATTCCTCTTTAACTTTATCAGCTATATCTTTTGTGTCCTGTTGAGATAAAGCACAAAGCCGAGGGAAAATGTCATCAAGCTCGCTCGTCCTATATCCGCAGACCTGTCTTCGTAATAGAAAACATTCTATCAAGTCCAAAATCTTTATAAGTTCTTTATCCTCTACACCTCGCCATATAAGATTTACCAAAAAAGTATACGCAGGCAACGCTTCAATTTTTTTGAGCGCTATTAGTCGTCTAGCAACCTTGGGGTTTTCGTGCTCCGCTTTTATTAAGGACTGATATATTTTTCCGTGTTTCTTGAGTTCGTTGGCGAATGGCTTTATTCCTAATTTTTTCTGTTGATAAACTTCAAGATTAAATTTGGCTATATCTTCCGTGTCGTTCTCGTCGTACTCCTCTGCCTCGCTGATTTCTTGCCGTCTGCGTCCACTTTTTTTACCGATAAGCCCTACGCGTGCTTGATAGTCAGAAAGTTGTTGCGCCTCTTGGACATTCAAATAGTAGTAATTTTTGAATTCCTCCACCAATCTTGATTTGGGAACTTTTAACCTAATCTTACCCATCAAGTATTGTCTGAAGAATCTATCCATATCCGAGTAGTCAAGTTTATCAAGCTCCAAAACCAATTGCCGCCATTCTACTTTTACTTCTTTAAGAGTATCCTCGTCCAACAATGAGGCGTGTCCAAGTAAAAAATTCTTTATAATGTCGGCCGCACTTAATTTCAAGCCGCGATTATTTATTGTTTCAAAAAGTTTATATGCATCCTTTGCTTGCCCTATATCAAGCCGGATTAGTTCTACTTGATTAGTCAGTTTCCGATAAAAACTCGGGGTGTCCTGCCCAAGTGCTTTTACCCGCTCGTCCAAAAAATCTAAAGCTCCCTTCAACCTCTCATTTTCAAGCTCAACTCCGATTTGATTATCCATAATCTTTCTGTAATCTTCAGCGTCCAAATCTCCTAAAACAAGTTTCCTTTCTTTTTTATCGCTTACTTCGCAAGAAAGATACTTGTTGATTTCCATAACTTTGTCTGCGTGTTCTTCCTTCTCAACTAAGTTATCGCGCAAGATTTTAAGAAGAAGGCAGAGCGTAGTAATTCTTTGTTGACCATCCACCACTTCCAAACGGTTAATACTTGGTGTATGAGTATCAGCTAAAAGTACAAGCGCCCCCAAAAGGTGAGTGTCGCCATCTTTAAGTTGGTTGACGTCATTAAATAGGGCGTCCAACTGCGAATCTCTCCATGCGTATCTTCGTTGATATGCCGGTATGAAGAATTGCTCCGTAGGGTTGTGGAAAAATTGCCCGATAGTATGAGTTGTTGGGATAATTTTCATAATGCTATAAATTAAATATAAGTGTTAAAATTAGACTAACTAATAATTATAATTATTTAATTTATATAATACGACTGTTAATTTTTACCCAGCCAGCCAGTTCACCACGCTTAGCGTGGCGGTGGGTGCAGGATTCGAACCTGCGGCACCCTTTCAGGCGCTCCGGTTTTCAAGACCGGTGCATTCGACCACTCTGCCAACCCACCATATTAAAATTTTAACTTCCATCTAATATATTATGAAATAAAATTTACTATTGTTTATTTACTTCATAACACCCTAAAGTTTTGCGCCCTGAAGTAGAAGCTCCTGCGTCGCTTCACTTCAGGATTGTAAAGTATTTGCGTATCTATTTTGGCGAAGCCATAAAGTTTTGCGAGCGTAAGTGAGCAAATACTTTATGGCGGAGAGGAAGGGATTCGAACCCTTGATACGGGTAAAATACCCGTATAACGGTTTAGCAAACCGCCGCCTTCAGCCACTCGGCCACCTCTCCAAATAACAAAAATTTAAAACTAAAATAAACAAACTTCTCAATGAGCTCGTGCTAATATAATACAATTAGTGGCTTTTGTCAATAATAATGAATTTACTTTAATGCCAGGTATTAAAACTTGTTTGATTATTTTCTAGACGGTTAGCGCCTCGTCCCGCACGCCGAAGTTCCGCTTAAGCGGAACGAAGGCGTGTCAATTTTAAAAAGAAAAGGTAGTACAATATTGCCCCGGCGCGGCAGGACTGGACATAACCCGGCTTTCAAAATGCCACCATTCTCCGCAATATCTGGAAAAACCGGCTTCTTGCATAATTTCCTGCAAGCGTTCCTGTAAATCGGCCAAATTATCCGGCGCGCCCTGGCAATCCCCCTTATTGCATTCCTCTCTTACATAACTGCAAGTATTGGTTGTCGGGGTTATTAGGCAAACGTCAACGGCCTCGCCGGTTAAATGGGGCGAGGTACACTTGGGCGCGGCCGCTTCGTTACAACTGGAACAGCTTAACGGACAGGCACCCGTTTCTTTTTTCTGCCGGGCGCAGTCATACAGTTCCTGCTGTTTGGCCAAGCTCCGGTAAGCGCTGGTTACCGCTAATCTTTCCCCGGTGTCCAAAAAATCGGCGGCGGCAATCAGCTTATCAATCAGTTCCGGCTTAGCGCGGGGGTCCGAAGTATTGGGTGAAATGTCCAAGGCTAAATCGCCCCGGCCTTGTTCCGACAAATAAGTCTGGATGTCAATAATGTCTTTTTCCGAAGGACATTCTTCTTCTTCAATTTTGATAACCGGCAAGGCTTTAAAACTCACCAGGTCCGGATTGATGACGTATAACACCAAATACGAGCCCAGAGCCAAAAGCAGGCCCACAACCGCGCCGATGATGGTTTCTTTGGCTTTGGAGATTTTCTCGGAACTGCCGCCGGAAAACAGCCACTGAACGCCGCCCAAGGCAATTATAAACACGGCCAAAATGCCGGCAATGCCCACGAAGAATTTATACAAGCCGCTCAAATATCTGGCAAAGGTCAATTCGCTGACCTTAACGCCCTGGCCTTCGGAAAATTCTTCCAGCCCCGGAATTTTAATGTTCAATTTTATGTAATGATCCTGTTGAGCGAAAACCAAAACCCCATGGCCAAAAACAATCATGACCACGGCTATAATCGCCAGTATTTTAAACGTTTTGTGCATAAATCAGTCTGCCTATATCATACCTTATTTTTAAAAAAACAAAAACTGGATTGACCTGAACCTCAATAATATACTATAATTCAGCTATGGCGGAAGAAGAAAAACAAGACCTCGGCGAAATTCTGGCCTCCTGGAGCTTTGACGAATACCCCCAACGCCAGCGCACCAAGCGCTGGTATATGACGGCTTTTTTAATTATCATTTTTTTGCTCCTTTATTCGCTGATAACCGCCAACTTCCTCTTTGCCGTGATTGTCATTTTGGGAGCCATAACCATCCTGATGAAAGACCGTTACGGTCCGGATAAAATTGATTTCGCCATTACCGAAGACGGCCTGAAAGTGGGTGATAAATTTTACGAATACGAGCTGATGAGCAAATTCTACATTATCTACAAGCCGCCTCAAATTAAAAGCCTGTTCGTGGATTTTAAATCAATTTTCAAACCCCGCTTGAGCATTCCTCTGGGAAATCAAAACCCGTTAGAAATCAGGGCTAGTCTTAAAAAATATCTGGAGGAAGATTTGGACAAGGAAGAGGAGCCGATTTCCGAAAGCCTGAAAAGAATCTTAAAAATCTAAATTTAACTAAAAACCAGTCCTCCATAAAAGGCTGGTTTTTTTATTAATAAACTAACCCGCCGATTCGGCGGGTTATTTTGTTTGGCGCAGCCATAAAGTTTTGCGTCCTGAAGTAGAAGCTCCTTCGTCGCTTCACTTCAGGATCATAAAGTATTTACGTATCTGTTTTGGCGCAGCCATAAAGTTTTGCGTCCTGAAGTAGAAGCTCCTTCGTCGCTTCACTTCAGGATCATAAAGTATTTACGTATCTGTTTTGGCGCAGCCATAAAGTTTTGCGTCCTGAAGTAGAAGCT
>Ga0208373_1004314_pt1 | contig 13006 bp, 9 predicted proteins | sample RifOxyC2_FD_184036 | JGI IMG/M metagenome (GOLD analysis project Ga0208373, IMG submission 184036) | Soil microbial communities from Rifle, Colorado - Rifle Oxygen_injection C2 (SPAdes) | ecosystem: Environmental > Terrestrial > Deep subsurface > Rock core/Sediment | place: Rifle, Colorado...
CTAATCTCGGAGTCGGTCGATACCATTACCGATGTCTTCGAGCCCTTTCTGCTTCAATCCGGGTTCTTGGCCAAAACCCCTCGGGGTAGGATCGCCACCACCAAAGCCTACACCCACCTGGGCAAAAAGAAATAATGTCAGTCCTTATCATTATCACCAGCTTATTATTCTTTTTGTCTGCTTCCGGACAAGTGCAGGCTATCTACAGTCCGGAATCAGTATCCAACAACAAAGTCGGCGTCCACATTCTTTTTCCTGAAGAAATAGAAACCGCGGCCAAATTAGTAAACAACGCTGGCGCTGGATCCTGGGGCTATGTCACTATTCCTATCCAGGCTACCGATAGGAATAGGGAGAGGTGGCAGAAATTCCTGGACAGAGCAAAAGAGCTTAAAGTTGTCCCGATTATCCGGATCGCCACTGTTCCTCAAGAAGCCAACTGGGTAAAGCCAGATAATTTTGATCTAATTGATTTTGCCAACTTCTTGGGAGACTTGGAATGGCCCATAGCCAACAGGTACGTAATTATTTTCAATGAAGTCAACCGCTCCGATGAATACGGCGGCTTTGTAAAGCCAGAAGACTACGCCGATATTTTGGCAAATGCCTCAGACATATTTAAAAGAGTCTCATCAGATTTCTTTATCCTCCCAGCCGGCTTGGACAACGCCGCCCCCAACTCCAACGGGTTTATGCATCACCGCCGTTACATCGAGAGGATGTATCTCCACCGCCCGGATATCTTCGACAAAATCGACGGCTGGACATCCCATGCCTACCCCAACCCCGACTTCTCTGCCCGTCCCGACAAATCAGGCAACAACAAAATTGACAGTTTTAGATATGACCTTCGCCTTATCCGCCAGTTTACTACAAAGAAACTGCCAGTCTTCATTACCGAGACCGGCTGGTCAAATAGATATTTAACCGATATGCAGATTGCCTACTACTACAAATACGCCTTCGAAAAAGTCTGGTGTGATGCTCATGTCGTAGCTATCACACCATTCCTTTTGGAAGCCCGAGAAGGACCTTTTGTCCAGTTTAGCCTAATCGGTAGCAACGGACAGCCAACCGAGTCGGCCCTGGCATTTTCCTCTTTTGCCAGCATGGGAACTCCAACCATTCCGGAAATTAGGGAGATTGCTTCTACTGCCTTAGCCGCTACTTCTTCGGCAGTTCCGGAACAAAAAAGCCAACCAAGTTACCAAGCTCCCCAGCTCTTTTTCCGCCTATTCAATATTTTTACTAGTCTTTTCGGCACGGTAAGATAATAGAGATGATCATTATTCACGGTGAAAACACAAGTGGCTCTTATGCGCGCTTAACTGCTCTGCTTGAAAGCTTCTCAAAAAACAACCGCCAGATTCTCTCGTTTAATGCCGGCGAAATAAGCCTTACCAATATTGAACAAGCGCTCAGCCCCACAGACCTCTTTGGCAGTGAAATTGTCTTGGTACTTAATAATCTTTTCTCGGGCACAAAGTCCAAACAAAAGGAACTGCTCAAAAAAGTACTGGTTTCAAAAACAAACAAGCCCATCATTATCTATGAGACAAAAGAAATATCGGCCTCTTCCCTTAAATCATATAATCAAGTACAGATCGAGGTATTTAAAGTCAGCCCACAAATTTTCAAGTTTGTCGAGTCACTCTCTCCCGGCAAACCATCAATCGTCCAGTTTGATCGGCTCACAAAAGATACAGAACAGGAGTTTATTTTCGCCATGATAGTGCGCCAAATCAGGATTTTGATTACCGCCAAAACCAATCCGTCGATGCTTAAAACCGCCCCTTTCATAAAGTCCAAACTTCTTAATCAAGCAGGCCAGTTCAGCTTGGACAAGCTACTCGACCTTCATCGCCGGCTATATCTGATCGATAGGCAGATCAAGCTCGGTGAGACTCCGCTCAATCTCGAACCTCTTCTTTTTGGACTCCTTGCTAGTCTGTAAATAAGACGCCTGCTCTCCTTGTGTTTTTGTCTGAAATCTCTCAAAAGGGTATATTTATCTTATGGCCTTAACTGGTCTCACCCAGCAAGAAGCAAACAAGTTGCATCAAAAACTCGGCGCTAACGTACTGCCCGAAAAGCCGTCTTTTACTGCGCTTAGAATACTCATTTCCCAGTTTCAAAGCCCTCTCATTTACATTATCGTCATCACCGCCGCAGTCTCACTCGTTTTAGGTGAAAAGCTCGATGCTCTGCTCATGGCCGCCGTTGTCGCTCTAAACATCACCATGGGCTTTGCCCAGGAATACGGAGCCAAAAGGACATTCGAGTCTCTCAGGAAAATTGTCACATTGCAGTCCACTGTGGTTAGGGATGGAAAGAGACAAACAATCGATGTTTCCGAGCTAGTCCCGGGAGATATTGTCTTTCTGGGCTCCGGTGATAGAGTGCCTGCAGACGGCCAGCTCATTGAAGCACTAAGTCTTTATGTCTCTGAAGCAATCCTAACCGGAGAAGAAGATGCGGTCGAAAAGAGAGCCAACAAAGATAAAGACCAGTTGTTCATGGGCACTACTGTTCTTTCTGGCAGGGGGACAATGCGGGTTGAAAAAATCGGCCCCGCCACTCAAATCGGCCAAATCGGAAAAAGCCTCGCGGAGATCAGGGAGGGCCCGACACCGCTGCAAGTAAAACTATCACGGTTTGCCCATCACCTTTCGTACATTATCCTTCTGGTTAGCCTATTTATTTTTCTCGTCGGAATTGCACGGGGATTGGAGCTTTTTTACTTGCTTCGTTTCGCCATTGTTCTTTCTGTAGCAGCAGTTCCAGAGGGTTTGCCCATAGCAGTCACCGTAATTCTTACCATCGGAGTTCGGCGCATCCTCAAACAAAAGGGATTGGTAAAAAAGCTCCTTTCCATTGAGACACTCGGCTCCACCTCAGTCATCTGCACCGACAAAACCGGCACTCTTACAGAAGGAGTAATGAAGGTTACCGAAATCGATACAGAAAACGAGGCCGAAACCATCCATGGTCTGACCTTATTAAATACCCGGCGCACCAGTCTGGAAATCGCCATCTGGGACTATCTTACCCAGGCGGTTAAGATAGATCCCCAAAAAACAATAGACTCGGCCAAGATCATCTACGAAGAAGCTTTTGAAAGCGAAAGAAAGTTCGCCTTGGTGGTTGCCCAATCCAATCATCACCGTGAAGCGTTTATCATCGGCGCTCCAGACATCATCATAAATTTCTGCTCCATATCAAAGCAAAAAAAGAAAGAAATTACGGGAAAGTTTACTGTTATGGCAGAAAGCGGCCTACGTGTGGTTGGTTTAATCCACAAAACAAAAGGCAATCTCAAAAACAAAAAAAACTTCACCTGGCTCTCTCTAATCGGCGTCACTGATCCTGTCAGGGAAGGAGTGGGGGAGTCAATCGCCAACGCTCAAAAAGCCGGCATTAAGGTCAAGATTGTTACAGGGGATTACCTGCCGACCGCACTCAGAGTTGCTGAAAAAATCGGTTTGACCGTACCTCAAAAAGGCACACTTGAGGGCAAAGATTTAGAAAGGATATCGCTCGATCGATTAAGAGAAATTATTCCAGACATCGTTATCTTTGCCCGTGTCTCGCCGCATCACAAACTGAAGATCGTCGAGGCCCTTCAGGCGAACGGTGAAGTTGTCGCCATGATGGGGGACGGGGTCAACGATGCTCCCGCCCTAAAAAAAGCCGATATCGGTGTGGTCGTCGGCACTGCCACAGATGTCGCCAAGGAAACCGGAGACCTGATCCTTCTCGACAACAACTTCAAAACAATCGTCGCCGCCTGCGAAGAAGGCCGGCAAATATTCCTCAATATCAAAAAAGTTGTCGGCTATGTCCTCTCCAATTCCTTTGTGGAGATGGTGCTCATTTTCGGCGCGCTACTCCTTTCAATCCCCTTTCCCCTCAGTGTTATCCAGATTCTCTGGCTTCATCTTATCTGCGACGGACCTCCGGATATTATTCTTGGCTTTGAGCCAAAAGAGACAGGTCTGCTCTCCCTCAAACCACAAGACATCAAAAAGACAAACATTTTTGATTTTCCACTCTTGTTTCTTGTTTTTGTCATAAGCCTTACCGTTGGTATTATCAGCCTGCTGTTATTTATGGGTGCCATCCACTTCACCGGCGATCTGGTTTTAGCTCAATCACTCATCTTCGCTACTGTCGGCGCTGTCGATCTTCTCTACGTTTTCTCCTACAAAAATTTGCGGGAAACTAACTTTTCGTTTAAATATCTCACGAACAATATTCCCCTTATTTTTGGCGTTATTTACGGGTTTATTCTCTTATTTCTTGGTCTATACTATCCACCAGTGCAGGACATTCTTCACACAAAAACCATTCCTATACTTTGGTGGGGTTATGCTCTTGCCGTTGCTGTCATTTCTATTATTTGGGTGGAAACAGTCAAAGCGATTAATAGGGGACGGACCTAAGCTATACTATTTCCATGGTGATAAACAAGGATATATTTCGCGGTTACGACATCAGAGGTATCGTTGGCACCGATCTAACCGTCGATGTTTATTACTCCTTTGGCCGCGGCTACGCTGAGTTTCTTCGCCGCCGGAGAATCAAGACCTGCACCGTTGGCCGGGACAACCGCCTCAGTTCCGAGGGATTCTCGCAAGCTTTTATCAGGGGCCTAAACGATAGCGGCATTGAAACTATAGATCTTGGCCTCTCACTTAGCCAGATCGTCTATTTCTCTGCCTACAGATATCTCACCAAAGGCACGGCTATGATTACCGCCTCTCATAACCCCAAAGAATATAACGGCCTTAAGCTTGGCACCGGCTACTCCGAGACCACGGTTACAGAAGAACTCCAAGAGTTAAGAGAAATTATTCAGAAAGACATATTCCCCACAGGCCAGGGAAAAAACCGCCAAGATGATATTTTTCCTCAGTACCTCAACCATGTCACCAGCTATTTCTCCCTAAACAAGAAGTGGCGGCTAGTCGTTGATGCCGGCAATTCAACTTCCGGTATTTTCTATCCTCAAATTTTCCGCAAACTAGGACTCACGGTAATTGAACAAAACTGCACTCCAGATAGCCATTTTCCCCTGGGAACGCCCGACCCTACCGACATTAAAATCCCTCACCGATTGGCCGACAGAGTCTTGGCCGAAAAAGCGGACTTAGGCTTTGCCTACGATGCTGATGGCGACCGCATGGCCGTAGTCGACCACACCGGCAATGTACATTGGATGGATATTATGGTTGCTTTATTCGCCAAAGATGTGCTCGAATATCTTCCAGGTAGCCAGATTATCTACAACAATCTCTGCTCTAAAGTAGTACCTCAGACGATTGAAAGCAATGGAGGTATACCCTTGATGTGGAAAACAGGCCATTCTTTCATTAAAGAAAAAATTAAGGAAACACGATCACCTCTCGGCGGTGAACTCTCAGGCCACTTTTTCTTCATGGATAATTTCTTTGGTCATGATGATGCAGCCTACGCTTCATTGCGTTTACTCTCCTATCTTGAACGAAAGGGGACCTCTCTTAATGAGGAAGTGTCCCAACTTCTTCCACAATATATTAGTAGCCCGGAAATAAAACTAGGCTGCCCGGATGATGTCAAGTTTTCACTAATTAACGGGCCAGTAAAAGATGAATTATCCAATTTTTTTCCAAAAGCGAGTGTCAACACTCTCGATGGAATAAGGCTTGATGGGGTAGACTTTACAGTTGTTATCCGTGCTTCACAAAACGCTCCCTATATCACTGTTAGATTTGAATCTATGACAAAAGAAGAATATCAAGAAATAAAAAGAGAGTTATATATTCTTCTAAAGAAACATTCTCAAATCGACTGGGCTGTTGGTGTAAACCAAGAAGTACTCTCAGATAATTACTAGGGTATACTTAAATTAATGCCCAGACCTGCCCTGGACGATAATCGTCTGCTCACTTCCGTCGACAAAAAGGATACCTATTCCTCCATTAAAAAAATCTCTATACAATTTGAAGGAGGCTATCGTGCGGCGCATTTTTTGAATCTCGATTTTGAGCCGTCCAAGCTGCGCTCGATTGTCTTCGCCGGTATGGGTGGGTCAAATCTTGCCGGGAAAATAATCCACTCTCTTTCACCCTTTCTCCTTGATCTTCCTTTTGAGGTGGTCGCCAACTACCGCCTTCCGCCATATGTTAACAAAAATACGCTAGTAATTATCTCTAGCTATTCCGGCAATACCCAGGAAACTATCTCCTGCGCCCTGGACGCCAAAAACCGCTCAGCCAGGATCATCTGCCTAACATCTGGCGGCCAGCTGGAAAAAATTGCCGTTGAAAATCACTGGTCGTTAATAAAACTCGACCCCGCGCTAAACCAGTCAAAAATTCCCCGTCTGGGGCTTTTTATTTCACTCGGCGCCACCATCGGCCTTACCGAACGTCTATCCTCTGCTCACTCTCCCTTAAACCCAAAACAGTTATCCTTCGCCATCAGTCGAGCGCTAGACCAAACAAACAAGGACATACCCACGGAAAGCAATCCGGCAAAGTCACTGGCGGAAAAATATCAGAGGACAGGAATTGTCCTCATAGGCGCTAATCATCTTGAAGGTGTAGCCGATTCTGTTAAAAACCTCATAAACGAGACTGCAAAAACTTTTTCCTGTTTCCTGCCTCTCCCTGACCTGAACCATCACTTCCTCGACGGCCTTATCTTTCCAGAAAGACTCAAGGAATCAGTTTCATTCATCATTCTTAACTCTAGCCTTTACCCACAAGCGATACAACGCCGGGTTGAGCTGACAAAAGACATTCTCCTCAAACAGAAGCACCGCGTCACCATTATCCGCCCGGAATCGACAGACCCAATCGGCCAAACACTTGAGTCACTGGCCTTTTTCACCCTCTTTAGCTATTATTTAAGTATGCTTCACCATGTCGATCCCGGGGCTACCCCCTGGGTTGACTATCTTAAAAATCATCTATAAATATGCCTGCCCTAGTCCTGCCTTTTTCCAAAATCAGAAAAGAAGACATTCCCCTTGTCGGAGGTAAAGGCGCCAATCTTGGGGAAATGTATTCTGTCGGTCTTCCAGTTCCTAACGGTTTTGTGGTTACTGCTAATGCCTACGACTACCTAATTGATCACAATAGTCTTCAGCCAAAAATTATTAGTCTCATCCGGGAAACAGACGTCCACAATACAAACAAGCTTCAAAAAGCCTCAATCGCGATTCAGCGGTTAGTCAACACAGCCGACATCCCTCAAGATTTGATAGACGAAATAATTAAGTCATACAGAGACCTTAAACCAGGGGACAAAAATCCGCTTGTCGCCGTCCGCTCAAGTGCTACAGCAGAAGACTTACCGGACGCCTCTTTCGCCGGCCAGCAGGAATCTTACCTAGACATAAAAGGCGAGTCAAATGTTGTCCAAGCAGTCCGCCGCGCCTGGGCCTCTCTCTGGGGGGCGCGGGCAATTTTTTACCGGGCCACCAAAGGATTTGATCATTTTAAAGTCAAGCTGGCGGTTCCCGTCCAGCTGATGGTGCAGTCAGATATATCCGGCGTTATTTTCTCTGTTAATCCGGTCACCCGCAACAAGAATCAGGTTGTGGTCGAAGCGGCTTGGGGACTGGGTGACTTCATCGTCCAGGGAGTGGTCAGCCCAGACCACTACATCGTCAACAAAGAAAATCTTTCCATCCACTCTCGCTCAATCCAGTCGCAGACAGTCATGGAGGTGCACCACTACCCCAGCGGCGTTAAAAAAGTTAATGTTCCCCAACATCTCGTCCATCAGAGGAAACTTACCGATCAGCAGGTTGTTGACCTCGCCAAACTGGCCATCAAAGTCCATCAGCATTACTTTTTTCCCCAAGATATCGAGTACGCCATTGAAAAAGGGAAAATTTATATCGTCCAATCACGCCCTGTCACTACCCTGGATATGGGCAAAGGAGGATCATACATCTCCGAAAAGCAGCTCGAAGGATTAAAGGTTCTCCTTCAGGGAGAGCCGGCCTCTTTTGGTATAGGTTTTGGTAAAGTTGTCAAAATCAAGTCTCCAAAAGAAATAGACATGGTTAAGGTGGGAGATGTTCTGGTAACCGAAATGACCTCGCCGGACTTCGTCCCCGCCATGAAAAGGGCAGCCGCTATTATTACCGACAAAGGGGGTCAGACATCTCATGCCGCCATTGTTTCTCGCGAGCTGGGCGTACCAGCAGTTGTCGGTACTAAAACCGCCTCCAAGACACTTAAGACAGGTCAGATTGTATCTGTCAACGGTGCTACAGGAGCTATATACGAAGGCGAGCCCCGCAAGGCAGGCTCCGTCCAGGAAAAGAAAGTTTCATTTGAAGAACTACCCAAAACAGCCACCAAAGTCTATGTCAATCTCGGCGAGCCGGATCTGGCCGCCGTCGTCGCTCAGGGAAACTCAGACGGAGTCGGCTTGCTTCGCGCCGAGTTTATGATGGCCCAGCTCGGTGTCCATCCCAAAAAGGCCATTCATGACAAAAAAACTCACGAATTCACCCAACAACTGGCTTTCCTCCTTTCCCAGTTTACCTATTGTTTCGGTAATCGCCCCATTGTCTACAGAGCTACCGATTTCAAAACAAACGAGTACCGGAATCTAATCGGCGGCAAGGACTACGAACCAATCGAACCAAATCCCATGCTCGGTTACCGCGGAGCCTACCGGTACATCAAAGATGAATCAGTGTTTAATCTGGAGCTTGAGGCCATCAAAATCGTCCGCAACAAAATGGGGCACAAAAATCTTCATTTGATGATCCCTTTTTGCCGCACAGTCGACGAACTAGTTCAGGTTAAGCGGATCATTGCTGCCTCAGGTCTTTCCCGCTCAGAGTCCTTTAAACTCTGGATGATGGTGGAAATTCCCTCCAATGTCATCCTGCTTGAAGACTTTATTAAAGTCGGTATCGATGGCGTTTCCATTGGCAGCAATGATCTGACCATGCTGATACTGGGTACTGACCGCGACAACGAAACAGTTGCCAGTGAGTTTGACGAGCGCAACCCAGCCGTGCTCTGGGCGCTGGAGCGGGTAATCAAGACTGCCGCCAAACACCACATTACCTCCAGCCTCTGCGGCCAGGCGGCCAGCCTTTATCCTGACCTGGTTGAAAAATTAGTCTCTTGGGGGATTACCAGTGTTTCTGTCTCTCCCGACGCAGTCGACTCCACTCGTAGGAATATTGCCGATATCGAAAGGAGATTGCTAAAATAATATGGCAGTTATTAAGTCGGTTTACGCCAGAGAAATCCTTGATTCACGGGGAAATCCCACAGTTGAGACGACCGTCTGGACAGACACCAACCATGGAGCGGTCTCATCCATTCCTTCAGGAGCCTCCACCGGTAAAATGGAGGCCTTGGAGCTAAGAGACGGCGACGTAAACCGTTTTTCCGGCCTGGGAGTCCTCAGGGCAGTTTCAAATGTCAATCAGGTGATAGCAAAATATGTCATCGGGCAAGACCCCACCAAGCAGGGAGCAGTCGACCAAATCCTTCTTAATCTCGACGGTACAACCAACAAATCCAAGCTTGGAGCGAATGCCATTCTTTCTGTCTCCCAAGCAGTTTGCGAACTTGGCGCCGCCAGCTCAAACCTGCCCACTTTTGCATACCTGAGCCAAAAGTACGGATTAAATAAGCCTACAGCCCTCAACCTGCCCACTCCCATGTTTAACCTTATAAACGGAGGCAGGCACGGGGCGGGTAATCTAGAATTTCAAGAATTCCATGTTATCCCCAGCTCCCGCAAACCGTTTTCTGAAGCTCTCACTATTGGTGTTGAGCTTTATCACGCCCTTAAACAAATTCTCATCGACAAGAAGGCTATTCACTCCATCGGCGACGAGGGAGGGTTTGCCCCCAATCTTTTCAGCAACACCGACGCGATCGAGCTTTTGATTGAAACTATCGAGTCCTCTCCGTTTAAGCTCAACATTGACGTCTTTTTGGGGCTCGATATAGCTGCCTCTGTTCTCTTTAAACAAGGAAAATACAAAATTTCCGACGTAAAAGATAATCTCTCGGGTAAAGAAATGGCCGATTTCATTATCGGGCTTCATAAAAAATATAGCTTTCTTTCCATTGAAGATCCACTCGATCAAGATGCTTGGGACGACTGGAGATATCTCACCAGCGAGGTTGGCAGGCAGACAATGATAGTCGGCGACGACTTGGTCGCCACCAGCCCAAAACGTCTTCAGGAAGCTATCATTAAAAACGCCTGCAACTCGGTGATTATCAAACCAAATCAAATCGGGACAATTTCGGAAGCAATTTCTGTCGTCAAGATGGCCAAGCAAAACAACTTCAGTATCGTTGTTTCCCACCGCTCCGGTGACACCGACGAAGACTTTATGGCAGATTTTGCCGTTGGCCTGGGGGCCGACTTCGTTAAATTTGGCGCTCCGGGCAGAGGGGAGCGGGTCAGCAAATACAACCGGCTGGCCTTCATCGAGGAGTATCTTAAAGCCAATCATGTCTGACAAAAAAGCCATTCTTTGTGTCCTAGACGGCTTCGGTTTGGCCTCTCCCGGCCCGGGCAACGCAATCACTGCGGCCAGCCCTCCAACATATAACCATCTAACCCAAAGTTTCCCTTTTAGCCAACTGGCAGCCGCCGGCCCGGCCGTTGGTCTGCCGGAAGGTCAGGACGGTAACTCAGAGACAGGGCATCTAAATATCGGTGCAGGCAGGACTGTATTTCAGGATCTGGCCCTGATAAACATGAGTATTGCCGACGGCAGTTTTTTTACCAATAGGGCCCTACTGGATACTGTCAAACACATTGGCTCTTTTAAGTCGCGCCTCCATTTAATTGGCATGATCGGCAGTTCCGGCGTCCATTCGTACAACGAACATCTATACGCCCTGCTTCTTTTTGCTAAAAGACATCATCTCAGCGATGTTTATCTTCATCTAATCACCGACGGCCGCGACAGCCACCCGGAAAACGGTTTGGTTCAGATTCAGAATGTTGAGAATGAAATTAGCAAATACAGCACGGGAAAGATTTCTAGTATTCTCGGCAGATACTATGCTTTAGATCGCGATAAACGAATGGACCGCACCCAGACAGCTTTCGACTGCCTCATTGGCAAAGGCAAATCAAGCAAGCTATCACCGCAGGAATTTATTAAATCAAACTATTCCCAGGGAGTTACCGACGAATTTATTACTCCCACTACAATCGGAGAAAATACCGCAGATTCCCGCATCAAATCCGCGGATGCAGTCATCTTTTTTAACTTCCGCACCGACAGACCTCGCCAACTCACAGAGATGTTCCTCCGTTCAAATATCCCCAATCTCCGATTTGTCACCATGACCCGCTATCGCAAAGACTTTGACAATCCGATCCTGTTTGCCACCACTACAATCGACCAGACGCTAGGGGAGGTAGTATCTTCTCATGGATACACGCAGCTTCGTGCAGCCGAAACAGAAAAAATCGCCATGGTTACCTATTACTTCAATGGTCAAACAGAGCTTCCTTTTCCGGGAGAATCGCATCTTTTCGTTCCTTCACCAAAAATACCTACCTATGATCTGCAACCGGAAATGTCCACCATTCCACTTACAGATCAATTTGTTGACCAGTTTCAAAATGGAGATTTCAAACTTGGTGTAGTAAATATCGCCTGCCCGGACATGGTCGCCCATACCGGCATGATCAACAAAACCATCACCGCAATCCTCGCCGCAGACTCAGCCATAAATAAATTGGTCACACTGAGCAAACAAACTAATGCCTATCTAGTAATCACCGCCGATCATGGCAACGCCGAGGAATTGCTAAATACACAAACCGGCCAAGTGGATACAGAACACTCGGCTAATCCCGTCCCTCTGATTATTTACCATCCCCAAGACAATCAATTCAAACTCTCACCCGGAAAACTCGGCGATATTGCCCCCACCATTCTCTCCCTCCTGGATATTCCCTCACCTCCGGAAATGACCGGTGTCAATCTCCTCGTCCGATAACCAGTGTAATTTCACCCTTCATTTTTTCTTTACTCAGTTTTGCCACGAGCTCACCAACATTGCCGCGAAAGGACTGCTGGGTTGACTTTGTCAGGTCGCGGCCAATGAACACCTGCCTCTCTGCCCCAAAAACTTGGGTAATCTCATCCAATAACCTCAGCAGTCGGACAGGAGACTCGTAGATCACTCCGGTGCATCTTAACCCAGCCTGCGACTGCCTAAATGATTCCAGCACCTCCCGCCGTTTACCCGGCTTTTTTGGCAGAAACCCTAAAAACACATATTTGTCTGTCGGCAGGCCTGAGACTGCTAATGCCGCGGATTCTGCTGTCGGCCCCGGCACTACATCTATATCCCAACCCAGGTTAATCCCTTCTCGTACCAGCATATAACCAGGGTCAGAAATAAGAGGCATACCGGCATCGCTAACAAGGACTGCATTATCCAAAAAACTCATCTCTTGAATAATTTTCGGCAACGCTCTTTCTTCGTTAAAGTCGTTTACAAACCTTAATGTCGCAGACAATCTCTCTGCTCTCCCTTGCTGGATTAGCTTCATCCATAAACTATTGAATACCCTGGTATCTTCACAGACAATAAAATTAGCCTCTTGCAAGGTCTTGATCGCCCTCGGGCTAATATCCTCGATATTTCCAATTGGCAAACCAACAATTGTCAGCTTCATAAAAAGGTCAAAATCTGCGGATCACTCCCACACATTTCCCCTGCACCTTAACATTGATGGCAAAAATAGGGGACATCGACGAGTTTGCCGGCTCCAGGCGCACCCTTGTTCTTTCCTTGAAAAATCTCTTTAGTGTGGCAAGTCCGTTTTCAAGAAGGGCGACGACAATATCGCCGTCCTTTACCTGCCCGGCGTCGCACTCCTCGATAATCACGTAATCCTTATCAAAAATTCCTTCTTCAATCATTGAGTCTCCTTTCACCTGAAGCACGAAGGCACGCTTCTTGCCAGACACCATAGATGAAGCCACCTTAATCGAGGC
>Ga0208373_1004315_pt1 | contig 13006 bp, 8 predicted proteins | sample RifOxyC2_FD_184036 | JGI IMG/M metagenome (GOLD analysis project Ga0208373, IMG submission 184036) | Soil microbial communities from Rifle, Colorado - Rifle Oxygen_injection C2 (SPAdes) | ecosystem: Environmental > Terrestrial > Deep subsurface > Rock core/Sediment | place: Rifle, Colorado...
CCCCGTGAGCTGGCCCTGGGCCACCACGGCCGATTCCGGGATCAGGAGCATACCGCCCTCGCCCACGGGGATATTGACCCTGGCAAACATGCCCGAGCGGAGCAGCGGGGTTTCCGGGAGAATGACCTTGACTGTAAAGGACCGGCTCCGGGCGTCGGCCATGGGCGAAATGGTTTCCACCGTGCCCATGATGGGAGAAGAACCGGTCTGGGCCGGGATACGGATTTCCATGGTCTGGCCGGTCCGCACGGCTTCAATATGGTGTTCCGGGATGACCAGCTCGGCCTGGAAGCCCCCGGTTTTCTCCAGGGTCAGCAAGGGCGTCCCGGGCGAGGCCAGGTCGCCTGCATTGATCATTTTGGCAGTGACGATGCCGTCATAGGGGGCAAGAAGGGTGGCGTCCTTTTCCGAAATACCGGCCGAAGAAACGCCTGCCTCGGCCTGCTGAACCCTGGATCTTGCCGCCGACAGCATGGCATCGGCCTGGGCCAGGGCAGCCTGGGCTTGGCGGTGCCGGGCCTCCACTTCCTCAAATTCCTGCTGGGTAGCCGATTCTTCCTTTAAGAGTTTCTGATACCGTTTGTAGGTGGCCTCGGCCAGTTTTGCCCCGGCCTCGGCCGCATTCCGGGCTGATGCAGCAGCACTGACCGCCTTGGCCGCCTCGGACAACCCGGCTTCGCTCTGGCGAAGACCGGCTTCCACCTGCCGTTTGTCCAGGACCACCAGGACATCGCCCTGTTTGACACGGTCCCCCTCCCGGACATTCACGGCCCGGACGGTCCCCATGATCTTGCCGGACAGGGTGCTGACGGCCTGGGCCGTGATGGTGCCCACGGCTTCATAGACAAAGGGCTGGGAGCTGATTTCAGCCACAGCCGTCCCCGCTTTTACGGAAGCTGCCGGACCCGGCCCGGTGGTGCCGGGCTCGATCTTATCGCCGCAGCCCCAAAACAATAAAGCAAGCCCCAGGAATAACCCCAAATTTCGACGCCGATATTTAGCCATTGCCACCCCCTTATGACATCCAACCGTGACCGGTTTTTAATTTACAGAAGCCTGTGAAGAATAAAACAAGGGTATTATGTTCAGGAATTTCAGCCTTGTCAATATTTCATTGCAACCGAGATCAGGATTGACGTTAGTCACGTCATGCGTTATTAAAAGAGTATGAACAGACTCAAACCCATAACCCCGAGCGAAATCCTTCTGGAAGAATTTCTTAAACCCATGGGCATCAGTCGATTACAATTTTTGACGAAAATACAACTATATTGTTTTAAAATTAATCAATCAATATAGTGAACAGCAAGAGGTAAAATACGATGGAATCAGCTAAAAGAATATATGAACAGGCTCTTAATCTCCCGATAAATGACCGATTGATTCTAATAGACAAGCTGCTCATCAGCACAAACTTGTCGGCTCAAAATGATATCGATCAGACATGGGTGCAGGAAGTCGAACGCCGATGCCAAGACGTCGATAATGGAACTGCAAAACTCATTCCGGGTGAAGAAGTTTTTGAAAAAATTAAGAAAAAATTTTCAAAATGAAATACAGCTTTCATGAGGCGACCCCATTGTTCCTCTCTTAGTTTTCGATGGTCACTGAATCCAATACAGGGCAATAAAAGAAACAATGCTTCAAATAGTTTTATAAGGGATAGGGAGTAACAAGGTGGCAAATAATTTCAAGAGTGATGACAGTTTTCTTAAAAAACTCGCTGTTGGTGCAGCAGGAACGAATGCTACCATAAAACGCCTTATAGAAATGGGTTTTAACCCCATTGAGCTTGAACGCGGCTCAACTGGATTTAAAATTTGGAAAAAAATAAAAATCAAGCGAGTCCGGGTTCCAGACATTTTATGCTTAAATACTGGCCTGCGCTTTGAGTCACGTGGCAAAACCAAGCCTGAGATCTCAATGTCACATTCACTAAATGATCCCAAACGAGCCTGGGATGCAGGCATGAAGGATGATGATTTTGTTTCAATCGTTGTATTCGAACAGAAAAACGATTCTCCCGTAGATTTAAAACAAACTTCCCCTGTTCATTTCACCAAAGTCAATGATATGCGTACTGCCTTTGGTAATCAGCAGGTTTCTATAACTAAGCCGAAAGGAGCCGAAGAAGGTTCCGAAATAAGAGTAATATGGACAACTGCGGCAGCCAAACAGCGATCAGAGGTCTTTTCTGTTGAACCCAAAAAAATTAGCCTTATCCCTATCCCGAAGGCACGAAACCAGACGATCCAATTGATTCGAAAAAAAGGGAAAATAAACTTATTGCCGCAGATTACCATAGGCAATATCATCGAGATGAATCAAATTGTAGCATCTGTTGTCCCTGTCAAAACAATTCTCAAATGCCCCCCATCTGTTGATGAAGATTATTTCATTGACAAACTTACAAGTGTCAATCTGAGTGAAAGATATGCGGCTGCAAAAGCTTTGCGTTATCGTGGGTACACCAAGGCTAAATCTGTTCTCGAATCCAGGATGAACGATAATGATGAAGATATATATGTGCAGCTCGAAGCAGCGGCTGCCCTTGCCGCATATGATGATCCTTACGGCTGGGGGTTTATCGAGAACAAACTCCGTAGCCCCATCATGGCCGTTCCTCTTGAAACACAACTTGAAACTGTTATTGTGGTGTCTGAAATACCCAAGAAGCGCAGCGAAAATTTACTGATTGAGGTATTACAGGACAGCCATCGTGATGATGAACTTCGGGCTGGGGCAGCATGGGCGTTAGGGCAGTTTGCTTCTACCAATTCAGCAACCACTCTTGTTAATACCTTCAATTTAAGCACCCTGGAAATCAAGGTAGAAGCAGCAAGAGCACTCCTACGGATTGCTGATCCTCAGGTTCATCACTTGGTTAAACTATTGAAGAATTGCGAGCCGGCCAAGCGAGATGGAATATCATGGGCTCTTGCCCGATCTGCTGAATTCGATCCGTCGGATATAATTTCTGGAGCCGATGACAACCTGCGAAGGTGGATAAGCTATATTGTCGGGTATGGGAAAGGTAATATCAAGCAAGCCGATATTGAAGCAATATGTAAAACAGATCCAGAAGTTTACTTCGCAGCAAGTGTCCTATGGCAGATTGTTGACAGTTGGGTCCACGACCTAAAGGAATACTAATTATGAGAAGTGAGCCCCTGTATTACACTAAAAAAGGTAAGGCCTATTGTGGTGATTCGTTAGAACTTCTATCTGAACTGCCGGACAATAGTGTAGATCTTGTAATGACCTCCCCGCCATTTGCACTTCGCAGACAGAAAACTTATGGCAATGTAGTGGAGACCGAATATGTTGAATGGATAAAGCCCTTTGGAAAAGCGGTTTTCAGAGTCTTAAAGGAAACCGGGAGTTTCGTTCTTGATTTGGGTGGTGCATACAAGTCCGGCATTCCATCCCGGTCTTTGTATAATTTTAGAGTTCTGCTGATGTTCTGCGATGAAATAGGATTTCATCTATCCGAGGATTTTTATTGGTTTAATCCGGCAAAATTGCCATCACCCATTGAATGGGTAAACAAAAGAAAAATCAGGGCAAAAGATTCAGTTAATACCGTATGGTGGTTTAGTAAAACCGCATTTCCTAAAGCTGACGTTCGTAAAGTATTGGTACCCTATTCGGATAGAATGAAAAAGCTGATTGAAGATCCTGATAGTTTCTACAAACCCAAAAAACGCCCGTCAGGCCATGATATAAGCACAGGATTTGGAAAAAATAACGGGGGAGCAATTCCGGCCAACCTTTTAACTATTCCAAACACAGACAGCAATTCAAGCTATTTACGATTATGTAAAGAATTAGGGCTTCAACGCCACCCGGCTCGGTTTCCAACAGAGCTTCCAGCATTCTTTATAAAAATGTTGACCGATGAAAAAGATATCATTTTGGATATATTTGGAGGTTCAAATACTACTGGATTCACTGCTGAAGCCCTGAATAGAAAATGGTTAACGTTCGAACTTGATCGAGAATATCTTTCTGCATCCATCATAAGGTTTCTCGACGGGTATAGTGTCGAAGAAATAAGAGAGATCCTATGCAAACTTAAAGGCAATCAGTCGAATTATCAACTTGGAAAAATCTACTGCACTCTTGAGCCGGCCAAGGCAACCAAACAAAGGCGCCAGTATATTTTTCAACCGAGCCTATTTCCCTCTGAAGATGATTGCATTGAGAAAAACATCCTACAAAATGATTCTCCAGAAGCAATTCCGCCGTCCCCAATAGTAAACCGGATAGCTTAGTCGTAAAAAAAACTGTTTAAAGCCCCAGAGCACCCGGATTCATGATAGCGTGGGGGTCGAATTCTTTTTTCAGGGCCCGGAGCACATCCATCTGTTTTCTGCCGAGATGGGCTTCCATGAAGGGGGCCAGCATCCGGCCAACGCCGTGGTGGTGGCTGAGGGAGCCGTGGTGCTCCATGATTTTTTGGATGACCCCGGTCTGGAAGGCCTTGAATTGGTCAAGGCCCATCATTTTGGTGATAAAGATAAAATAGAGGTTGGTGCCCTGGGGGTAAAAATGGGAGGCATGGCTCATGAGGATGACACCGGGGGTCTGCTTGACATGGGCTCTGACGCCCTGGTACAAGTCTTCCACATGGTCCCAGGTCACGCCTGCTTCCAGGGTGTCGATGAGGACTCCGAAATCATTCAGGGCATCCCGCATATAGGGATCTGAAAACCGGCCCGCCTGCCATTTTTTCATGGGATATCCGGTGAGATAAAGGCCCTTGTTTTCTTTCCCGATCTTTTTGACCTGCCTGAACAGATTTTTTGAAAACGATGGCTCGCCTTCGGTCCGGCCCATGACAATGCACCGGGAACCGGGCGCAAGGCCTCTTAACCGCATGAACTTGTCCGGCAGACTGCCTTCAAGGCCGTACATTTTCATGGCAATATCGGTTTCCTCGGGATCCGAGATCCTGAGAACGGCGGGCAGGCCGGACCCGGCCTGGCTGATCCGCCGAGCCGCAGTGACCGCATCCCCAAAACTCCGGAACATGAAGGCAAAGGGTCTGACCGCTTCGGGGAAATAGGGGAATATCTTCAGGGTCAGGGCCGTGAGAACGCCGAAACAGCCTTCGGACCCCTTCATGATGTCGTTGACCTTGGGGCCTGTGGCCGTGGCGGGAAAATCCAGGGTTTTAAAGGAACCCGTGGGGGTGACATAATCCTGGCCCAGAACCAGGTCCCCGGCGTCCCCGTAATAGGAAGAGGCCTGGCCCGATCCCAGGGTGACCACCCAACCGCCCACGGAGGAAAATTCAAAGCTCTGGGGAAAATGGCCCCCGGTATAGCGCCGTTCTGCCCTGAAGGTTTCAGGGGCCCGGTTCAGCAGGTCCTCGTAGGCCGGGCCCATGAGCCCCGGCTCCACGGTAATGGTCTGGTTGGTTTCATTGAATTCAAGGACCCGGTTCATATGGGTGGTCATGACCAGACTGATCCCGCCCTTGGGGCAGGCAAGGCCCTGGGTGACGGAGCTGCCCCCGCCCGTCACATGGAGGGGAATTCCTTTGTCATGGCAGAGCCGGACAACGGCTTCAATATCGCCCCGGTTTCTCGGGTGAAGGACCAGGTCCGGAATGGCTTCGATTCGCCCGGCCCTCAGGTTCAGGATGTCTTCCATGGATTTGCCCGTGGCAGCAGCCAGCCTTGCATAGGTATCGGAAAAACAGTTGTCCGGCCCCACAATGGCGGAAAAGGCGGCTGCATCTTCAGATGAAAGGCGGAAGGCAGACCGGTCTTCAATGATGGCCTCGCCCAGGCAGGCAGGCTGCTTGAAATCCGCCTCCGCAAGCCCCAGCTTCTGGGCGATGACCCTTAAAAAGCCGGGGTTCGGATGTTTGAACCGGTCCCTGGCCCCCCATTTGAAGATGGACCTGAAGGTTCCGGGTTCAGGCGCTTTTTCCACCCAGGGGGGGGACCATTGATCTTTGTCGTGTGTCGTCATTCCGGGTATCCTGTAATATTCCTGATTTCTGAATACAAGGGTTTCAGGGCCTTGTAGAGTTTTGAATAGACTTTTGAATAAAGGGCCCTGTAGATTTCGGCTGCGGCCGGGTCCGGCTCAAAGATTTTTCCCACATGGACCATGCAGCCCACGGCCTCTTCAAGGCTTGGGTACCAGCCCAGGCCCTTTGCCGTGAGGATGGCGGCCCCCAGGCCCGAAGTTTCATGGGTTTGGCCCTTGACCATGGGAAGGTTGATGATGTCGGCCATGATCCGGCAGATTTCATCGCTCTGGGAAGCGCCCCCGGATACGGCGGCCTTTTCAATCTTGATCCGTGTTTTTTTCTCTATTTTTTCAAGGCCTTCGTAGAGGCCAAAGCCCAGCCCCTCGATGACGGCCCGGTAGATATGATCCTTGGTGTGGATGTCGCCGAACCCGATCATGGCGCCCTTGGCATGGGGCAGACCCAGCCCGGCCCCCCAGTAGGGCTGCACCACAAGGCCCATGGCCCCCGGCGATGTCCTTTCAAGACAGCGGTTCAGGACTTCCTCGGCCGGAATGCCGATTTTTTGAGCCTCTTCCACTTCTTTCTGGGCAAATTCCTTTTTAAACCAGGAGATCATCCAGAAGCCCCGGAAAATCTCGACCTCGGGGTTGTAAAATCCGGGTACGGGCGAAGGGTACGGCGGCATATAGGGAATGACTTCCAGATATGTGCTGCACACGGTCTGGACCGTGGCCGTGGTGCCGAAACTCAGGCTGGCGGTTTTCGGGGATACCACCCCGGCCCCCAGGGTTTCGCATCCCTTGTCGGACCCGCAGGCCACCACCGGCGTTCCCGTTTTAATCCCGCAGGTCCGGAAAGCCTTTTCCGTCACCCGGCCCAGAATCTCACCCGGTTTGATGAGAAAGGGCAGCTTATCCCGTTCAACGGGAAAGAGCATTCGCGATAAATGCCACGGAGAGGCCCATTCCTGTTTTTTATAATGAAAAGGGATATGGCCGATCTGGGAGGCGGTGGAATCCTTGAATTCGCCGGTGAGCCGGTGGTTTAAAAATCCGGACACCTGGAGGTATTTATGGGTTTTTTTCCAGATCTCGGGCTGGTTCTGCATGATCCAGTTGCATTTGCCCTGGGTCTGGATATCGTCGATCTTGGCTTTCAGGCCCGAGAGCTTCAAGGCCATGCCCAGGGGGAACCCCTGGCCCCAAAAGGGTTTGGCCCGCCTCTGGTCCAGCCACAGGAGGCAGGGCCGCAGCGGCATTCCCGCTTCATCCACATTGATCATGCTGGCCCGCTGGGTGGTCACCCCCACACCGGCCACGGCGGCAAATGCCTGGGGCGCATCTGCTTCAAGGGTCTTGCAGGCGGCAATAAGGCTGTTCCAATAGAGTTCCGGGTCCTGCTCGGCCCGGCCGGGAAGGGAGGACACATAGGGCTCGTATTCCTTTTTGGCGCAGGCGATCATGTCCCCGGTCCGTGAAAACAGGATGCCTCTCAGGCTCTGGGTGCCGCAGTCAATGGCCAGCAGGGTGTCGTCTTTCACATTCATTGCTCCTTAAGGGATTCAGGCGGAGAATAACAGGCCTGCCAGAGATCGGCATAGTCTTTTTTTTCTTTTTCCCACCGGGCCTTGTCCCAGGGCAGGAAGGGGCTGCAAAGGCCTTCAACCCGATCCAGGAGGCCGACCCCGCCCTTTGGCAGCAGAAGACCGATCCTGACCCGACGGAGCATGAGATCCGGCAGATGATGGATGTCCTCGTGTTCGGCGGCATGGCGGATTTCGGCCCAGATGTCCGGAGTGTTTTCAACCGGCGATAGAAGTGGTTCCTCCTGGTCCAGAATCATGGAACCGGCCTTGGGGCCGTAGCGGCCCAGGATTCTCTCCACTGTCCTGCCCGGAACCCTGAGCGAGGAAATCCGGTTCAGGGGGGGGCGATCTTCAGGGAAGGCCGGGCCGGGTTCTCTCACGGGCAGAAAGGGTTTGGCCGCCTTCAGGGCATCATGGGCCAGGAGCCGGAAGGTGGTCAGCTTGCCGCCGGTGACCGTGACCAGCCCCTTATCCTGCCAGACCACATGCTCCCTGGATTCTTTGGACGCGGCCAGGCCTTTTCCCCGGCTCAATACGGGCCTGATCCCGGCCATGGAGGAGATGCACTGGGAGAGATTGAGATTCAGCCCCGGCAGGACATGATTCACGCCTTCCATGAGGTAATGGGCCTCGGCCTTGGATATCCGGGGTTCCGCATTCACATCCCCATCATGGTCCACATCGGTGGTGCCCAGAACCAGCACCCCTTCCCAGGGAAAGAGAAAGACCGGCCGCTGGTCCTGGGGATGCATAAAGCTGATGACCCGGTCCAGGGGAACGGAGCCCTGGGGAAAAAAAAGATGGCTGCCCCGCAGGGGCCGGATATGGAATCCCTTCATGGGCGACGGGTGCAGAGTTTCCGCCAGGGCGCCGCCGGCATTGATCAGGACCGGGGTTTTGATTTCAAGTTCGGCCCCGCTGTCCTCCTCCCGGATCCGGACTGCCGCCGTCCGGCCCCTTGCATCCCTTTCCACCCCGGTCACCCGGGCATAATTGACGGCGTCTCCCCCATTTCGGCAGGCATCATAGATAAGCCTTAACACCAGCCTTGCATCGTCCACCTGGGCATCCTTGAACCCCACGGCAGACAGCAGGTTTTCCTTCCTGAGGCCGGGGATCATGTCCAGGGCCTCTTTTTGGGTAAGATACCGGTGCTGCCTCTCCCCGGCCAGAAGGCTGTAAATGGACAACCCGGCCGCCATGGCCGCCCGGGAGGGTCCGTAACGGCGAAACAGGGGCATGATGAAACCCATGGGGGTGACAAGGCCGGGATACCGTCTTAAAAGGAATTCCCGCTCCCGCACTGCGGCCCGGGTCAGGAGAAATCGTCCCTGTTTCAGATACCGGAGGCCGCCGTGAACCATCTTGGACGACCGGCTGGAAGTACCCCAGGCAAAATCCCGGCCCTCGACCAGAAGCACCTTGAATCCCCTTTTGACGGCTCCATGAAAGACCCCGGCGCCGGTGATCCCGCCACCGGCCACCACCATATCGTATTCCCCTTGGATATCTGAAAATAACATTTTGTTTCCGCTCCGGCTCCTCGTGCAAACGCCCTTCCATGTAAAAGGTCATATCAGTTAAGGTAAAAAAGTCAAGTTTTCCCGCATAAATCCTTGGCAATCCTGATTTTCCCATGGTATAAAGCCAGAATCATAATCTGACGGACCCTTTGATTCATCAACCCGGCACAGCATACGATATGAAAAAATTATCCGACGTATTGAAACAACTGACCACGCCTTTGCATCTGACCCTGAAGGACGGACTCGCCTTCTGGCAGGAGAAGGTCCTGTTGAACCTTCTCCTGGTGACCGTAATCCTGGGTTTTTTCACCTATATTCCGAGTTTTGTTCTTTCCCTCAGGGAAAAACTCTGGGTCATCGCGGTAGTGGATACCCTCATGTATCTATTTGTCCTTTTCCTGTTTTTCAGAAGGGATCTTCCCTTTAAATTCAGGGCCGCCGGGATTCCGCTGATCAGTTATATCCTGGGCATGGTTCTGTTGACCACCCTGGGGCCTTTCGGTGCAGGGCCGGTCTGGCTTTTCTTTTTCCCGGTCATCACCGGGGTTCTTATGGGGCAAAAGCAGGCTCGCCAGGCCCTTATCCTTAATTTTTTCACCCTCGTCGGGCTGGGTCTTCTGATTCATTCCCGCCAAACCGATTTTCTCTTGCCCCTCAATTTCAAACCCTGGTTCCTGGCCCTGGAAAATCCGGTTGAAAAATGGGGGATCATCTGCCTGAATTTCATGCTCTTAAATGTTGTGTCCACCCTGTCCCTGACCACCCTTTTCAGCGGGCTTCAAAAATCCATTCTGGCCGTTGCCGAATCAGAAACAAAATACCGCCGGATATTTGAGAATATCCCGGATATTTATTTTGAAACCGATTTAGAGGCCAAGGTGCTTGAGGTCAGCCCTTCCCTGGAAAAAATCTCCCGCTATTCCTGTGGCGAAATCAAGGGCCAATCCCTTTTCAAGATTTACAAAAACTTAAGACAGAGGGAAGAAGGCATTGCCCTCCTGACCCAAAACGGATACCTCAAAAACCATGAGATCGAATTCATCGACAAAGACGGACGGATCGCCTGCTGTTCCATCAATGCCGAACTTGTGAGAAAGGATACTGGTCAGCCCGAAAGGGTGGTCGGCATCCTGAGGGATATTTCCGAACAAAAGGCCCTGGAAAAAGAGAAAAAAGAACTGGAAGAACGCCTGGGACGGTCTCAAAAGATGGAGGCCCTGGGACTTCTGGCCGGGGGGGTGGCCCATGACCTGAACAATATCCTGTCCGGGATCGTCACCTATCCGGAACTTCTGGCCATGGATCTTGAACCGGACGACCCCTTGAGAAAATCCCTGGAGATCATTCAATCTTCAGGGCTCAAGGCCGCCGGTATTGTTCAGGATCTGTTGACCCTTTCCAGGAGGGGGGTGATCACAAAGGATGTCATCGATTTCAACGAGCTGGTCTCGAATTTTCTCCAGAGCCCGGAATACCACAAAATCCTTTCCTTTCATCCCAATGTCACGGTTGAAAACCATATCAACGCTTCCGTGCCCTTTGTCAAGGGCTCCTTTATTCACCTCCAGAAAACCGTGATGAATCTCGTTTCCAATGCCGCCGAAGCCCAGCCCGGCGGCGGCGTCATCCGGATCTCCACCTCGAACCGCCACTTGGACAGGTCCTTGAAAGGCTATGACCAGGTAGAAAAAGGGGATTATCTGGTTCTGAGCGTGGAAGACGACGGGTCCGGCATTGCGCCTGAAGATTTGAAAAGAATCTTTGAGCCCTTTTTCACCAAAAAAGTCATGGGAAGAAGCGGAACAGGCCTTGGCATGGCCGTTGTCTGGGGGACGGTCCAGGACCACGGCGGGTATATTGATATTGATTCGACCCTGGGTGAAGGGACCCGGTTTGATTTATATTTTCCCGTGACCTGGGATATCCCCCTGCCTGAACCGGAAGCCTTTTCCCTGGAGGGCATCCGGGGGCGGGGGCAAACCATTCTCATTATTGATGATGTCCGGGAGCAACGGCAGATCGCAGAAATTCTGCTTCAGCGGCTCGGCTATGAGACCGCCTGTGCGGCAAGCGGTGAGGAAGCGGTAGCCTGGCTTAAGGAGCATAAAGCCGATCTCCTGCTCCTGGACATGATCATGGAACCGGGCATGGACGGTTATGAAACCTACAAACAGATCCTTTCCTTCAGGCCCGGCCAGAAAGCCGTCATTGCCAGCGGTTTTTCCAGGACCCTCCAGGTGAAACAGACCCTGGAAATGGGGGCCGGACAGTATCTAAAAAAACCCTATACCATTGAAAAGATCGGGTTGGCCGTCAAGGCCGAGTTGGAAAAGCCCTGATCTCAGCCGTGCTTCAGGGCGATTTTTTCAAACATGACGATGATGCCGGCGGCTATCCCGTAAACAATATCAATATCCGCATTCAGATCCGCCGATGAATCGAAAAATAAATGAAGATCCGAGTCCATGGCTTCGTCGGCCTTCCAGTAGCAGATCAGCAAGGGCAGCCTGGGCAGGGGGTAGAGCACCAGGGAGATATCGGATTCATAGTGGTTTTCCACTTCCTTCCCGTTAAACAGGACAATGAGGTCTTCAAACAGGCCGGTATAGGTATCGGCTATTTTTTTCAAGGATTTTTCCGAACGCTGGACAAAGAGGGCGTTTTTCTCCCGGCCGCCCTTGAGTTCCCGCATGGGGACCCATTGGCCCGTCAGGGGCACTCCCTGGCAGCGCAGCACATACCCCAGGACCGGGGCTGCGATCCAGGGATTGATATGGATATCGGCATACATATCCCCATTTTGGTCAATGGAAAAGGGTTTGCCGAAAATTCTCAGGGTCAGCCGCCCGCCGGAAAAAACGCCGCCGGTTCGTTTTGCAGCCTCTTGCAGGTCAATGGCCTTTATCTTTTCCTTCTCATCAGCCAGAAAGCTTTCCCGGTATTCCCTGCTGGTCTGTTTTTTCTTCTGCCGGCCCTGGTATTGGGCTAAAATTTCCCGTGACAGGGCCGGGCATTCGTTGAGGGATCTTTCACCCAGAAACACCCGTGATGCAAAGGCAAGGCAGGTTTTTTCATTACATTTTCTGCAATTGGATTTATCGAGCAGCTTGAACACTTCCATGGCATTGGCAAATTCAGTCATATGGGCTCCTGTTTTTCATGGTATCCGTCATTCTTTAACGAAAGACTATAATCATAAATTGAAAAAAAATCTACCCGTTGACGAACCGGGCCGGCCTAGGATACCATCACCCATTGTTTTTGGGAGATCAGGCGATTACCGGAAAAAGGCAACCATCATGAATCCACTTAGAAATAAGGCTCTCAGCATTTCAAGCGTCATTGTCGCCGCCTGTTTCAGCGTCCAGGCCATCGGAGTCGGGGTATATATTTCCTACGGCGTCTTTTTCAACCCTCTCATGGCCGAATTCGGATGGCCCCGGGCCGCCATCTCCGGATCATCTGCCGTGGCTTTTTTTGTTTCCGGCCTGTTCGGCGTTTTCATCGGAAGATTGAACGACAGGATCGGACCCAGGATCATCATGTCGGTGTCGGCCCTTTTCCTGGGAATCGGGTGCATGCTCATGTCGGGAATGGACACCATCTGGGAACTCTATCTGTATTTCGGCCTGGTATTCGGGATCGGCCTCAGCTCCATTGATGTCATCGCCCTGACCACCATTGCCCGGTGGTTCCCGGAAAAAAGGGGGTTCATGACCGGCATCACCAAGGTGGGCACCGGCTCCGGGCAATTGATTTTCCCTCTCCTGGCCAGTTTTTTGATATCCGGTTTCGGATGGCGGAAAGCCGGTGTGATCCTGGGCGCCCTGGCCCTTCTCTCCCTTTTGTTCATTGCCCAGTTCCTGAAAAAGGAACCGGACAGCCCCGGATTTCAGAACCCTATCG
>Ga0208373_1004316_pt1 | contig 13002 bp, 14 predicted proteins | sample RifOxyC2_FD_184036 | JGI IMG/M metagenome (GOLD analysis project Ga0208373, IMG submission 184036) | Soil microbial communities from Rifle, Colorado - Rifle Oxygen_injection C2 (SPAdes) | ecosystem: Environmental > Terrestrial > Deep subsurface > Rock core/Sediment | place: Rifle, Colorado...
TATAGTAATCTTTTTAGTCATGGTCATAGGTTTATGATTTTTTCTTACCGACAAAATAAAAGCCATAAGCGATGTTCTCGCTACTGGGGAATTTATATATGACGTAGTCGACTAAGCTTAGGGGAGAAAATACGATCATGAAAAACATAAATATTAGTTGTTGTGCCCTTCGGTTACCGAAACTTAAAACCGTAGCCAACCATTCGCTTAGGACGTAAATCAGGCTGGATGTCGGTCCGCAACGGACATCGCATTCTATTTCAGAAAAATCTTCCATCATTTGCCTTAGTCCCTGTTTACTCCAACGATAATAATCGTTGGGCGATGAATGAAAACTGGCCACAAAAGGAACGGCCACATAAATCAACCCGTCTTTTTTTAACACTCTTTTCATCTCCCGGACTATTCTCATTGGATCACTGACATGCTCGAGCACGAACTCGTTCACTACCACGTCAACCGATTCGTCCGCCATTGGCAAATTAGATATATCGGATAGTATATCAATATTGCCGAAAGGATATATATCAACATCGATCACGTCGTCTCTCAACCGTCTGACTCCGGAGCCCAGATTCATGATTATTTTATCGCGACCAATGCTGTTAATAAATTTTTTCGGACTTTTTCCGACAAACGTGGCTCCGAATAAAAAATATATAATATTAAAAAATCCAGAAAATCTTTTGAACTTTAATTTTAGAATGTTTATCATAACGTCGTTGTTTCCACTCGTAAAACCGTCCGATGGCTTAGGAATAAAAGAAATCTGGCCACTACTCAAAAGGCCATAGTTTAAACCCTGTTTAATCGGAATTTTTTTATTTTTTACGGTAATGATGCTCTGGTGGTTTTCCATATTCTTTTAGTCAATATTTATTTTGTCCTTTACAATATAAATTTTTTTATTCTGGCCTTCGTAATAACCCCGCATCACCATTTCCGCCAATAAACCCATCAAAAAAAACTGAATACTGATTATTATCAATAGCGCGCTCAATAGCGGCAACGGAGTTTGTATTAACGAAGCGAAGTGAACAAACCGTAAAAACAGGGCAAAACAAAAGCTTGATAGACCCAAAAACAGTGAAACGAAACCAATACCGCCGAAAAAGTGCATCGGCCGAGTTGAATATTGAATCAAAAACTTTACCGTGAGCAAGTCCAGTACGACCCGGAAGGTGCGGGAAATGCCATATTTGGTAACCCCAAATTTTCTAGGGCGATGATTAACTTCAATCTCGGAAATTTTAGCGCCATACCACGAAGCGTAAGCCGGTATCAATCTGTGCATTTCGCCATAAAATTTAATATTTTTCAATACTTCTTTCCGATAAGCTTTAATTGTACAACCATAATCGTGCAGATAAACTTTTGTAATTATTGAAATAAGATAATTAGCCGTCCAGGAGGGTAGTTTTCTTGAGATTAGTTTATCCTGACGATTTTTCCGCCAACCCGATACTATATCAAACCCCTCTTTGATTTTACTAAACAACCGTACAATATCCTTGGGGTCGTTTTGCATATCCGCGTCCATTGGAATAATAATGTCGCCTTGCGCATAATCAATTCCGGCCGACATAGCGGCGGTTTGCCCGAAATTACGATTAAAATTTATTACTTTAACCCTGGTATTGTTTAGGGCGATTTTTTTTAACAAAGCGAAACTATTATCTCGCGACCCATCATTTATAAAAATAATTTCAGCATCAAGAGAGTTAGTTTTTATAACTTCCAACAACTCCCTCACTAGCAGTTCAATGTTTTCCTCTTCATTATAGACAGGCAATACTAATGAAATATCCATATTATTATAATTAATTAATAAAATTCATAATTTTTTTTACTCTGCATTTCCAATCATATTTTTTAACACTTTCAAACGCTTGTGTGGCCAATCTGTAACCAAGAGCCTCATCTTTCAGCAATGTTCTGATCTGGGCCGCCAAATCATCAGGATTGTCCGGTTGGCAAAATAAACAGCTATCTTTATTTAATATTTCTCTGATGCTGGGCAAATCAGAAACGATAATCGGGCGTTTAGCGGCCATATACTCGAACAACTTAAGCGGTGTCATGAAAAATTTATAATGTGCCTTGTCTGGAAATGGCGCTAAAAGCATATCGGCGGCCTTCTGCCAAAGAGCGAGGATTGACTGGTTTTTTCGGCCAACAAAAAGACACTGATCATCAACCCCATTCTTTTTGGATATTTTCTGATAATACCCGATATCCTCCTTACTTCCACCCACTGCAACAAAAAATAAATTTCTATCGTGTAATATTTGTAAGGCTGATAATATTTCATCAATACCTTTTTCTACGTCCATGGTTCTAAAACTTCCGGCATACAATAACAATGTTTTGCCTTGAAAGAGTTGATTTAATCCTGTGCCCAAGTTTAATTTTTTTATTGCTTCTTTTTTAGATAATTCAAAATAAAATTTTTTCAAATCAACGCCATTTGTTGCCACGAGCATTTTATCGCTTGCCAAGCCGGAGTCAACAAATTTCTGCTTAATGTATCGGTTGGTGGTGATTATAAAGTCGCAATCACGAAGTAAATACAGTGCAAAGTTTTCGCTTTTTCCGAACCATTCGTGGCATTCAAATATCACTTTTGTCCCCCTCTTTGTAAATAGCCAAACGATTTCCGGCATCCTAGTAAAAACCATCGCGTCTTGATCTATTTTCATAAAAACCAACCGCCAAAAAAAGAAAATGGAATTAAGATAAAAGCTCAAACGATAGAAAACTTTACCTAAACGAAAAAAATCGAACATTCCAATATATCTTATCCGGAATTTTTTTTCTAAGCTGTAAAATGCAAACACATCTTCCTCTACAGGATTCACACGCCGAGGGACGATCATTTCTATATCCACTCCCGATTGTCCAAACACCTCGCACATTTTAGCATCTTCATAACCGTAAGCTTTTTCGGTGGGGATACGGGCATTTACTATATAATAAATTTTCATAATTTAAAATATTTTTTCGCCAACGATAAGCTAACAGTTCATGGCTCTTTTTTTGTCCTCTTTCTTGATTAAATTTCTAAAAAAATCCACAATACGACTTCGGCCATACAAAATCATGCTGACGGAAAACAATAATCGTTCGATTGGAAAAAAAAAGAATTTAAATTTCAGGCGAAATAAAACCAATAAATTCACCAATTTATATATTCCAGAATATCTCAAAACGTAGTGAATACACCTCTTGTCTTTTTTTAATCTAAAATACTCAGCGGAAGTGATCTTCAGTAAGACAAAAATATCGTTCAACAATTCAACTTTCTTCATGTGTCCGTCACTCACCCAGGGGATAGATTGGGTATTAAGATCAATCCGTCCCCAATCCTCCAGACTTTCCGGCGCTTTAAACCCCCGTTTCAAACATAGCTGATACAGAGGCGTGCCTGGATAAGGCGTAAAAGAAAAGAGCATTATGCTGACCAGCGGGTTTATCTTTAAAATTTTCCTGGCTAATTCGGCCGTATTGTTTAACTCGCGTTTAAGCACCTGTTCGGTCAATTTCGGGTCATCGGTTGTCGGCGGAAAATTAGTCAAAAGGGACACGACCGGGCTAACATTATGTTTTTTCGCCTTTCTGATACATTCCAAGGTTATCTCCGGAGTAATTTTTTTATTTATAAGATCAAGCATTTCCTGATCGCCTGATTCCGCGCCTATCAGAAGGTCTTTGACCCCGGCGCGTCGCATTAATTCCCAAAAATCGTCATCGCAGTTAGCTAATTGATCAACTCTGCCATTTATATTTACGAAAGAAATTTTAATATCTTTTTCTACAATGGCTGAAAAAAAATTTTTAGCCCTTTGTTTGTCAACGAAAAAATTAGAATCCCTGACGTCAACGCCGTCAATTTTATACTTGTCAATTAAAAATTCTATCTCGGCCACTATCCTCTCACTTGGATAAGCGTCCCATTTCCTTATATATTCCGGGGTGGATAGATAACAAAAACCGCACCGGAACGGACAGCCGCTACTGGTTATAATCGGTAGGGTCCTCCTGCTATAATTGGTTTTAATTATATATCTTTCAATGTTCTCGCCTAAAATATGGTACGGCATAGGCGGAAATTCATTCATATCCCGAATCGGCCTATGCGCATTCTCAATGACCTTTCCGTCAATTTTATAAACAATTCCCCTGACGCTCTTCAAATCCGCTTTAACCTCAAGCGCCTTTACTAACTCACAAAATGTTTCCTCGCCCTGACCCCGAACGACAATATCAACCAAAGGGTGCCGAATCGTCTGCGCGGTCTCAATCGTAGGGTGGATACCGCCCCAAACAATGGGAATGTTTTTGCTCCTGTTTCTTACTAGCCGCGCAAACCTCAAACCGTCAGTAATCTGATATCCGGTCATTGAGGTAATCCCCACGCATATAGCGTCATCAATTCTTTCCAGGATAGACTCATATTCTTTTTTTTGCGAAGAGTGACAAATTTTAATGTTATATCCATTTTTATCCAGAAAAGTTGAGATGGCCAATAAACTAAGGGGCATGACCGTCCTGCCGACGGCTACCGGTTGCGGGTTAAAAAGTAATATGAATTTTCTCTCTGCTTTTTTCATAATATTATATTATAACATCCAAAATTTCAACTATGCTTTTTTGCGCTGACAATAAATTGATAACCAAATAAACCTGGCTTTAATCTGGCAATCGACAACGGTATTTTGGGGTGAAAAATGTGATTTTCCTGTTCAATTGTCAAACCGTTTTCGATCAATGTTTTTAAAAAAGTTTTATAGGTAAAAAAATGTATATGCCCACGATCCCAAAATCCCGACTCGGTATACTCAAATTGACCAAACAACATTCTTAATCTAAGAGTCCACATCAAAAAATTAGGGGTAGTAATGATTATTAGACCGTTTTCTTTTACTAAATTTTTTATATTTTTAATAAATAATTCCGGTAAAAAAAGATGTTCAATTACTTCGGTGGCGATGACTATATCGTAATTTTTTTCAATATCTTTATAATTATCGTTTTCGATATCGAAAATAAAAGCTTTATTCAACACCTTAGCGGCCCCATCTATAGCATCTCCAGATAAATCGCAACCATCTACAATTGCCCCCTTGTCAATCAAAGTTTTACCAAGAACTCCATTACCACAACCAACATCTAATATTCTTTTATTATTTACACCTCCGCACAACTCAACAATCCTATTGAGCCTTGTTGAACTTATGCCATAATCGCTTTTATTGTTATAATATTTAGCTACACCATCCATTATTCTTTAGTGTCACAATAAAATTTTTTACGATTATATTGTGTGTTAACTTATTAATAAATAACTCATACCCCTTCTTAGCAACCAAATTCCTCAGAAAAAGATCATCCCTTAGTCGTAAAATTTTATCCGCCAAATCCTCTGGATCGGCCATCCGGCAAAAAATCGCATTCACGCCATCTGTTAGTAACTCCCTAGTCGCTGGGGTATCCCCGGTAATGACCGCTGTTCCGGCCGCCAAAGCCTCGTAAACCTTATTCGGTATCACCCTTTGTGCTTTATCCGTAGCGCCGAAAATACCTAAGGAAACATCAGCCCCGGAAATATATTCGCCCAAATTTTCGTATGGCACATTGTCGATAAAATTAATATTTTTGCGATCTTGGTCTTGATGCTGATTTTTTATTTTTGTACCGATCATATTAAACTTAATATTTTCTCCCTCAAGCAGCTTAGCCGCCCCCATGATATATTCCACCCCCTGCAGGGGAATATTGGTGCCGTGAAAATGGACCAGAAAATAATCGCGCTCTTTCTTTCCTTTTGCCGACCCGATCGAATCATAATCCGATCCGACGAACACCCTGATGAAGTTTTCTTTTGGCACGTGGAATGTTTCCGAAAAATACTTAATATTCTCGTTCGTGTCCGTAATTATCAAATTAGCCATACAGCAAGATATTTTATCCAGCCACCATAGCTTTCTGGCGCCAAAAGATTTTCTTTTTATCGTTTTCCTGTCATTAACCGCGGAATCATAAAACGAGGTAAAAGCGTCAAAAATAATTTTTTTTCTCGTCAAAAATCGGGCCAATACCATTACCGTCTGTCCCGGAAAAGCGACAAAAAGAAAATCAAAATCTTTTTTTATCTTCAAATACTGTAGCAACAGATCAAGATACTTGATAATACCGGATCGAACGCTGCGGCATTCGACGACCTTAATTCCATTGGCTTTAAAACCTTTCAACAGCACCCGGTTACGGCTGTATCCAGGGTCATATATCCCGAAATAGCAAATCTTCATAATTATAACAATTCAGTTATTCTTTTTATTAATTTTACCAAATCATGCTTCTCTTCCGTAAAATCCAAAAAATAATCCGTGATTTCCTTTTTTTTATCCAACGATAAATATTTTATCAGTAAAATCCTGTCGGCCAATACCCGGGCGTTTCCCGATCCGTAACCCAATTCATCCCCGTATTTGCCGAATATATCCTTAACGATCGCGTCATTACAGGAAACGACGACGATTCCCGCAGCCATCGCTTCCAAAACAGCCTTATCCAGACTGCCGGTCCTGCTCATATGGACGAACAGATCCGCTCCGGCGTAATATTCCTGGATATCACGATTCGGTTTCGGCCCAACAAATTTTATGATTCCCGACAGCTTCTTTTTTTCAACCAAAGCTTTTATTTTTTCAAAATATGCGGTTTGCTCCGCCGATGATTTCCACGGCCACGTCACGCATCCGTCCCTGATCCCGCAGGATTCCGATCGTCTCAATCAGGGTTTCATAATCCTTGCTGGGAGAAATCCGGCCGACGGTTATTATTCTAAAACCGTTATTTCCGGTTTTATTTTTGTCCGTTCGGAATTTATCGATATCAATCCCGTGTCCCGTGATCATGAGCTTCTCGCTGTCTAAATGAAAACTCTCCTTCGACGCCGTAAAAACAACATCCACGAACTTCTCTGCTACTCTAAGTTGCCATGGAATCGCCTTATGCACGTACCAAAGACCGATTTTTTTATTCCACAATTTCCATAACCATCCGCCCAACACAACATACTCCGAGTTCATGTGCACGAAAACTTTATCGTAATTACCTCTTTCGGAAAATAAATATTTATAAAATAACAAGGTATATTTTAATTTGACGAGAAATTTGAAATTAGAAATTTGAAATTTATTTTCTCTCTGTTTTCCCTTAGTTTCTAATTTCCAATTTCCAATTTCCAATTTTTCTTTTCCCAAACTCAAAACCTTCACGTTCCCCGGCAGATCATACTCGCCTTTGTATAAACAAATCACCGTCACTTTTTCACAATGCTTCGCGAACTCGGCGATCCAAGAGTGAAAGAAACCAAGGATATCATCATTTAAATCTACTTTTTGGGTACAAATTAAAATCTTCATAAATAAATCTAAAATCGTCAATCAGCAATCGAAAATCCCGTGGCTTTTTGCGTGCAAATAAGTAATTTCATAACAAATCATAATCAACGCTTAAGGCATAAATATCCGTAATTTTGCGATAAAACCTTTTTTCCGAAGTTCGTATATCCTGATACCGGCGCGCTAAATCTTCAAAATAATCAAAAGGCAAATCCGGATTTTTCAGCCGCTCATCGTCCAGCACGAACCCTTTTACGATATATTCTCTTAATTTCTGCGTCGCCCAGATGCGGAACTGAATCGCTCGCGCCGAATTGATCCGATAACCGATGGAAATAATCACGTCAAGGTTATAAAAACCAGTTTGATAGTTTTTCCCGTCATCGGCAGTTATTCTAATTTTTCGAATAACTGAATTTTCGCTCAATTCTGCGGTTTTGAACACCTCCTTGAGATGATAATTGACAGTATTGACCTCAACGTCAAAAAGCTCGGCCATCATCTTTTGGGTCAGCCAGACCGTTTCGCCGTCAAAGCGCACGTCTATCTTCACTTCGCCGTTTTCATTGCGATAAATTATGATTTGTGAATTTTTTGGTATTAGTTTATCCGCCATAATACTTAACGCTATACTTGATATTTAAAAACAGTATCAACAATCCCCTCAACCATCTTCTCTCGGCTAAATCTATCCCCTATTTCCTGTTTTGCCCGGGCGGCCAGTTGGCGGGAATATTCCCGATCCTGATACAATTTTAAAACAGCGTTTTTTATCTCCTCCCGATTATCATAATCAACTAAAATCCCGGTTTCGCTATTTTTGATTACCTCTGGGTTGCCGCCGCTTCTGGTTGTGATCACGGGCAGTCCCGCTTGCATCGCCTCTATCGTGATATGCGGTAAGCCTTCATAGCCGGTATTTAAAACAAAGATATCAGCCGCGGCCATATATTCCCAAAGCTCGGCCTGCGGCACAGCGCCGGTCAAAACAACGTTTTTCTCTAAGTCTAAGTTTTTTATTTTTTTAGACAACGCCGCTTTATCCGGCCCCTCGCCCGCGATCACTAATTTAAAATCCGTAGATATTTTCAAAAATTCCGGCATTAGATCTATGAGAAGATCATAACCTTTCCAGGGTACTAATCGTCCGGCCGACAGCATGACATATCCGTTTAAATTCAATTTACGCCTTAACTCATCCCGGGACGCCGTTGTTTTTGCTTCTTTGACCGCATTATAGATTACTTTGATCTTATCGTCCCGGATTCCCCATTTTAGCGCGATATTTTTAAGATAGGCGCTGGGCGTAATCACAAGCCGCGCGTTCTTCGCCACCAGACTCTCTATAAACCGCCACAACTCTACGCTAAGGCCATATTTTTTGCCCTGAAAATCATCTAGATTGTCCTTAATGCCGGATCTCTGTCGACCCTGCTCCCAGGCATAATCCCCGACGATCTTTAAAATATATTTTTTTCTTTTTAAAAAACAAGCGAGGCAAACCGGCAAACCGACGCTGACCGGATCCTGGGCGTAAACCAGGTCGGCCCCGCCGGCCAATTTCATGGCTTGCCAAAAATATCGCCAATACCGAAATATTATATTCTGCTTCCGGCTTATCCTGATCACGTCGTTTTCCTGGTCGCAAGCTTCGGTTTCACCGTAAGTCAAAACTCTTACCCCGATACCGCGCTTAGGCAATTCTTCTTTTAGGGTTTTAACGTAAGTGGCCGGCCCGCCGATATCCGGCGGATATATCCCGGTCGCTAATAGGATTTTCATGAAAATAAGCCCCCCTCTCTCCCGCGGCTAAATCCGCGGGAGGGGTTAGGGGTGAGGGATAAAATCTTAATTATTATACCACGATTAACTAAATTATTTCAAGGCTTATTTTGGGAAAAACCAAATTTCCAAAAATCAATTTATCTCCCGCAAAAGCCAATCAATACTAGCCTGATAAACCTTAATCACCAGCCGGTACCATTTATCCCGTCTGCCTTCGTCGGCCTGGCTTAAAGCGTTAAAGTATGCCTGCCGGTTTCGGTATAAAAATAAAATGGGCGGATATCCGCGCTGAAACAAGATAAGGTTAAAAAGAAGTCGTCCGATCCGGCCGTTACCGTCTTCAAAGGGGTGGATATATTCCAGTCTCTGATGAAAATCGGCGGCATCCGCCAAAAAATACCGCTCGCTCTTTTTGTTAATTTTCCACTGGCTTAAAAGTTTGCTCATTTCCGATCTTACCCGCCCGGGCGGCACGGTCGGCTTATTGTTAACCACAATAGCGGCTTTCTTATAGCCGGTTTTAACGGGTAAACCTTCAACTAATATTTTGTGCAAATCAATTATCCGGTGCTGGTTAAGCTTTAATTTACCACCCCTGATCGCCCCAAGAGCCGCTACTCCATTTTTTACTTCCCTGATCTCCCGGCGTTCAATTTTATTTTTGATATATTTCTTTTTAATTATGGAGTTAACTTCACCCTGGCTTAACCTGCTCCCCTCAATAGCGTTTGACTCAAAAATGAATTGGACCGCGTACCGTGTCCATAGGCGCTCTTTTTTTGCGTCAGACAGGTTGAGCAATTTATATTTTAATTCTATTCTTAAATCTTCTATTTTCCCGACTCGCTCTTTATCGAATATTTTATCAAAAACAAACATATCGCCCATATGTTCTTTAAATAAACACTTTTCTTTTTGGGCCAGCTTAGCGTAAGACGTAACCAGGTTATTAGGGATATTTTTGCCTAGATAAACCTGAATTTTTTTATTTTTTCCTTTTATCCTGATTTGCTCGCTAAGGTAAAAATAAGGCTTATTTTGAATAAACTTTTTATATATTTTCGGCATTTTTATTAGGGTTATTTTTTATATACTTAATCTTAACAAATTTTATAAATTTTGTCAAAAAAACCGCTTAAGGCGGTTATTAAAATTACTATATTTTTTTGAAAAGATCTTTTAAAAAACTCCTAAAACCTTTTTTTCGCTTAGTGCTAAGCGAATGCTGCCGGCCGTTGACCGTAATGGTCATTTTTTCAAAATCTATCATTTTCGCTATCGCTTTCAGGCCGTGCTTAACGAATTTCGCCTTAACGCCGTCCAAGCGGACATAAATATCCTCGTCATCCATGAACAGCGCGGCCGGATCAAGTTCTATTCTTCTTCCGGTGTTCAGTACCAGGACCGGAATAGCGCCCGATATCACTTTAAAAACAAAAAGGGCCGTATCTTTATAGGGAAAATATACCCTTTCCAGAACATCGCCGTTCACCTGCTCCACGTAATAGCCGGAAAAATCGTGTTTGATGGAAGAATGAAAATATTCTATGATCCTGGGGTGCTCAAACGGGCCATGCTCATTCCGCCAGTCGCCTTGTTCATCCAGCCAAAAGACGGCTTCCTCTTCCGGGATAACAACCACTCTTGGTTTACCGTTATTCAATTCTTTCATCCCTTGTTTTTCCTTTTTTTATTTATTAAAGACCTTGATTTTGGCGGAGAGTGAGGGCCCCGCACAATCCCTTCGGGATATGCGGGGTAAAATTCTCACCCCGGTAAATTGGCGGAGAGTGAGGGATTCGAACCCTCGTGGGCGTTAACCCGCCTGCTTTCCAAGCAGGTACCATAGGCCGCTAGGTGAACTCTCCAACTAACCTGTATATAAAAATTTTAATCTATTTTTTAAAATGCGCCTTCCCTGTCCCGTTTTATAGAATACCTCCTGCTGTCTGGCCGCTAATTCATCAATGAACGCTTCATAGTAAACTAATTTTAAAGGTAATCTATTTTTTGTTATCTGCACTTTACCCTTTAGATGATTTTCCACTCTTTCTTTTAAATTTGCGCTATACCCGGTATAGAGTTTTTTATCTTTTTCGCTGTATAAAATATAAACATAATGCATATAAACAAAACTTTCTCCGCTCAGCCCGGCTCAACGCCTATGGCGTGAGCGGGTGAGCGGATCCGCTCGCGCCAGCCGAGCGGACAAGTCTTTTGTATTATAGTATATTACGAAAAAAAATGCAATCCTCTGATATGCGACAAATAAATATTATTTATCGTTCAAATATCTTTCAATGATCGTTTTCATGCCCTCTCTGGCGATTCCGGCGCTGTCCGTAAAATCCGCAAAGGGCACGTCGCCCGGCATCGCCTCCCCGTTGACAAAACTGCCCGGCGTGCCCATGATGCCGTAATTCTTGCCCTCGGCGAACTGCATCCAGATCTTATCTTTGTATTTTTCCATCTCCAGGCATTGATTGAATTTTATCTGATCAAGTCCGATGGCGACCGCGTCTTGCTTGAATTGCTCCACACCCATGTTATCGTTTTTATTGTCCATAAACAGCTTGTCATGCATTTCCCAGAATTTTCCCTGTTCAGCGGCGCATTCAGAGGCGATAGCGGCCGTTTCCGCGTTCGGATGGAATCTTAAGGGGTAGTGCCTGAAGGCCACGGCCACGTCGCCACCAAACGCCTCTTTTACCTTTTTTATGGTTTCACTGAAGCTCGCGGAAAATTCGCACTCAAAATCACTATAAACGATAAGGCTAAGCGGCGCGTCCATCTCTCCCAGAATATGATCAGTCTCGTCTATCGGCCGGACTGCTGGTGGCGCCAACCTTAAGGCCTCTTCAATTATTGACTGGTTACTCTCGGCAATAGCATTAATATCATCTATTTTCGGCTGACTTGGGACAGTCGGAAGCGAACTTATTTGCGGATCCCGGTCTTTTAGAGCTATGGCCGTATAAAAAACTGCGCCCAAAACGATGATAACAATGACAACGGCTATGAATATTTTGTCCTCTTTTTTTCTGTTTTCTTTTTTATGGAAACACATAGATTTTGTATAAAATTTATAAATAAAAATATTAAACGCAAATTTTTGGTTTTTCTTTTTTTCTCCAATTCGTCTCTTCTTCATAGATCCGCCCGCAGTCCAGAATCGTCCGTTCACCAAATCTTTTGCCAATAAGCTGTAATCCGACCGGCAAACCGGAGGCGAAACCGGCCGGAACGGAAATGGCTGGTAGTCCGGCAAGCGAAGCTCCGGCCATAAAAATATCCTCCAGGTACATCTTTAAGGGGTCGCCCGACTGTTCACCGATCTTAAAAGCTGTATGCGGGGAACAGGGCGTTAAAAGACAATCAACTCGCTCAAACACCCGGTCAAATTCTTCCCTGATCTTTGTCCTTACTCTCTGCGCCTTAAGATAATAAGCGTCAAAATAACCGGCCGATAAAACGTAAGTCCCGAGCATGATCCGCCTTTTCGCTTCCGGCCCGAAACCGCGCCCCCGGCTTTTCGCGTATATCCCGCGCAAATCCGCCGCCTCTGTTTCCGTCAAGCCGTAACGGATACCGTCAAATCTCGCTAAATTAGAGCTTAGTTCCGCCGGAGTGATGATATAATAAACCGGCACGGCGTATTTAGTGTGCGGCAGATCAACCGCGAGCATCTCCGCCCCCAATTCCGCGAATTTTTTGATTGCTTTGTCAATAATATCTTTAACCGGTTTCTCTGTTCCTTCAATAAAATATTCTTTAGGTAAACCGATCTTAAGGCCCGCTAACGAACTTTTAT